>OFSF01000235.1_pt1 | contig 23314 bp, 15 predicted proteins | sample 1543271 | NCBI WGS metagenome assembly OFSF01 (sample SAMN07774227, study PRJEB24372) | wastewater metagenome | isolation source: Exp Tend VB 100WW | collected 2016-02
AAAAGTTTGAAACAACAAAAGAAAAAACTTATTTTGTTATATCTGAATTGGAAAAGAATCCATTAATTAAAGATGTTACTAATATTAATTTGGAAGCAGCTCTTAGTGGATTTGCTGGTGGATTCACATCACAACAAGTTATAATTACATTGGCTAGACATAATGCCGTCTTTTCATATATTATTGAAGAACACTTTAAAGTCAAGGTAAATCTGTTATCTGTTAACACTATGCGTAAACAGTTATTTGGTAAGTGTAGAATTAAAGGTGTTAAATCAAAACAATTTGTAAAATCTGAATTAGAATCACTATGTCCAGATGTAATTAAATTTACAGTTCTTAATAAAAAGGGTAATTGGGATGAAAGAAACGGTGATATGTATGATGGTATCGTTTGCTCATTATACAAAGATGAACCGCAACAAAATAATAGAGTTAGCAAAAAAGATAAAAGCATTAGCCGAAAAAGGTAAAGGCGGTGAAAGAAATGCGGCTAAAGAAAAGTTAGAACGGATATGTGAAAAATATAATATATCCCCAGAAGAAATATCTACATCAGAAGAATCCAAAGATTATTATATCGTTATAAATGATAAAAATGAGAGAGAATTGCTCATTAATATTTGTTGTATGATAATGGATGTTCCCGGATTAAAGTGGAAAGAAAAAAATAATTGTATTTGTATTCGTATAAAATTATCTGAATATGAAAATATCATCAGTGCATTTGAATATTATAGAGACATGTATAATGATTATAAAAGATATTTAATGCAGGGAATAATTGCAAGAAATGTAATAGGTTATATTCCAAAACATCAAACATATACTCAAGAAAATATTCAGCAAGATATCCCACCCACTCCATCCGAAGATCTTAAAGAAGAAGAAACGGAACAAAAAACCGAAGGAAATGACGGTAAAACATCAGATGAAAACGAAAATTCCGAAGATCTTTCCGAAGATGTTCAAGAAGAAAAACCAATTGATCCAATCAAGTTGATGAAGATTGCGGTTGCGTTGGATAAAAAACCGTGGGTAAAAAATGATCCAAATAAAAAGTTGATTGAATAAGACTTTTACTGTAAAGTATTATTGATGTTGTTATATCAAGAGGCAATAATATCTGTTTTAAATAAACTGTTACATCAAGTTCCTAAGATTCGTAAAGGAACTGATGCAGTTTATCATTGTCCTTCTTGCAAACATTATAAAAGAAAACTAGAGATTAATTTACACACAGGCAAATATAATTGTTGGGTATGCGGATTTAGTGGAACAAGTTTCAAGTCTTTATTTAAGAAATTAAATGCTCCCGCAGAATATTATACATCAATTGGATTAAGTCAGAAATCGTTTTACAAAAAATCTATTGAGGAATTTTCTATTTCTTTTGAAGATAAACCAGAAGAAATAAAACTGGTAAAACTACCAAAAGAATATAAACCTATTAGTGAACCAGTAAATGAACTGGAATATAAACACGCATTAAAGTATCTCAAATCCAGAAATATAACTAAGAATGATATTATTAGATATAACATTGGATATTGTACTGAAGGTGATTTGAAAAATAGGGTAGTAATACCCTCATATGATAGTAATGGAACATTGAATTTTTATACTGCCAGAAGTTTTTTTGACACCAAAGGATTGAAATATGTGAGTTGTTCCGCATCAAAGAATATTATTGGGTTTGAATTATTCATTAATTTTGAACAACCTATAACATTGGTTGAAGGACCATTTGATGCTATTGCAGTTAAAAATAATTGTATACCATTGTTTGGAAAGACATTAAGCAAACAATTAAAATTAAAATTATTAGAACACGATGTTCCGATGGTACATATTTTATTAGACAATGATGCGATAAAAGATTCCATTAAAATCTGTGAATTTCTAATCAAGAATAGTATTCCAGCTAAATTGATAATATTGGACGGTAAAGATCCAAGTGTAATAGGTTTTGAAAAAACTTGGCAACTGATAGACAGTTGTGATACGATGGACTTTGAAAAGTTGTTTAAGTTAAAACTAAGAATATAATATGGCAAAATATCTTAAATCAGATATAAAAGAATTCAAGAATGTATTTCACATTGCGGATATTCATTTGCGTCTTACAAAGAGACACGATGAATACAATCAAGTATTTGAAAGATTGTATAAAGCAATAGAAAAGACACCTGCAGAAACTGTAGTTACCGTATTAGGCGATGTCTTGCATTCAAAGAGCGATCTTTCACCTGAATGTGTAAAGATTACATCTGAATTTTTACAAAATCTAGCAGATAGAAGACCAACGATATTGATTTCAGGTAATCACGATGCTACTTTGGCCAATAAAAACAGATTAGATAGTTTGAGTCCAATTGTTGATGCGATTAATCATAAAAATTTATTTTATCTAAAGGATTCTGGACTTTATATCTTGGGAGATATTTTGTTTAATCACTATAGTGTATTTGATGAACCGGATAAATATATTAAAGTAAAAGACATTCCAAAGATTTATTTAAATGAAACCCGTTATAAAATTGCTTTATTCCACGGTCCAGTAAACAATGCAATTACTGATGTAGGATATAAAGTTGCGAGTAGAACTATTACAAACGAAATCTTTGACGGACACGATATTGTATTGTTGGGAGATATTCACAGACATCAAGTTCTAAGTCAATCTGATCCAATAATTGTTTATTGTGGTTCATTAATTCAACAAAATCATGGTGAAGACCTAAAAGGTCATGGATTTGTATTTTGGGATTTAAAGACTAAAGTATTTAAACACTTTGAAATTCCAAATGATTATGGATTTTATACTGCGGAAATCAATAAAGGTAATTTAATTACTGATATTTCTAATATGCCTAAAAAGGCAAGACTCAGATTAAAGTGTTTTGAAAGCGTTGCAACTGAAGTTAAATCTGTATTGTCATCTATCCGAGAAAAATCAGAGGTAATGGAAGTGACATATGTTCGTGTAGATTCATTAAATACATCTTCAAGTAATATTATTGATAATAATAATTTTAATTTAGCCGATGTGTCTGATGTTGATTATCAAAATAAGTTGATAACAGACTATCTTAGTAACCAGAATTTAAATCCAACAAAAGATACACTTGAAAAGATTTATAAAATAAACAAAGATTTAAATGTTTCTTTAGAAAAAGAATCTATCGTTAGAAATATTCGGTGGAAACCTAAGAAATTTGAATTTGACAATATGTTTAGTTATGGTGAAGACAATGTTATTGACTTTACTAAGATGCATAATGTAGTTGGATTATTTGCTAATAATGCTGCGGGTAAATCAAGTGTATTGTCTGCATTATCTTTTTGTATTTTTGATAAATGTGATAGAGCATTCAAAGCATCTCACATTCTTAATACGCAAAAGGTGACATTCCGTTGTAAGTTTAACTTTGAAGTTAATGGTGTAGATTTCTTCATTGAAAGAAAAGGACATGCGGATAAAAAAGGCAATGTCAAAGTAGATGTAAAGTTCTGGAAAGAAGAAGGTGGTAAAGTTGTAGAACTTAACGGTGAAGCTCGTAGAAGTACCAATGATATTATTCGTGATTATGTAGGTACATATGACGATTTTATTTTAACTGTCTTGAGTATTCAAAACAATAAGGTTGGATCATTTGTAGATATGGGACAAACAGAAAGAAAAGATTTGTTGGCTCAATTTATGGGACTAACTATATTTGACAGTTTGTATAACGATGCGGCTGATAAGACTAAAGAAATTAATTCATTATTAAAGAATTTCAAGAATAATGATTATACCCAGAATTTATTGAATTTAAATTCGGATATAGAAAACTTTTCGGGTTCGTTAAAAAATGAAAATACTAATTTAGAAAAACTATCTAACAATCGGGATTCTGAAAATGAATGTCTTTTAGACGAAACCAAAAAACTTATTAATATTAACAGTAATATTATTGATATTGTTTCTATTGAATCAAAAAAGATTTCATTAGAAAATTCTATATCAACACAATCTTCCAGTTTAAATTCATATAAGTCTCAATTATCATCTATTGAATCAACATACAAAGAATATGATGAAATTATAAAGAACTATGAAAATGATGATATTACAACTAAGTATGAATTATTCAAAGAACTAGAATCATCATTTAGTCAAAAAGAACATCTTATTGAAAAGAAAAAGATTGTTGTTACATCTAAACTACAGAAATTAAAGAAGTTAGAAGAACATAAGTATGATCCAAACTGCACTTTTTGTACAACAAATGTGTTCGTTAAAGATGCAATTAAAACAAGAGAAGAATTGGAATTAGATAAAGTTGAAGCTCAAAGTCTTGTTAGTGAATATAATAATCTTAAAAACAAAATTAATGAAGTGTCTTATATAAAGGATCATTGGAAAAAGTATAATGATGTTCATAAATTACACGTTGAAACACAGATTAAAATTAACAAATTAAATACTGAAATTCTAAAAATATCAAATAAGATTAGTTCTGACCAGAACTCTCTCATTAATGTTGAAAGTCAAATTGAAGAATATTATAATAATAAAGATGCAATTGAATCTAACAAAACTGTTAAAGATACAATTGATTCAATTAAATCCAATATCAAAACTATTGACTTAGAAATTAAGAATGTAAATAACAACATTATCAATTATAATACAAAAATTTCTGGATTTGAAGAACAAAGAAAGACTATTCAAAAATCAATTGAAGATGTTAAAGTACTTGAAGTTGAATATGAAGCATATCAATTGTATACAAATGCAATATCCAGAGATGGTATTCCATATGAATTGATTAGTAAGGCGTTACCAACAATTGAAAAGGAAGTAAATAACATATTAAACCAAATAGTAGAATTTACGGTAACCTTACAGACAGATGGTAAAAATGTAACTACACATATTAATTACGAAGATAAACGATGGCCATTAGAATTGGCTAGTGGTATGGAACGATTTGTTAGTTCATTGGCTATGAGAGTCGCATTAATTAACATCAGTAATCTACCAAGACCCAACTTTATAGCTATAGATGAAGGATTTGGATGTGCTGATGCTGATAATTTATCATCTATGGGTGCTTTATTTGCTTTCTTAAAGACTAATTTTGATTTCGTATGGATTATTAGTCATTTGGATAGTATGCGGGATATGGTTGACAATAGACTTGAAATTAAAAAAGAAAACGGGTTCTCTAAAGTTAATTATGTATAATTAATGGGTATATATATTTATAGTATATATGCCCAGCATAAAGACAGGTCAAATTTTAGGTTTATCAAGTCAAACAGTTAATATAGAAGATAAGACATACTTATCTGAATATTTTAACCTCACAGAGTTTTCACCAGAATTCTCTGTGGGGAAAAATGCGTTGGTAATTAATGGAAGTGACAAACTTAAAATTGGTGCTGAAATATTTACCGAAGCATTTGATGGTAATGGTGTTCCTCTTTTTATAGAAAAGGCTATAAGTACAGATGAATTAACTAAAAAAAGAATTATTGTACTATCAATATATGTTTACGAACAAAATTCAATTGGGTCTGGTAAGATAATATTAGTTTCTACTACAGTAGACGACAAAACTATAAGATGGTCCGCTAATATAAATATAAATGTTAATAAAGTTACCGATTCAAAAATAAGATTTTATAACCAACCATTAATTGAAGTTGAACCAATATTATCTTATGCAGTATCATCTTCTATAGAAAATAACCCCAAAATAGTTACAGGCAGTTTTTTATCAACTGCTGTACAACCTAAGGCGGATTTTGATATTCAAAAGTTTGGATATAGAAAAAATCTTGTAGATTATAGAATAATTGATAGTTCCGCTAATTTTAGTTCAAGTGTTAAAAATTTCCAAATACAATTATATGTAAATAAAATCAAAGATTATGCTAGTTTTAATGAAATTAGTATTAATACTACCGCTTCTTTTTTAATTAAAGATGTACTAAATACTACTACATTAATTTTAGATGCACCATTTACGTATAATAATAAAGTTGCTACGATTACAAGTGGAAATTATAAAATTGTTTATAATGATATTACTTATAATTCTAATTTATTTTTGTCATCAAGTTATTTACAAGAATCTTTAGGATTAAGTGGTGTAAAACAATATAAAAGGTTTTCTTATGCAAAGATAATTTATAAAAATATTAATACTTTTACGGGTAAACCTGCTAAACACAAAGTTTATAGAAAAAGTTTAAGAACTCTTGGCGATTTTGAATCAATAATTGATGAAACATTTGGTGATACGGAAATATTAAGAGATCCAGTTACTCCAAACAAAGCATTTGAAAGATTGGGTTCATTTTTTAGTCAATTTCATATAAATAACTTTTGGTTTACCAGTTCTAACAATTTAAGTCTTAAATACGACAATCAAACATTTATTGATGGGTTAAAAATATCCGGTAGTAATTTGAATGGTACATATGCAATTGTAAAATCAAATACATCATTTACAAACAGAAATGTTTCTTATTTGCCATATAATGCAAATGAACAATCTGCACAATCAGGATCAAATTTTGACAGTAACTTTTTGGGTTTTTATAAAAATACAGATTATGTTTTATCATTCAGAACATCTGTAATAGAAAAAGATTCTTCTGCAATATCAAAATTAAAATTTTACATTACCAGTTCATTACCAAGTGTAAATAAAAATATAGGATATGATTCAAACCGAGGTGTATTAATTGCGGAATTTGCTTATAGTGGAAGTACAACTGGAAAATATTTTGATCAAAAACAAAATTTTGAATTTAAATTTCCTGAAGATCTTTATGGAACTTTAGTTGTTTATCCTGAAAATGTCAAACAAATAATTGTTTCTGATTTGTCAATAAAAGTTTCTGAATTGTATGGTTATACTGGAAATGCTTATTATGTAAAAATTCCGTTTCCAGTAAATGTAGCAAATGAAGTTTTTGAAATAAAATCTGAATTATATGATGTTAATTCAAATCTTTCATATACAAATTTAAGAACAGTTCAAGTTTTTGATCCGTCAGGAAGTAGTACACCACCGGATATTGGAAGTACAACTATAATTAATGCAGGAACAGTAAATACTAATATATTGAATGTAACAAGTAGTATTAGATGGGAAAATCCTTGTGGTGAAGGACTTGCAGCGAGTGCATTTAAATATTTTTTGATATGGAATGATAGTACTAAACAAATTTGTGTAATGACATCCAGTGCGGTTGCTTCTGGAAGTATAATATCTGGAAGTGGAGGTGGTAATATTACTTCTATAATTGGTGGTCCTGGAGTAACTATAATTAGTGGATCTGGTCCAATAGTAACTATTAGTGCAAGTATAAGTGGTGGAACAGGAAGTGGATTTCCATTTACAGGAAGTGGATATGTTACAGGATCTTTAATTGTTACAGGATCAATATCATCATATAATATTACATCTAGTTTATACGGAACTGCTTCTTGGGCAATAAGTGCATCACAAGCAATTACGGCTAGTTATACTGTTTCATCAAGTTATTCAAATACATCTAGTTATTCAATAAGTTCCAGTTATTCTTTAAGTAGTTCTTTTGCTACAAGTGCTAGTTATGCAAATAATGGAATACCAACAGGTGGAACTATAAATTATATTTTAGCAAAAAGTAGTTCCAATAATTACGATACAGTTTGGATACCATCACCTGCTGGGCCTGCTGGACAAGGTGAATTTTCATTTACTTCTTCATATTTTAGTGGATCAACTTCATCAATCACTTGTTCAACCGAATATTCTTTTTGGCACTTACATACGCTTAATAATTTAAATATACATATTAGTTCTTCAGTAGAATCTGGCTCATTTAGTATTAGATTAGTATCTTCCGGCAGTACAAACAATACCATTAATTTTTATCCATATCAACAAATAGAATGGGGTGGTGTTGCTGGATTTGATGGACCAGGCAGTGGATCTATTGAAGATTCTGGATCTATTGTATTAGTACCTGCACAAGAAATGGTTATATCTTTTATTTATTATAATACTACATCGTCTTTATATCCAGAAAAGAAATACAGTGCATTTGCTGCGGATTTAAAAACACCCGGTTTAGAAGGCAAAACAATAGTACCAAATCTTTATTTAATAGGTGAAGGTGATTATAGCATTGGTGGTGGAGGATTAACAGATCCAAATGCTTATATATTTACAATTAATGGTGGTGGTACAGGTCAAGACTTAAGTGGTATTGGAAGCAAATTATTTTGGGGGTGGGCTCCTGTATATGTTGAAGGTGCCGGACGAAGATTTTTTCCTTTATATCAGTAATTTTAAAATTGTTTATAAATATTAACATCTTGAATTTTTTGTGAATATTTATATTTAGATTTTTTCAATAAAATTTCTACATTTGAAAGGAATTTAACATATGCCAATAACTGAAGGAGGAAAATTTAGTCCTGTTGACCGTATAGTCAGCCCAGGAGTATTTACAAGAGAAAACGACCTAAGCGGAGTAGCACAAGGTGTTGCCGAAATCGGAGCAGTAATACTTGCTCCGTTTCCAAAAGGTCCTGGATTCGCACCAACATTAATCACCAACACAGCCGATCTTGAAGAAAAGTTCGGTTTAGCTGATGGTGTTTATTATGGACCATACACCGCAAAAGAATATCTTAAGGAAAAAGGATTTGTAACTGTATGTCGTGTTGGTGCTTTGACAGGATATAGACAAATCAACCCATTCGTAATCTGGGCACAACCAGGTACTTGGGCCAGAAGCGGTTCTGCTGGTGCTTTAAATAGTGGATCTTCATATGTACTATATGATAGTGACAATATTTCCAGTACATTTACTTATAATTCAGCAAGTACTTCGATGTCATTTGTATCTGGTGCAACATTTACTGCAAAATTTAATTCCGGTTCTGCTGATAACAGTACATTAAGTGTTACTTCAACAAGTGGAAGTTTATATAATAGTGGTCAAACTTATAGTTTTACTATAGCTTCACAATCTTTTGCTAGTGTATATGTAACATCATCTTATCAAGGAAATACATCTTATACAAATGATGCTAAATTATTACAATCAATTGCAGAATCTACATCAACCACTTCAAATTTTAGTGCTTCACTTGCAAATAGTGTAACAATTACCAATTCAGATGGAAATCTTGTTGGTACAAATATTACACTCGTAAGTGGTAGTATATTTGCTCTAAGATCTTCAACTGGTTGTGGTACACAAGTATATCTTAAGGGTGTAATCAGTGGTTCATTTGGTAAGATTACAGGAACATTTGAACCACAATGGTCAGCACCAGCAGATCCATGTAATCCAACCGTAGTAAATTATTATCCAAGAGTTCTTGCTGTATTATCAAATACTCAATATGGTACACTAAATAGCAGTTTTGAAGCTCCTGGTTTCAGTGGTTCTGTATTGAATCAAAAAACCGCAACAACTGGAAATTATAGTGGTTCTCAAAATCCAACATCATTGAGTGATTTCCAATTGACTTTAACACAAAATAATTCATTAATTGGTTACTATGACTTTTCATTGAATCCAGCTGATTCAAATTATATTACAAATGTATTTGGAAAAGATCCAACAGTTGGTAATCAAGACGATCAAGTTTCTGGTGTTAAAATTGAAGCAGCTTATTTATACAAGACATTTGAAGATTCAATTCAAAAAGTAAATGATGAATTAAATAGTGGAAACCCAGGATGGAAAATATTCGCTGGAATACCTTCATCTGGTTCATTCTCAACAGGTGAAACATTGAAATTTACCGATCAATATTCAACAAACTTGAATGCTGGTGATTCTCAATACGGATTAACAAGTGCTGCAACACCTTGGATTCTTTCACAAGGAATTGCTCCTTGGAGTGGAACATCTAATACAGGTGGTTCTACAACCAAGTATCAATTGTTTAAAGTACACACAATGAGCGATGGTACAATCACAAATAAACAATACAAGATTGAAATCAGTAATGTTAAATTATCCAGTACTGTTGCAGGAAGTGATTGGGGTTCATTCACACTTGCTATAAGATCTTATAGTGATACAGATAAGAAGCCAAAGTACTTGGAAATATTCCAAAACTTGAGTCTAGATCCTAATTCTTCAAACTTCGTAGCTCGTAGAATTGGTGATAGATACAACTTCATTACTTATGCTGGTAAAATAATTGAATTCGGTACTTATACAAACTTGAGTAAGTATGTAAGAATTGAAATGAATACAGTACCATATCCAGTATCTGTCGTTCCTTATGGAAATGAAGCTTATGTAACTCCACTTGGAGGTACAATTGGTAATTATATTCCAGTAGTACAATATAGTAAAGCAAGTATTTATGGATTAGCCCCAGGCAAATATGCATCTGGTACAGTAATCAGTGATATTCCACTTGGTGCAGATTCAGAATTGACATCTCTATATCCAACAAGTTCAACAAATGCAGGTGTGAAAGTTGATACAGAACAATATTTTGCTCCTCTACCATTTGGTGCTACTATAGGACACAATATCGCATTTGATTTGGAATCAACAAGTTCTAATGTTGGAACTGGTTCATTAATTACTGGTTCATTGTATGGTAGTATTCCTTCAACATACGATGCAACTAACGAAGCTACATATGTCAAGATGCGTAAGTTCATAGTAGGTTTCCAAGGTGGATTTGATGGTCAATCACCAGCAATTCCAATTAATGTTGGAAGTGATATTATCGCAGGTAATACACAAGGTTTAAATTGTACAAATATCAATAGTGCAGGTTCAATCGCTTACAAACAATGTGTAGGTGCTCTTGGAAATGCAGATGAATTTGACATCAACTTGATTGTAACACCTGGTGTTTTCCACAAACAACACAGTTATGTTACCCAATTGGTAACGGATATGTGTGAAGCTCGTGGGGATACATTCTACATTATGGATAACGTAGTGTTCCCATCAACTAACCAAACTGTAGGATTGATTGCTGATGCAGTAAATGATGTATCTACAATCGATAGCAGTTATGTTGCTACATATTATCCTTGGGTTAAGATTCTAGACACCAACTTGAACAAGATTATAAGTGTACCTCCATCAGTAGTAATGCCATCAGTTTATGCTGCTAATGACAATGCTGCTGCTGAATGGTTTGCTCCCGCAGGTCTAAATCGTGGTGGAATTGCTCAAGCAGTTCAAGTTCTAGACAGAACAACCCACAGTGAACGTGATACCTTGTATGAAGGACGTGTAAACCCAATCGCAGCATTCCCTGGTCAAGGTATTTGTGTATGGGGACAAAAGACACTTCAAATTCAACCAAGTGCTCTTGACAGAGTAAACGTTCGTAGATTGTTAATCGCACTTAAGAAGTTTATTGCAAGTAGCAGTAAGTTCTTGGTATTCGAACAAAATGTGGCTGCTACAAGAAACCGTTTCTTGAGTATCGTAAATCCATATTTGGAATCTGTACAACAACGTAGTGGATTGTACGCTTTCCAAGTTGTAATGGATGATACAAATAATACTCCTGACTTGGTTGATAGAAACATCCTATACGGTCAAATCTATCTACAACCAGCTAAGACTGCTGAATTCATCGTACTTGATTTCAACATTCTCCCAACTGGTGCTACATTCCCAGGAGCCTAATAACTAAATAATTCATAAAACCCCTGCTTAGAAATAAGCGGGGGTTTTTTCTTTACTAAATCTATTTATAGTATACGATGATTAAGTTAACTGACTTATTATTAGAAGCTCAATTACCTTCAAGTGAGCAGGATATGGATTTTTATGCTAAAAAGTATAAGAAAACCATTGATTATTTACGCACCAAAAACAAAGTACTATTGCTTACAACCAGTAATAGATGGAGTGGACATAAAGATGATATTGCTAAAAGTACACAACTTGCATTTAAAATACAAGAATTACTTGGTAAAGAAAAAGTAACTTTGATTGATACAACCAAGTTAAACATATTTCCATGTGAAGGTAATGTATCATCTAAATGGGGAAATCATTGTGGAACAAAAGATGCTTCATTAAAAGATAAAGAAAAAAATCCTACAGGTGATCATCGTTGTTGGGCTAGTATAAATAATAAAAACGATGAATTATGGAAAATAAGTAAAGAATTATTTGAAAGTGATACTGTTTTATTTTTTGCTAGTGTGAGATGGGGACAAGCCAATGGTTTTTATCAGAAATTAATTGAAAGATTGACGTGGATTGAGAACAGACATTCTACTTTGGGTGAAAGTAATATAGTAAAAGATATAGATTCAGGATTTATTGCTACTGGTCAAAATTGGAATGGAAAAGATGTTACTCAAACACAAAAAGAAGTATTACAATTTTTTGGATTTAAAACACCAAATGAATTATTTTGGAATTGGCAATTTACAGATAATCCACTTGATGAAACCAAACGTTCCTACAACAAAGCTAATACAACATTTGATAAAACATTTTTAAAACCATATGATAAAGCTGAATAATTTAGAACAATTTTTGGTATCTAATATATTGATAAACGAAGCAGCCCGTATAGATCACGCAGAAGATTTGATATTCTGGGAAGGTTCCAAAGGAGCTATTCGTTCAATCAAAAGTTTTATTGATTTGGAAAGTGACGGATATAAAAATGTAACAATGAAATGGGATGGTTCTCCTGCAGTTATATTCGGCAGAAACGATGAAGGTAAGTTTGTATTAACTGATAAAAGTGGATTTGTTGCGAAAGGTTATAATGGTAGACCAACATCTCCAGAAGAATTGCAACAAATGTTTTTGAATAGAGGTAAAAGTGTTAAAACAGACGAATATAGATTATTTGTTCAAGAAATGAAAAATGTATTTTCTGTATTTGAATCTGCAGTTCCAACAACATTTAGAGGTTATTTTAAAGGAGATTTGTTGTATTTCAATACGCCATTAATTGAAAATGGACGATATGTTTTCAAACCAAACATTGTAACTTATGCGGTTAGTATTGATTCTGAATTGGGAAGAAAGATTTCGCAAAGCAAAGCTTCGGTTGTAGTACACAGAGAAGTGGATAGTTTTGGAAATGAAACTGCGATAACAAATTACAATGTTTTTCAAGGTAAACAATTGTTAGTAATACCGCCAATATCTGTAAATAATCCGCCTAATGTAAATGAAAAAAGATTAAAAGATATTATACTTTATATTAATAAACATGCTAGAAATATAGATGATTTTATTAATCCATCCAAATTGGCAAGTATGAAGATGACTAATTTTCCCGATGTATTATATAAATACTTGAATAGTAAAGTTGATACTGGATTAGTGAATATTGGCGACGATTTTCTACAATGGATTAGTCAAAGTAATCTTACAGATGTAATGAAAAAGAAGATTAATGAGTATGTTAGTAGTAATCGTGCTGGATTTGAATCTTTATGGAAAGTTGTTGTAGAAATAATGTCGGTTAAAGATGAAATTATTAATCAAATAGACAATCAAGATAGTGAAATTAAATCATATATAGGCAATGAACCAGGTGGTGAAGGTTATGTATTCTCTCATCCAGAAGGTGACATTAAGTATGTTTCTCGTTCCAAATTCAGCGCTGCAAATAGAGCTGCACATAAACAACCAATTGATGAAGGTGGATGGTTAAAGCCAGAACTTACATCCAAGACAGTTTTGTCACCGGATACAATTGAAAAATCAACTGAAAAGTTCAAAGTTTTTTTGGCTGATTTGAATATGTTTTTAAGTAATATACCATTAACTCCGATTAAAGATTATCAAATCTTGGGTTCTGCTGGTTACTACAAGCAAGACCAACACGATAAAGCACAAGTAACTTATGGTGATATTGATGTAATGGTTGTTATACCTATTGAAACCAATGAAGACGGAAGCGATACAAAGAAAGAATATATCAAAAATGTAATTCAATTCATTGAAACCAGTGGACAAAATTATATTGATATTGAAAGTGCAAAAAGATCTGACGGTAAACAGATTATAATTAAACTTGACGACGGCGATTGGGTTCAATTAGATTTATTATATACTACAAAAATATATAAAGATTGGTTTGCTGCTAGATTTACACCTGAAAGAGGTATAAAAGGATTTACAATGGGAGGAATGTATGCCGCATTGGCAGAAGTTCTTAATATTAGAATTGGTGATACAGGAGTAAGAGCTAAATTTAAAGATGGTAAGATTGTATCTCCAATGTTAAGAAAAGATGTTGTAGATAAATTGATATCTAATAGTCCCCGTACATTTTTAAGAGATTTGGCAGACTTTTTGGCTGGTTTATTTGGAAAGAAAATTACTGATATAGATCAAAATTTATCCACACACAGTGGTGTTAATCCAAATGATGTTAAATTAAAAGATTTAACTACAGGTGTTCTTGGATTTGCAAAAACACTTGACAAAAATGGAATTCTTACAGATTTAGGATTTGATTATGGTTCATTCATTAAAGCAATAAAAGACAAATACGCAGAAAAGATGATTGAACAATATTCAAAGAAAGAAAAGAAAGCAACTACTCCCGAAACTCAAGCATCTATTGATAAAATCAAAAAACATGCTGATTTGGGAAATAAAATTGTCAATGATATATTAAAAGAATTTTTAATTACAGAAGGTGGTAATGCGGTTGCGGCTAATAGTGATTTACCAAAACAATATCTAGATTTCACAATAAAAAATGGTTTAAAAATATGGAATCTTGATTCATTAAATTATGAAATTATTGGAAATAAATCCAAACCTGTCTTGGGTGATATTGATGTTGCAATATCAACTGAACAATTGAATCAATTATTTGGTGTAAATTATGATTATGATAAAAAGATGTTTTATGATAAACTAAAACAACATGTAGAATCTAATACACCATCAACAGTTCCTACACCAGCATTTAAAATAAATACAGGACTGGATCAACTACATTTAAATGTACCTATAATTGATGAAAATGGCAATCCAGTGAAATCCACAGAAATACCAAATGAAGACGGTTATGTACAAATTGATTTGATGATTGGTGATTTAAATTTCATGGTTAAATCTTTATCTGGTGCTCCAGATTCAAAGTATAAGGCCGCATTAAGAAACATTCTATTAATGAATATTATGTCTAATAGTTATGAATCTACCGAAGATCCAAATAAGATGAAGAGATATCAAATGAATTGGAAAAAGGGTCTTCAAAGTGCGGATGTTATAACAAATGAAAAGGGTAAACAGGAAAAACAAAATATAAAAACTGTTTATACCGATATGGATGATGTTGCTGAATTTTTATTTGGCGATAATGTAACATTTAATGACATTAACACTTTAGAAAAACTAATTAAATTAGTGAAAGGTAATACTTTTCGTTATAAAAATAAAAGAACTGAAATCTTGGATGATTTCAAAAAGGAATTGGAAAGATTAAAAGTAAAGTTATGAAAAGAGCAACAGGAAAAAGCAATCTTAATATCGTCAGAGATTATGTTGATGGAAACCGTCCATTTATTCAAGTAGGATATGATCCAAATTTGAATAATAGTACAAGAAAAGAAGGTGAAGAATGGGAAGATGGACAAGGCAATAAATGGATTTGGAAAAACAATACCAAAAGAAAAGTATCTAAATGTGGTCAAATAAAAATTGATCAAAGATGTAGTATTTGTAATGCGGATATGAAATTTGGTAATTATTTAGACGATAGATTTTATCCTAAAACAGGCAAATGTTATGATTGTACTATTTCATTTGACAGCAAATTAAAAGTATTGGGTGTATATGCAGACTATGAACGATATAAAATCTATAATAGTATGCTTTCTGAAATGAAAGATTTTAAGAAAAATATCACTGATAGTATTGAATACTTAGAAAAAAATACGAACGAAAAATTACAATTTTTCAATGATGATGGAAGTAGTGAATTTTGGACGGATGATACTAATCAAATGGTTAAAGTTTTATCTGATTTGAAAAACGATTTAAAAGATGTTGATGAAAACATCGCAAAAGCCAATGAAGAATTGACGAAATTAAATTATAATCCAGAAACCGAGAAACAAGCAAAACAAATGGTTTTGGATGGATTAAATCAATGAGTACACAAAAAACACTTAAGGAAGTAATTAAAGAGGAATATAAGAAATGTCTTGTAGATCCAATTTATTTCATGAAGAAATATGTTAAGATTCAACATCCTATTCGTGGAACTGTAAACTTTGATTTGTATGACTTTCAAGAAAAGACTTTAACTGATTTAGTAAATCATGATTTTAATATTATATTAAAGTCTAGACAAATGGGTATTAGTACATTAACTGCGGCATATAGTTTGTGGTTAATGGTATTTCATAAAGATAAAAATGTTCTTTGTATTAGTATTAATCAAGAAACATCCAAAGAAATTGTTACCCGTGTTAGATTTGCGAATGACAATCTTCCATCTTGGTTGAAAGTAAAAGAACAAGAAGATAATAGATTGAGTTTAAGGTTAACAAATGGTTCACAGATTAAAGCCGTATCATCTGCTGGTACATCAGGTCGTTCTTCTGCATTGTCATTGTTGATTATTGACGAAGCCGCATTCATTGATAACATTGCAGAAATATGGTTGTCTGCTCAATATACATTAAGTACTGGTGGTAGAGCTATTATGTTAAGTACACCAAACGGTGTTGGTAATTTCTTTCATCAAACATGGATAAAAGCAGAAGCGAAGGAAAATGAATTTAATACAATTAGACTTCCGTGGAATTTACATCCAGAAAGAGATCAAACTTGGAGAGATAAACAAACAGAATTGTCCGGTGTTAAAGGTGCGGCTCAAGAATGTGATTGTGACTTTGCAACTACTGGTAATGGTATAGTTGATGCAGTTACTATTGATTTTTACAAACAAAGTAAAGTTAAAGATCCAATAGAAATGAGAGGAATTGATCATGGATATTGGATATGGGAATATCCTGATTATAGTAGAAATTATATAGTTAGTGCAGACGTTGCTAGAGGTGACGGTGGTGATTATAGTGCATTTCAAGTAATAGATGTGGAATCAATGACACAAGTTGCTGAATATAAAGGGTTGATAGGAACTAAAGAGTATGGTAATATGTTGGTTACGGTGGCTACAGATTATAACAATGCTTTACTTATAGTTGAAAATGCGAATATTGGTTGGGCAGTATTACAACAAATAATAGATAGACAATATCCAAATACGTTCTATAGTAGTGCAGACTTACAATATGTAGATGTTGAACGACAATTGACTAATAAAATTAACAGAGATGAAAAGAAGATGATTCCTGGATTTACTAATAGTCAAAAGACTAGACCATTATTGATATCAAAGTTAGAATCTTATTTTAGAGAAAGATCTGTAGAAGTAAGATCTATTAGATTTATGGATGAATTGGCAGTGTTTATCTGGGACGGTAATAAAGTAGCAGCAATGAAAGGTTATAATGATGATTTGGTAATGGCAATGAGTATTGGTTTATGGGTAAGAGATACTGCATTAAAACTAAGACAACAAAGTATGGAATTAAATAGATCAATGTTGGGTGGTATTACAAAAATTGGTGGATCTCAAAATGTTTATAAATCTCAAACTGTTAGTAGTCAAGAAGCATGGCAAATGAAAACAGGAAAAACTACAGATAAAAAAGAAGACCTAACTTGGTTATTGTAACATATTTATATATATAAAACTATGGCAAACGAAGAATTTCAAATTTTAAAACAAAGATCTTTATATTCAAAGTTAAAGAGACTTTTTTCAACCGATGCGGTAATCCGTAATGTTGGTGGCAAGAAGTTAAAAGTGGTAGATACAGATGAAGTAATGTATGCTACTGACCGTAATACACTTAGAGATCGTTTTAACAGAGTTAGAACATCTTCATATAATCAATATAGTAGAGACTTTACATTAAGTTATCAAGCTGCTCGTATTGAATTATTTAGAGATTACGACACGATGGATATGGACCCGATTATATCATCTGCGTTGGATATTTATGCGGATGAATGTGTAACCAAAAATGAATTGGGTGAAATTCTTATAATTCATTCAAGTAATGATAACATCAAACAAATTCTTTATAATTTGTTTTATGACATTCTTAATATTGAATTTAATATGTGGAGTTGGACTAGAAATCTTGTAAAGTACGGTGATTTCTATTTAAAAATGTATATTAGTCCAGAATATGGTGTATACATGGTAGAACCTATTAGTGCATATAATGTTACCCGTGTAGAAAATAGTGATTTAACAAACAAGAACTATGTTAAGTTCCAAATCAATTTGCCAGAAGGTGGAAGATTGGAAGAATTGGAAAATTATCAAATTGCGCATTTCAGAATGTTAAGTGACAGTAATTTTATTCCATATGGTAAGAGTATTATTGAAGGTGGTAGAAGAGTATGGAAACAATTATCATTGATGGAAGACGCAATGTTAATTCACCGTGTAATGCGTGCGCCAGAAAAGAGAATTTTCAAGGTTGATGTTGGTAATATTCCACCAAGTGAAGTGGATCAATATATGCAAAAGTTGATGGATAAGATGAAAAAAGTTCCATATATTGATGAAAGAACTGGGGATTATAATTTAAGATTTAATCTACAAAACATGGTAGAAGACTTTTATCTACCAGTTCGTGGTAGTGATAGTGGTACTAGCATTGAACCATTGAGTGGTATGGAATTCAATGGTATTGACGACATTGAATATCTTCGTAATAAGATGTTAGCCGCATTAAAGATTCCCAAGGCATTTTTGGGTTACGAAGAAGATTTAAGTGGTAAAGCAACACTTGCAAGTGAAGATATAAGATTTGCTAAGACTGTTAATAGAGTACAAAGAATTTTGATTAGTGAATTGAATAAGATTGCAATGGTGCATTTATATTCACAAGGATATAAAGATTCATCATTGGTTGATTTTACATTAGAATTGACAAATCCATCTGTAATTTTTGAAAAAGAAAAGATTGGTATTTGGCAAGATAAAGTGAATCTTTCTAAAGATATGATGGAAACCAAATTATTTAGTAAGAAGTGGATATACGAAAATGTATTTAAGATTTCCGAGGAAGATTATGATGTACAAAAGAACGATTTAGTAGAAGATGCAAAACAATCTTATAGATTTAAACAAATCGAAGAAGAAGGTATTGATCCAGCCAAACCATTCAATAAAATCAAATCGGAAGAAGGTGACGGAGAATCAGGTGGTGGTGAAATGGGAAGTGAACCCGATGCAGGTGGTGGTCCAGAAAGTCCAGAAGCTGGTGGAGCTGGTGGAGCTGGTGGCGGAGAAGCTGGTGATGCACCAGACGCTGGTGGTGGAGAAGCTCCTGCGCTTACAGAAAAATCATTTAGATCATATAAAAGACCTTCACAAAAAGGTTCACATAAAAAGAGAAAAGATAATACATTTGGATATGATCCATTAGGAAGCAAAGAAAATGTATCAAAATCACAAACAGATCCATTAAGACAAGGATCTAAGTCTAAATCGGTATTGAGTTTAGAAGGATTAAGTGACTTTTTGAAACCTACTTCTCAAATTAAATCGGAATTATTACACGAAACAAAAAGTCTATCATTGTTAGACGAAAAAAACATTATTGAATAATGATTGTAAATAGTATATTAAAAATGATTTTTACTATAAATCTAATATATTTATAAAATAACGAATATTAAATTATATGCACAAAGCTAAGCATTCAAAGTTTAGAAATACAGGAATATTGTTTGAATTGCTCACTCGACAAGTGACTTCAGATATTTTATCGGGGAAAGACGAATCTTTTGCCAAGAACATTCTATTTAAATATTTTTCCGAAAATAAAGAATTAGGCAAAGAGCTACAACTGTATAACTTTTTGGTTAATGAAGTCGCTAAAGACGAAACACAAGCGGAAAAGTATATTGAAATTGTATTAAAACAAAGAGATAAATTAAATCAAAAATCATTAACATCCGAAAAATATAATTTAATCAAAGAAATTAAGGATGTTTATCCAATCAATGATTTATTTAAATCTAGTATTAAGAATTATAAAGTATTAGCTTCAATATACAAAATTTTTGAAAATCACAGTGATAAAAATTCAAAGTTTGATGTAAAAGAAATTGTTTCTTCTAGAACTAGTATAGTTGAAAATTTATGTGGTTCTAGAAAAGTAGTTAAAGAAACAGAAGATGAAATGATCAATGTTTATAAACAACAAAATGAAGAAGTTCGTCTTTTGAGTTATAAAATATTGATTGAATCGTTGAATGAAAAGTATAAAGATTTAGATTCAAGTCAAAAAAATCTATTAAAAGAATACATTAATAGTATCAGCAATACAAATTCTTTGAAGAAATTAATTGATTCTGAAGTAACAAATGTCAAGAAACAATTATCTGAATTAACATCTAAAATTTCTGATGATGTTATCAAGATTAAGATTAATGAAACCGTAAAACAACTTGATAATGTTAATAAATTTAATCTTGTTAAAGATAATCAAGTTATGGTTTTATTGTTGTCATATGAATTGATAAAAGAAATCAAGAATCAACTTTAATATGAACAAAACAAAAGAAATTATTAAGTCAGATGGATCTTTGAAACAAAAGATCAAAGAATTAATTAAACAAGTAATAGATGAAATTACTACATCTTCTGCTGCGGGTAGTGGAGAAGGATCTGCTGGTGTACCTAGAGTTCCAACTTGGGTATCCAAGAATAAAAAAGGCAGACCAGATGTAGCTACTGTTCTTGGATATACTCTTGCAAAACCAGTAAATGAAGCTGCTGATCCCAATGCACAACCTCCACAACAAGGTGGTGAAAAAGGACAACAAGATCCAAATTTATATGATGCTAAATCTGATTTGAGTGATTTTGAAATCAGAGTATCACAATCCACTTTACAAAACAAGTCCAGTTTTCAAAATAAAATACTGAGCAAAATTGGAAATAAACAAGTACAATTGAGAGCATCAAAAGGATATGGACAGCCAGAAAAAGATTATCTTGTTAATGTTTCTGGTGTAAGCATTGATTTTTATTATGAAAAATATGTTATCATAGTAAAAGGTAGAGAACAAGGTAAACAAAAAGAAAGTGAATACTTTATTAAAGCACCATATCAAATTAAAATTTTAGGTAATGCAGTTGTTACACCTTCTGTTAAAAAGAAACAACAACAAGCTCCTGCAGCACCAGTTGCGCCTGTTGTACCAACAAACGCTGCAACAAAAGGAGTATAATAAATATGAATAAAAAATTATTAGTAGATTTCATAACATTTGATGTAGATAAATCGGTGCTCAATGAAGCAATGGCTAAAGGCGGACCATTTACTGTACAAGGTGTTTTACAAAGAGCTGAAGCTAAAAATTTCAACGGTAGAGTTTATGGTAAAGAACTTTTAGAAAGAGAAGCTCAAAAATATGATGAAAATTTCATAAGAGAACGAAGAGCACTTGGTGAATTGGATCATCCAGACAGTAGCGTTGTGAATTTAAAAAATGTAAGTCACAATGTTAAAAGAATGTATTGGAGTGGCAATGATTTAATGGGTGAAGTTGAAATTTTAACTACTCCAAGTGGTAATATTTTAAAAGAACTACTCAACTGTGGCATTAAATTGGGCATTAGTTCCAGAGGAATGGGAAGTGTTAAAAAGAATGTACATGAAGGTACTGATGAAGTGCAAGATGATTTTGAATTAATTGCATTTGATTTTGTTAGTAATCCGTCAACTAAAGGTGCATTTATGTTTCCATCTGGAGAACAATCTTTACAAGAAGGAATTGTAAAAAATCCATTAACTAATAAATGGGAAAAAGTAGAAGATTTAATTCGTGACATTTTAGGAGAAATTAAATAATTATATTATATGATTAAATTAGCCGAAATAGCAGAAACATTGGGTTTAAAACAACAACAATCTGCGCCACAACAACCACAAGGTGTTGCGGAAACACCCATACCAGTAAAGACACTCACCAAAGAAGAAAAGAAAGCTCTTTATGAATTGGTAAACAATTATAATGAATATGGTAAAGTTCTTTATGAATATCATCAATTGATGAAAATTGCTGAAAACATTGATAAGATATCACAGTATGCAGAAACATACGCAGTGAATGAATGTGGTGATTGGATGCAAGAAAATACAGCAATTCGTCATTTCAAAGATTTAAAAAGGATGTCTGAAGCATTTAAAAAGAATGCGGCTAAATGTCAACAACAAAATTCTGAAATGGTAAGTTTGTATGAAGATATGGGAAATATTCTTGAAAAGTACTTTGAAATTAAGAACCATTAAAATATTCTAAATAGAAACGAAAAACCCCACTTTTTACAGTGGGGTTTATTTTTTAAGTTTCTACTGAACCAAGTTCATCTATTTTGTTTAACATATCGTTGAATGTTTTAAACAAATGTTTTAAATCATTGATTAATAAAACATAATCATCATCTGTTTTATATACTTTGAAAGTATAATCGTCCATGTGCCTTTGATTTTTTACTTTTAAAATCATTCTAGCATCACCTTCTGGTTCAAATCCCATTCCATATAACATGTCTATTTCTTTCCAATCCCAACCATTTGGGTGATCAATATCATTTATCTTGTATTCTTTTTCTTCGTTTTCTTTTGTAATGAATGATTTTAAATGTGTCATAATTAATTATTGATATTGATTGCGTCTTTTATGAAACTATACAATTGATTTTTAATTTTACCTTCTCCAGTATCATTTGTAATTGGATCAGATAATTTATAACGAACTTCGGCAGAAGGTTTATCAAAATCATCTTCATTTTCATAGGGTGTATACCATACGCCGTATTTAAAAGAATTCTTAGTATCATCTTCTTCATTTGATAATTTTTTAATGACGAATTTAATTGTATTTTCGTTGAATTCTTTATCAAAACTTAATTCCATACCAGATCCTGCATTTTTATTATTTACAGGTCCAGTTATTTCTGCAATCTTTGCAACTTCAAATGTTTTAAAATCAAGTCCTTGATTTTTATTTAATTCATCTCTAAACTTAACATTCTTTTTATTAAGTTCTGATGTTTCATTAATGGTATTTGCGAATGATTTACGAAAGATTTCTTTCAATTTTGTTCGTATTTCATTCTTTTTTGAATCTGGTATATTTGCATGTAATGCTGCTAAATATCGTTTAACACTGCCTTTAGTACATCCCATTTTTTTACCAGTATCTGTATTAAAGATACATT
>OFSF01000236.1_pt1 | contig 23190 bp, 20 predicted proteins | sample 1543271 | NCBI WGS metagenome assembly OFSF01 (sample SAMN07774227, study PRJEB24372) | wastewater metagenome | isolation source: Exp Tend VB 100WW | collected 2016-02
TGCAAACCCACACCGCCCCGCCATTTCACGGAATGCCCGCTTTTGATGTTGATGTCGCCTCGGCGGGTGCCGGGCGCAGCCCGGCAAAAGCCCTCTACCGGAAGATCACCGTGGCCTCGGTGCCCTGACCCGGCTCGCTGGCCAGGCTGACCTTCCAGCCAAAGCGATCGCACAGCCGGCGCACGATCGACAGGCCCAGGCCGGTGCCCTGCGGGCGGCTCGGCTCGGCGCGGTAGAACGGCTCGAAGGCCCGCGACAGTGCGTCGGTCGACATGCCGATACCGGTATCGCGCACCACCACCCGATCGTTGTGCACATGCACGTCGATGCGCCCTTCGTCGGTATAGCTGCACGCGTTGCGCACCAGGTTGCTGACCACCACCTGCAGCACCCGCGGCGGCGCATGCAGCTGCACCGGGCCATCGCTGTGCAGGTGCACCGACACCGGGCGCGTACCCAGCAGTTCGTTGGCGTTGTCCACTTCGTAGCGGACGATGTCATTGACGTCGAACAACTCGACCTGGGGCTCGACGTCGGCCTCGCGGGCAAGGATCAGGAAGGCATCGATCACCGCCTCCATGTCACGGCCGGCACGCTGGATGCGCTGCAGGCTGCGGCGCAGGCGCGGCTCCAGGCTGTCATCGCCCAGCGCCATGTCGCTGGCCACGCGGATGACGGTCAGCGGTGTGCGCAGTTCATGGCTGGCATCGCGGGTGAAATTGCGCTCGCGCGCCACGTGCGCGCTGACCCGGTTGGCCAGCGAATGCAGTGCGGCCGCCAGCTGCCGGGTCTCGCCCTGCATGTCCGCCGGCAGCTTGTTCGGCTCCAGGTCGGCCGCCTCCGGGTGGCCCGGGTCCCAGCGCGAGACGCGCCGCGCCAGCCAGTTCACCGGCGATACCAGGCGCTTGGACGCACGATAGGTGACCCAACTGGCGCCATACACCGCCAGCAGGGTCAGCAGCACCGGCACGATGCCGAACCAGAACGCCAGCATCTCCGCACGCGAACGCAGGAATACCAGGTAGAGGCGGCCGGCCGGGCGCACATCGACCAGCACCAGCTGGTCGTCCTTGGGCAGTTCGTGGAAGCCGGGCTCCAGGTTGCGCAGATTGGCCGGCAACGACAGGGCCGACTGCCCGCTTTCCAGCAGGTAGCCACGGATGTTCTGGGTGTTGGGTGGCGGCTGCACCGGCGAGGCCTCGTGCAGCGTCCAGAAGTACGCCGCCTCCTCGCGCAGGGCGGCGCCGACCAGGCTGTGCTTGATCACCAGCGAAACCAGCCACGCACCGAGCAGGATGCCCAGGCTGGCCAGCACTGCCTGCAGGATGAAAGCGATACGGATCTTGCGCGGCAGGCCGTGCGGCATTGCGGGGTCCCGGTCAGAGCGCTGCGATTATAGGCAGCGCACCGCGCCGTTGGGATGCACGGGCGATGACCGGCGGCACTGCCGGACGGTCATCCCCTGCCCTTGTGCCTGGCCGCAGCCCGGCCCGGCCTGCGGCTGCACCGGCGCGGGCCTGCTCAGGCCATCGGCTGGGCGATGTCGGCAATGCGGTAGCCGGCACTCTGCACGGTATGCAGCAGCGGACGGTCGAACGGCTTGTCGATGATCTTGCGCAGGTTGTACAGGTGGCTGCGCAGGGTGTCCGAATCCGGCAGGCCGTTGCCCCAGATCTCGCGTTCGATCTCCTGGCGGGTGACCACGCGCGGCGATTCGCGCATCAGGATGGTCAGCAGGCGCAGGCCGATCGGCGACAGCTGCAGCTCGGTACCGGCACGGGTGGCACGCATGCTGACCGGATCGAGCACCAGGTCGGCGACCTTCAGCACTTCCGAACCGACCTGGCGACGCTCGCGGCGGATCAGCGCGCGCAGGCGGGCTTCCAGCTCCTGGATCGCGAACGGCTTGGTCAGGTAGTCATCGGCGCCGAAACCGAGGCCGGTGAGCTTGTCGTCCAGCGTGTCGCGTGCCGTGAGCATCAGCACCGGGGTGGACTTGCGCGCATCGTTGCGCAGGCGACGGCACACTTCGATGCCATCCAGGCGCGGCAACATCAAGTCGAGCACCACGACGTCATAGCTGTTTTCCGCCGCAAGGCGGTAGCCATCCAGGCCGTCCTGTGCATAGTCGACTTCGAAGCCGCGACCTTCCAGGTATTCCCCGATCATCTCGGAGATGTTGCGGTTGTCTTCGACCACCAGCACCAAGCCGGAGGTCTCCTTCGTCTGACGCATGTGATTCCCTCTAACTTCAGCTTTGTGAAACATGCCGGATCGACGGTGGACGCGATGTGAAGTTCCGTCAAGAGGTAAACAAACGGTTCAGAGCAGCGGTCTGAGCAGCGGCCAGACGTTGTCCAGCACCTTCGGCTGCGCCTGTGCGGTCGGGTGCAGCCCGTCGGCCTGCATCATGCCCGGCTGCAGGGCCACGCCCTCCAGCAGGAAGGGCAGCAGCGGCACCTTGTACTGCGTGGCCAGCGCCTTGTAGGCCGCCGCCAGGCGCTGGCGATAGGCTGGCCCGTAGTTGGGCGGCACGTCGATGCCCAGCAGCAGCACCTTGGCACCGGCCTTCTGGCTGGCCTGCACCATCTTTTCCAGGTTGCCCTGCACCTGCGCCGGGGTCAGCCCGCGCAGTGCATCGTTGCCGCCGAGGGCAATCACCACCACGGTCGGGTTTTCCTTCGCCAGCAGGCCCGGCAGGCGGGTCAGCGCGCCGGCGGTGGTTTCCCCGCTCATGCTGGCGTTGACGATGCGCGCCGGTGTTTTCGACTGCTGCCTGACCCGCTGCTGCAGCAGGCTCACCCAGCCGGCGTCGGCAGGGATATTGTGGGCAGCACTGAGGCTGTCGCCGAGCACCAGCACGGTGCCAGCCGGACCTTTGGCACACGCCAGCCCAGGCAGCAGCAGGAACCCTAGCAGCAGCACCATCATCACGCCGGCTCGCCGGCTCCATCCCGTCTTGCGCATTGGAGTCTCCTCATCGACAGCCTGTCCCCCCGCAGCGCGTCCGTTGCCATCGCCGTCGACCAGGTCGGCAAATCCGTGCAGGGCCCGGAGGGTGAAGTCCACATACTGGACAACATCACCCTGACCGTCCATGAAGGGACCAGCGCGGCCATCGTCGGTGCCTCCGGTTCCGGCAAGACCACCCTGCTCGGCCTGCTGGCCGGGCTGGACCTGCCCAGCCGCGGCCGCATCGCGCTGGCCGGCCAGGACCTGGCGGCGCTGGACGAGGAGACCCGCGCCCAGCTGCGCGCGCGTGAGGTCGGCTTCGTGTTCCAGAGCTTCCATCTGCTGCCGGCACTGACCGCCGCCGAGAATGTCGCGCTGCCGCTGGAACTGGCCGGGCGCGAAGACCGGGCGCGGGTCGAAGAAGTACTGGCCCAGGTCGGCCTGGCCCATCGCGCCCGCCACTATCCGCGCCAGTTGTCGGGCGGCGAGCAGCAGCGCGTGGCACTGGCACGTGCCTTCGTCACCCGCCCGCGCATCCTGTTCGCCGACGAACCGACCGGCTCGCTGGACCACGCCACCGGCCAGCACATCAGCGACCTGCTGTTCGAACTCAACGCCGGCAGCGGCACCACCCTGGTGCTGGTCACTCACGACCTGCGCCTGGCCCAGCGTTGCCAGTACATCCACCGCATCGACGACGGCCGCCTGCTGCCGGTCGAGCGTGGGGCGCAGGCATGAACCTGCTGCGGCACGCGTGGCGCGCGCTGCGCCGCGAGGCGCTGGCCGGCGACCTGCTGACCGTGTTCGCCGCGCTGGTGCTGGGCGTGGCGGTGATGACCGCAGTCGGCACGCTGGTGAACCGGGTCAACCTGGCACTGACCGGCAGCGCAGCGGAAATGCTAGGCGGCGACCTCGGCATCGCCGGGCGCGATGACCCGCCGCAGGCGTTCGCCGACGAGGCGCAGCGGCGCGGACTGGCCTACACCCGTATCGCCAGCTTCGGCAGCGTGCTGTTCAACGGTGATGCCAGCCAGATGGCCAGCATCAAGGCGGTGCAGGCGGGCTATCCGCTGCGTGGCACGCTGCGGGTGCGGGCCACGCCCGGGGGCGCCCTGATCGACAACGCCGGCATGCCGGCCAAGGGCCAGGCCTATGCCGACCCACGCCTTCTCCAGGGGCTGGGACTGAAGGCCGGTGACGACCTTGAATTCGGCGCTGGCACGCTGCGCATCGCCGGCATCATCGAGGCCGAGCCGGATACCGGCGGCGACCTGCTTACGCTTTCCCCCACCCTGCTGGTCAACCGCGCCGATGTGGAAGGCACCGGCCTGCTCGGTCCGGGCAGCCGCATCAACTACCGGCTGATGTTCGCCGGAGCAGCAGAGCCGATCGCGGCACTTCGGCAATGGCTGCTGCCGCAGGTGAAGGGCCTGCGCCTGCTGAGTGTGGACGACACCCAGCGTGGCGTGCGCCAGGCCTTCGACCTGGCCGGGCGCTTCCTCGGCCTCAGCGCGCTGCTGGCGGTATTGCTGGCCGGTGTTGCCACGGCGCTGGCGGCGAACCGCTTCGCCCTGCGCCGCATCGACCAGGTGGCGATCCTGCGCTGCCTGGGCGCGCGCCAGCGCGACATCCTGTCCGGTCTGGCACTGCAGCTGCTGATGCTGGCGGTGCCGGCCTGCGCACTCGGCATCGGCCTGGGCATGGCGGCGCAGGAGGGCCTGGTGCAGGTGCTGGGCAGTCTGGTGCCGCAGCGCCTGCCGCTGCCCGAGGCAATGCCTGCGCTGACCGGTGCCGGCATCGGGCTGTTGCTGCTGTTCGGCTTCGGCCTGCCACCGCTGCTGCGCCTGCGCGGGGTACCGCCGATGCGGGTGCTCAACCGTTCCTTCGCCGCCCTGCCGCCGGCCTCGCTGCTGGCCTACGTGGCTGCCCTGGCGGCCAGCCTGCTGCTGGCGGTGCAGGTCACCGGTGATCTCAAGCTGGCGCTGTGGGTGCTGGGCGGGTTGGCCGCGCTGGCGGTGGCGGCCGGCGTGGTCGGCTTCGTGCTGCTGCAGCTGCTGCGCGGCCTGCAGCACCGCCTGCATGGCCACTGGCGGCTGGGTCTGGCCGCGCTGACCCGGCGCCGGATGCTGGCGGTGATGCAGCTGGTGGGGCTGTCGCTGTCGCTGTGCGCGCTGTTGCTGCTGGCGGTGACCGGTCCCGGCCTGCTGCAGCAGTGGCGCGAGCGACTGCCCGCGGATACGCCGAACTACTTCCTGATCAACATCCAGCCCGAACAGCGCGACAGCGTACTGGCCGCACTGCGTGGACTGGGCGCCAACGACGCCAGCATCGAACCGATGGCCACTGGCCGCCTGATCGCGATCAACGGCAAGCCGCCGCTGCGCGTGGACCGCTCGCCGGAGCAGAACGGGCAGCCGGCACAGGGCGAAGGCCAGCGCGATGACGACGACGAGAACCGGCCGTTGAACTTCAGCTGGCGCAGCAGCTTCCCGCCGGCCAACACACTGGTCAACGGCACCTTCTGGAAGGCAGACAGCACCGCCGCCGAAGCCTCGGTGGAAATCGGCTGGGCCAAGCGCTACGGCGTGCATCCCGGCGACCGCATCACCATTGCGGTGGGCGAGCAGGAACGCGAGTTCACTGTCACCAGCGTGCGCAAGGCCGACTGGAACACTTTCCGTCCGAACTTCTTCGTGCTGCTGAACCCGAATGCGGTGGGCGATACGCCACACAACCTGCTGTCGGCATTCCATCTACCGGCCGGCAAGGCCGCCGGACTGGGCGAGCTGGTACGCGCGCAGCCGAACCTGTCGCTGCTGGACGTGGACGCGGTGATCTCGCAGGTGCGCGATGTGATGGAACGGGTGGCGCAGGCGGTGCAGCTGGTGATGGTGTTCAGCCTGCTGGCCGGCATGCTGGTGCTGCTGGCCGCGCTGCAGGCCACGGCGGGCGAACGGCGCTACGACAGCGCGGTGCTGCGCACGCTGGGCGCGACCCGGCGCCAGCTGCGTGGCGCGGTACTGGTGGAATTCGGTGCGCTGGGCACACTGGCGGCGTTGCTGGCGGTGGGCGCGGCCGCTGCGATCGGCGTGGCGGTTTCGCAGAAGGTGTTCGAGCTGCCGTTGCTGCCGCCGTGGCCGGGCCTGCTGATCGGCGGCCTGGTCGGCATCGGCTTGAGCCTGCTGGCAGGCTGGTGGGGTACGCGGGCGATCCTGCATACGCCACCAGCACTGGCCCTGCGCGAAGCCTGACGCGATCGTGACACGCTCGGGTGGGGCGCTATGCTGCGCGCCCCACCCGATCAGATCGTCCGGAAGCGCGGAAGGTTGCTCCCGCGCTCCCGAGGTTCAAGGAATGAAGATGAAATACAGCCTCTGCCTGCGCATCCTTCTGGCCAGTTCCCCGCTGCTCACCGCGGTGCTGCCCGCAGGCGCCCGCGCGGCGGAGGGCTATGTTCCTGACGCGGTGCAGGCCTTCGTGCTGGAAACGGTGCTGGCCGATGAAGCGCAAGCCTTCCTCGAGGGCCACCCGACCTATCTGGTTCCGGCCAGCGTGTCACGCACGCGCAGCGATGCCGACGTGGTGGCCGACCTGCGTGCTGAGTTCGACCGGTTCTACCGGGGCCAACCGAAGCCGAGAAAGGAAGTGGCGCACATGGCGATCCTCGTCGCACAGACCGCGCTGCTGCTGCCGGACCGTAGCGCCTGCAGCACGGATCGAGTGCGTTGCCACCAAGCTGTCATGGGCGTCCGCACCCGCGATGACGAGGCCAGCCTGCAGGCTACCCTGCGTGCCTTCCAGGACGCCGGGCTGGACCTGACCACTTTGAGTGGGCCGGCGTCCTGAGTGCATCGCATCCACGCATGGCGTGGATGCAGCGTGCGATCACCGATGGAGAGCGTGCCGAGCAAGCTCGGCACCTACCAGAAGCAGCGGTCGGTAGATCCACGCCATGCGTGGATGCTGCCGTGGAGTCGAGCATGGCTCGACTTACTGGGCCTTTTCCACGTACTTGGCGAACACGTCGTCGATCTGCTTGTCCTTCACCTTCTTGCCGGCCTGGATCTCTTCGGCCTGGGTGAACATCGGGATGATCATCGCCATGCCGTCGATCTTGGTCTTCAGGTGCACGCCCGGCGCCTGGCCGAGGAAGCCGTCCCAGCGCTGGCGCACCTTGGCCCAGTAACCGGCAGTGGCCTTCCAGTAGTTGCGCGCCGGGGTGAAGTCGACCTCGGTGGTCTTCACGTAGTCGTTGAAGCCGAACTCGCGGGCGATCTCCACCTGGCTGCCATCGGCGTTGCGCTGCACCTTGGTGTTGAACTGCTCGTGGGTCCAGCCGTTCGGGGTCAGCGTGTGGCGGTTGATCACAGCCAGCGCGTTGTAGTCACTGCGCTTGGTGTACTCACGGCGCGGCAGCGGACGCCAGCTCAGGTCGCTGCTCCAGCTCGGCACGTTGTTGGTGTAGGTCCACGTGCCGGTGCCGCAGTAGCGCGGCGCGTCACTCACTTCGTAGACGCACTGGGTCCAGGCCCCCTGGTTCACCGCCGCCGGAATGCTGCGCACCTGCCAGGTCTGGTCGGCACTGAATTCGAAGCGGTTCGGCGCTTCGTAGACCCAGTCCTGGCGCCAGTGCTTGGTGACGTGGCCGCTCTTCTCGTCCAGCAGCAGGTGCTGCAGCACGATGCGCTTCGGCGTGTCTTCGACCACGATGACCACTTCGTTGCCGCCACTGCGCATCGCCGGTGCGCGCTCGTAACCCGGCTTCAGCAGCACGGTCTCGTCGAAGGCGAAGTCCACGGTGTACTCACCCTGCATGGCAAGGATGCTGTCGTGGTCACGGGCGATATCGGAGGGCTGCGCGCTGGCCACGCCGCTGGCGGCGAGCACAAGCAGGGCGCTGGCTGTCTGGAGCTTCATCGGGGTCTTCCTTCGGGGTTGCAGATGCGTTGAGAGGCCGTCCGTGGCCGACAGGCGTTCCATCAGGAGTGGGTCACAGGCGGATCAGCGGCAGGTCGCCGGGAATCCGCGGCGCCGGACGCCGCGCGGCATCGGCACAGCAGCAATCGTCGATTGCCAGCTCGCCTTCGGCACCTTCCAGCCGTGCAATGCGGCGCGCGGTGGCTGCGCCCAGCGAGGACAGGGTCGACAGACTGGCGGCCAGCGTGCGGCCATCGTCGGCGGCATGCAGGCGCAGCGCGCACAGGCGCCAGCGCTGGCCACCCAGATGACCGGCCAGGCGTCGCCACAGGCGTTCGCCGACGCTGCCATCGCTGTCGTGCTCGGGCCCCGGCGGCAGCGCAGCCACCAGCCGGTCCCAGGCCAGGAAGTCGCTGTCCGGCAGCAGGTACAGGCGCCACACGCAGCGGCCGCGGCCATCGAGGAAGCACAGGCTTTCGCGCAGGCCTTCGCTGTCCACGCCCTGGCAGGCATGCACGCGTACGGCCTGGCGCCAGCCGCCCAGCTCGTTGCCGTCGGCGTGGTACAGGCACAGCACGGTGCCGAGCGTGGCCAGCTGTGCCGGGGTCGGCCAGGCCGCGCTGTGCGGCGCGGCGATGGAGTCATTCCTGCGTGCGGACAGTGCTCGGCTCATGAGGTCACCAGGAAACGGCAAGGCTGGCGGAGAAGGTGCGGCCCGGGCTGCTGAAACGATCGCTCAGTGCGCGGTTGGTGATCAGGCTCGGGGTGATGGACGACCATTCGATGTAGCGCTTGTCGGCCAGGTTGAACACGCCGACATTGAAGGTGGCACCCGGTGCGAAGTTCCAGTGCGCCATCAGGTCCAGCACGCCATAGCCGGCCGGCTGGTAGACGAACGGCGCCGGTGCGTTCGGATTGGTCTGCGCCGCCGGCGGCGACAGGCGCTTCTTGCGCTGCACGAAGGTACCGGCCAGTTCGACGCCCCAGGTATCGGTGTCGTACATCAGGCCCAGCGTGCCACGCAGCGGATCGACCGAGGCCAGCGGTTCGTCATCGGTCCGGTTGTCACCACGCGACCAGGCCAGCGCACTGCGCAGCGCCCAACCCTTCAGCGCCGGGCTGAGTTCACCGAACTCGATGCCGGCCTTCATTTCCGCACCATAGATGCGCGCGTCGGCGATGTTCTGCGACTGGAACACCATCAGGCCCTGTGCGTTGCGGCCGGTGTTGACGTTGGACTCGATGAAATCCTTGTAGTCGTTGTAGTAGCCGCTGACGCTGACGTACGCCGCCGGCGCGATGAAGCGCAGGCCCAGTTCGTAGCCGTCGCTGGTTTCCGGCTTCAGGTCCGGGTTGGCGATGGCGGTGTAGCCGAAGGCCACGTTGGTCAGGCCGATGTTGACGTCGTTGTACGGCGGCGAGCGGAAGCCACGCGCATACCCGGCGAACAGCGACCACTGGTCGGTGAAGCGCCAGACCATGCCCAGCTTCGGCGACACGCTGGTCTTCTTCAGCTGCGCCACGGCCGTGGTCGGGTTGTCTTCGGCGAAGATGCTGTCCACTTCCGGCTTCAGCTCGTAACGGTCGACGCGCACGCCCGGCACCAGCGACAGCTTGCCGTCGGCCAGGCGCATTTCATCCTGCGCGTACAGGCCCAACTCGGTGGTCTTGCTGATCGGGAAGTCACGCACCGGGAAGGTGTCGGGGGTAACGGTGTTGCTGACCACACCGGCACGGTTGACCTGATAGCCGTCGCGCTTCTGGCGGATCTCGGTGCGCGTGCCCTCGAAGCCGTAGGTCAACGCATGTTCGACCGCACCGGTGCTGAAGGCCTTGTTGAACTGCGCCTGCAGGCCATAGGCATGCTGGTCGAAGGAAAACACGCGGTGGCGACGACTGCCGTCGGTGCGGGTCTCGTCGGTCTGCTGCCGGGTTTCGCTGTTCTGCGCATACACCTGCCAATGCAGGCTGTCGGCGAACGGCTGGTCCAGCGCATCCATTTCGTGGGCAAAGGACACGCGGGTTCGCTTCTGCGTGTCGTGGGACTTCATGCCAGTGGCCGCAGCCATCGCGCCGGGGCGCGGTGCAACGCTGGCAATCGCCGACAACACATTGGTATCGGTGGTGTCTTCGTTGCCTTCCACGGTCAGGCGGAAGCGCTGGTCTTCGCTCGGTGCGTAGACCAGCTTGCTGAGCAGGCTGCGGCCGTCGCGGTCCTGCGGATTGGACGCGGTACGGGTGTCGTTGTCGCTGCGCACCGTGCCCTTGTTGTCCGTTTCCTGGCCCTGGTGGTGGTTGACGTTGACCAGGCCGCTCCAGTGGTCGCCACCAAAGGCGGCGGTGGCACCGCCGAGCAGGCCCTTCCACTCACCGTCGTAGCCGAACTTCAGTCCGAAGTAGCTGTTCTTGCCGTCCTTGAGGTAGTCGGCCGGGTCCTTGGTGACGAACGCCACCACGCCGCCCAGCGCATCGGAGCCGTACAGCGAGCTGGCCGGGCCACGCACGATCTCCACGCGCTTGAGCGTATCGAGGTCGGTGAAGTTGCGGTTGGAACTGGCGAACGAACCGATGTCGAACCGGGTCGGCATGACGATGCCGTCGGTCTGGATGCGCACGCGGTTGCCGTCCAGGCCACGGATGCGGAAACCATCCAGGCCGAAGCGGGTCGCGCTGCGGGTGACCGACAGGCCCGGCTCGTAGCGCACCAGATCCTTGATGTCCTGCACCAGGTGCCGGTCCATCTGCTCACGGTCGATGACGTCCACGGTGGCCGCCACGTCACTCACGGCCCGCTCGGTGCGGGTGGCGGTGACCTGCACCCGGTCGAATTCGCGCGCATCAGGGGCGGCGGTGGCAGCAGCGTGGGCGGACAGCGGCAACGCCATCCAGACAGCAAGACACAGGGCGGTATGGCGGGTCATCGGGTTCGTTCGGTCAGGCAAGGGAACCCCCGGTTACCGGCACACCCGGAAGGTGCACGCGGTAGACCGAGGGGGAGAGAGCGGGAGCGGACCGGTCGCCCACGCTGTCGGCGCTGCCGGCAGGAGGGAGGGAGGCGGGCGACCAGGCCGCGATTACTTGGTCAGGATCAGCTTGTCGTTGCTGGTGTGCCGCAGGCGATAGAAGCGGTCGCCGTGCTGGATCAGGATTTCACGACGGCCCTTGAGCAGGGCTTCACTGTCGATGACCTCTTCCGGCGGAACGACGCGGACCGGTCGATCGCGGAGGGTCAGCGTTTCGGGGCGCAGCAGTACAGGTTGAGCATTCATGAGCATCTGGACTCGTGCGAGGGACGAGTTAAATGATAATGATTCTCAGTTGACAATCAACAACCATTCTCAATTTCATTGATGAGATTAATGATCGAATTCAGGAATTCGATAGATTTCATATATTGAAAGGTGGGGGCACACGGCTTTTGTAGAGTCGAGCCACGCTCGACTGCTCTCGCGGCGTCGCCTGGAAATGCCCGCGCTACGTGCGGAGTCGAGCATGGCTCGACTCTACAAAGGCCCGACCAACCTGGAGTCGAGCGTGGCTCGACTCTCCAAAGGGTTGTCAGGCGAAGACGGCTTCGACCTGGGCCCAGCCGGCCGCGTCGACCTGCTCCAGCACGTCCAATGCCTGCAGGTTCTGCAGCAGCTGGCTGACCCGGCTGGCGCCGAGGATCACGCTGGAAACGTTCGGGTTGCGCAGGCACCAGGCAATCGCCAGCGTCGCCGGGGCATGGCCCAGCGCGCGTGCCACCTCGCTGAAGCGCCGCACCTGGCCCAGGCGGGCCCCGGCGTCGGCCCCCAGCACCAGGTCCTGCAACCACTCCATGCCTTCCCGCCCCAGCCGCGCATCGGCCGGGATGCCCTGGTCGTACTTGCCAGTGAGCAGGCCCGAGGCGAGCGGCGAGAAGATGGTGGTGCCCAGGCCGGCACCCGCATACAGCGGCGCGTACTCGACCTCGACCCGCTCGCGGTGCAACAGGTTGTACTGCGGCTGCTCCATCGACGGGCCCTGCAGGTTGCGCGCCTCGGCGATGTCCAGCGCCTGCTGGATCTGCGCCGCCGACCACTCCGAGGTGCCCCAGTAGAGGATCTTGCCCTGCCGTACCAGGGTATCCATGGCGTGCACGGTCTCGGCGATCGGCGCGTCCGGATCCGGGCGGTGGCAGTAATAAAGGTCCAGGTAGTCCACCCTCAGGCGCTTGAGCGCGGCATGGCAGGCGTCGGTCACGTGCTTGCGCGACAAGCCGCGCTGGGTCGGCCGCGGGTCCTTGGCACTGCCGAAGAACACCTTGCTGGACACGCAGAAACCGTCGCGCGGCAGGCGCAGATCGGTGATCACGTCGCCCATGACCTGTTCGGCACGGCCGTTGGCATAACCCTCGGCGTTGTCGAAGAAGTTGACGCCATGATCCCAGGCGGCGGCCACCAGGTTGCGGGCCTCATCGCGCGGGACCTGGTCGCCGAAGGTCACCCAGGCGCCGAAGGACAAGGCGGAAATCGGCAGGCCGGTAGAGCCCAGGCGACGGTATTGCATGCGAATCTCCTGCTGCGGGCCCGCATCCGGGCCGGGATCGAACCCCATTCTACCCGCCGCCGCCAGCCGCAAGCCCTTGCCGTTGCTGGCCTGATCGGTACCGTTGGCCGCGCGCACGCTGCTTTTTCTTGCCCCGGCCCCTGCCCTGCACTAGGCTTCCCGTTTTTCGCGACGCCCCAGGGGAGTCACTCACATGGTCGAAGGTTTGGGCAGGATCGGCTTCGGCCTGTTCGGGTTGGCGGTGCTGATCGGCATCACCTGGTTGTTTTCCAATAACAAGCGCGCGGTTGACTGGAAGCTGGTTGCCACCGGTATCACCCTGCAGATCGCCTTTGCGGCGCTGGTGATCCTGGTGCCGGGCGGGCGCGACGTGTTCGACGCGCTGGGCAAGGGCTTCGTCAAGATCCTCAGCTACGTCAACGAGGGCTCGGGCTTCATCTTCGGCTCGTTGATGGACACCAAGAACTACGGCTTCATCTTCGCCTTCCAGGTGTTGCCGACCATCATCTTCTTCTCTGCGCTGATGGGGGTGATGTACCACCTCAACATCATGCAGGGCATCGTGCGCGTGATGGCCTGGTCCATCACCAAGGTGATGCGCGTGTCCGGTGCTGAAACCACCAGCGTCTGCGCCAGCGTCTTCATCGGCCAGACCGAGGCGCCGCTGACCGTGCGCCCGTACATCGCCAGGATGACCCAGTCCGAGCTGCTGACCATGATGATCGGCGGCATGGCCCACATCGCCGGCGGCGTGCTGGCGGCCTACGTGGGCATGCTCGGCGGTGGCGACCCGGCGCAGCAGGCCTTCTACGCCAAGCACCTGCTGGCGGCCAGCATCATGGCCGCCCCGGCCACGCTGGTCGTGGCCAAGCTGCTGATCCCGGAAACCGGCACCCCGCTGACCCGCGGCACGGTGAAGATGGAAGTCGAGAAGACCTCCAGCAACATCATCGACGCGGCCGCCGCCGGCGCCGGTGACGGCCTGAAGCTGGCGCTGAACATCGGTGCGATGCTGCTGGCCTTCATCGCCCTGATCGCGCTGCTGAATGCCCCGCTGACCTGGATCGGCGATGTGACCGGCCTGGCCGCTGCCATCGGCAAGCCGACCAACCTGTCGACCATCTTCGGTTACGTGCTGGCCCCGATCGCCTGGGTGATCGGCACCCCGTGGGCCGATGCCACCACCGTCGGTTCGCTGATCGGCCAGAAGGTCGTGATCAACGAGTTCGTGGCCTACACCGAGCTGTCGCAGATCGTGAACGGCCAGATCGCCGGCGTGAGCCTGTCCGAGGAAGGTCGTCTGATCGCCACCTACGCGCTGTGCGGCTTCGCCAACTTCAGCTCGATCGCGATCCAGATCGGCGGCATTGGCGGCCTGGCCCCGGAACGTCGCCACGACCTGGCCAAGTTCGGCCTGCGCGCGGTGTTGGGCGGTACCATTGCCACCTTCATGACGGCGACCATCGCCGGCGTGCTGACGCACTTCAGTTGAACCCTTGGTTGAGAAAAGATTCCCTATGAGCAGCAGTGTCGTTGTCGTCGGTTCCTTCAATGTCGATCACGTGTGGCGGTGCGAGTCGCTGCCGGCACCGGGTGCGACCATTGCCGGCCGTTACAGCACCGGCCCCGGTGGCAAGGGCTTCAACCAGGCCGTGGCGGCCTGCCGCGCCGGTGCCGACACGCACTTCGTATGCGCGCTGGGCGACGACGCCGGTGGTGCCACCGCCCGTGAGCTGGCCGCGCAGGATGGATTCGCGCTGATCGCCGAGGCCAGCAGCGAGCCGACCGGCACCGCCGGCATCTACGTCGATGCCCGTGGCCGCAACACCATCGTGATCGGACCGGGTGCCAACGCCGCGCTGAGCACCGACTTCCTGCAACAGCAGCAGGCCCTGCTGACCGGCGCCAAGGTGGTGCTGGTGCAGCTGGAATCGCCGGTGCAGACCATCGAAGCGGCACTGGCCACGGCCCGCGAGGCCGGCGTCACCACCGTGCTCAACACCGCACCGGCCGACGCCCCTTCGACCATCGGCCTGCTCAAGCTGGCCGATGTGATCACCCCGAACGAGACCGAGTTCGCCGCCCTGCTCGGCCGCCATGTCGGTGAGCGCGTGGATGCCAACGACGTCGCCGCGCTGGATGGTGCCAGCCTGCATGCGCTGTGCCGCAAGCTGGTCGGCAACGGTACCGTGGTGGTGACCCTGGGTTCGGTGGGTGTGTTCGTGTCGCATGCCGACGAGAACCTGCGCGGCGATACCCAGCCGTACTACCGCGTGGGTGCCGAACAGGTGCAGGCGATCGACACCACCGGTGCCGGTGACGCCTTCAACGGTGCGCTGGCCGCGTCGCTGGCGCAGGTGGCCGACGCCCCGTTCGCCCGCCACGTGCGCTTCGCCAACCAGTTCGCCGGTCGTTCGACCGAGAAGGAAGGCGCTGCGGCGGCGATGCCGCGCTTCACCCCGGCCGACGTGGAAGTGAAGTAGATCCACGCCATGCGTGGATGAACGAGCCCGGGCATGCAGATGCCCGGGCTTTTCATTTGCGCATTCTGCAGGCCCGCGCGCACCTGCGACCGCTTGTCGCATTGCCCGCATCCAGGTCCTCGCCCACCATCCGCGCAGCTTCTCTGCGTGGGCAGGACATGGACGGATTCCCCTGGCTGCTGATCGCGGCCGCCGGCAGTGCCATCGCGGCCCTGCTGCACATTGGCTGCATCGCCTTCGGCGCGCCCTGGTACGAGCGTTTCGGCGCCGGTCCGCGCATGGTCCGGTTGGCCCAGACCGGACACTGGTGGCCGCCACTGATGACCGCCGGCATCACCGCCCTGCTGGTTGCCTGGGCGCTGTACGCGCTGGCTGCTGCCGGCTGGCATGCGCCGTTGCCGGCCAGCCGCCTGGTCCTGCCAGGCATTGCCGCGCTGCTGTTACTGCGCGCCACGATGGGCTTCGGCCTGGCGCTGTTCCGACCGGGTTACAACGGCACGCGCTTCTGGGCGGTCAGTTCGCTGGTCTGCCTGGGCCTGGGGCTGGCCTTCGCCGTGGGGACCCGCCAGGCCTGGCAGAGCCTGGGCTAGCCGCCCACCATCGCCCGCCCTTGGGGGCGGCGGAAGCAACCGTCAAGCATCTGTTGATGCCGGTACGGCATGAGCTGGGTGCGGATCGGCCTGAACCGGAACGCCCCCGACACGGCCGTACCGCCGCCCGCGCCCTACAATGGGCGCATGCAGATCGGCCCGTACACCATTGCCCCCAACGTCGTGCTGGCGCCCATGGCCGGCGTTACCGACAAGCCTTTCCGCCTGCTGTGCAAACGGCTGGGCGCGGGACTGGCCGCCTCGGAAATGACCATCAGCGACCCGCGCTTCTGGACCACGCGCAAGTCGATCCATCGCATGGACCATGACGGCGAGCCGGCACCGATCAGCGTGCAGATCGCCGGCACAGAGCCGCAGCAGTTGGCCGAAGCCGCCCGCTACAACGTGGACCACGGCGCGCAGATCATCGACATCAACATGGGCTGCCCGGCCAAGAAGGTGTGCAACGCCTGGGCCGGTTCGGCACTGATGCGCGACGAACAGCTGGTGGCGCGCATCCTCGAAGCGGTGGTCAACGCGGTGGACGTGCCGGTTACCCTGAAGATCCGTACCGGTTGGGACTGCGACCACCGCAACGGCCCTCTGATCGCCCGCATCGCCGAGGACAGCGGCATCGCCGCACTGGCTGTGCACGGCCGCACCCGCGACCAGCACTACACCGGCCAGGCCGAGTACGCCACGATCGGCGAGATCAAGGCCGCACTGCGCATTCCGGTGATCGCCAACGGTGACATCGATTCGCCGCAGAAGGCGGCGTTCGTCCTGAAGGAGACCGGCGTGGACGCAGTGATGATCGGCCGCTCGGCACAGGGCCGGCCATGGATCTTCCGCGAGGTGGCGCACTACCTGGCCACCGGCGAGGAACTGCCGCCGCCATCGGTGGCGGAAGTGCGCGACATCCTGCTCGGCCACCTGCATGCACTGCATGCGTTTTATGGCGAGCCGCAGGGCGTGCGCATCGCGCGCAAGCACCTGGGCTGGTACGCCAAGGATCGACCGGAGAATGCCGCCTTCCGCGCAGTGGTCAACCGCGCCGAAGACCCGCAGAGCCAGATCGCGCTGACCACCGAGTACTTCGACCGCCTGATCGCCGGGGAACCGGCGTTGTCATCTGCTGCCTGAGCGTATTGCCACGCCGTCGAGTCGAGCTTGCTCGACTGATTTCCCGGAGCCGTCGAGCAAGCTCGACGCTACAAGAGCCCGCCCCCATGACCCCGCCGATCTCCTCCCCGACCTACCTGCACGGATTCTCCGGCACCGAGCAGCAGCGCCTGATGACCCAGGCACGGCTGCTGGAATCGAGCATCTTCGGCCAGATCGACTACAGCGGCGCGCGTCGCCTGCTGGAAGTCGGCAGCGGCGTCGGCGCGCAGACCGAAATCCTGCTGCGCCGCTTCCCCGATCTGCACGTGACCGGCGTGGACCTGAGCGAAACACAGCTGGCCACCGCGCGCGAGAACCTGGCGCGCACACCGTGGTGCAGCGACCGCTACACCCTGCAGCAGGCCGACGCCGGCGAGCTGCCGTTCGAAGCACGCAGCTTCGACGCGGCGTTCCTGTGCTGGGTGCTGGAGCACGTGCCGTCACCAGCACGCGTATTGAGCGAAGTGCGCCGCGTGCTGGCCCCGGGTTCGCCGGTCTACATCACCGAAGTGATGAATGCCTCGTTCCTGCTCGACCCGTATTCGCCGCATATCTGGCGCTACTGGATGGCGTTCAACGATTTCCAGTACGACCACGGGGGCGACCCGTTCGTCGGCGCCAAGCTGGGCAACCTGCTGCTGGCTGGCGGCTTCCGCGATGTGCACACCGAGATCAAGACCATCCATCTGGACAACCGCGAACCGGCACGCCGCAAGACGATGATCGCGTTCTGGGAACAGCTGCTGCTGTCGGCTGCCGACCAGCTGCTGCAGGCCGGATCGGTGGACGAAGAAACCGTGGAAGGCATGCGTCGCGAGTTCCGTCTGGTGCAGAACGACCCGAATGCGGTGTTCTTCTATTCGTTCGTGCAGGGCCGCGCCACGGTGTATTGATTCGGTGGAGCCACGTCATGCGTGGCTGCCTTCGCCGATGCCCCCGCCATCCACGCATGGCGTGGATCTACGGATGCGACACTGCACCGCCGATGGAGGCAGTAGAGCCACGCCATGCGTGGCTGCCTTCGCCGATGCCCGCGTCATCCACGCATGGCGTGGATCTACGGATGCGACACTGCACTGCCGATGGAGGCAGTAGAGCCACGCCATGCGTGGCTGCCTTCCGATGCCCGCACCATCCACGCATGGCGTGGATCTACGGATGCGACACTGCACTGCCGATTGAGGCAGTAGAGCCACGCCATGCGTGGCTGTCTTCGCCAATGTCCGCGCCATCCACTCATGGCGTGGATCTACGGATCAATGCACGGCGCTGTGGTCGACCGCACCCGGCTGTGCTGCCGGCTCCTGCCAGATCCGCTGCCACATCGCGGCCAACCGGCGTCCGACGTCGGCGCGTGCAGCCGGGCTGCTGTAATCCACCCGCACCTGCTCGGGCGTGATCGCCCGCCACTGCCCATCAGCCTGCTCGGCCACCGTGAAGTTGAAGGTGTAGTCCGGTTCCAGCCCCATACGCAGGTCGCTCAGCACCAGCCGGCCGTCCACCACCTGCGCACGCATGAAGCCACGATTGAACCACGTCAGCTGCTGCACCGCCGGGATGGCCTGCGCTTCGCGCAAGGCCTGCACATTGGATGCGTGGCCTTCGAACTGCATCGGCCCGTGGTCGGCCACCAGCGAGCGGTCGCCCACCACGTAGCCGTTCGGCGTCATTGCCACCACGCGCCACAGCAGGGTGTTGAATGGCATCGGCACCGAGAAGCGCGGCGCATCGCCCAGGCCCATCGCCACCAGGCTCTGCTGGGCAGCACGGTCGACCTGCGCCTTGGCGATCAGGCCCCAACCCAGGTACGCACTGCTGACCAGCAACGCCACACCCAGCACCTTGCCAGCCCAGGGGCGGGCGCGACCAAACCAGGCCAGCACGCAGCCCAGCAGCAGCCATACCGTGTAGCCGAGATCGATGATGAAGACACTGGAACCCATGGTCGGGTGTGGGCGCAGCGGCCACCACAGCTGGGTGCCGTAGACGGTGAACGCATCCAGCATGGGATGGGTGACCAGCGCCAGCTGGATCGCCCAGAACCAGCGCACCGGTGACTGGGCGACGCGGCCATTGCCGAAGCGCTTGAACAACCACCAGATCAGTGCCGCCACCCAAGGCAGCACCAGCAGCGAGTGGCTGAAGCTGCGGTGTTCGATCATGTTCGCCACCGGGTCGGCGGCAGTGAAGCCGAGCCACAGGGCGTCGAGGTCCGGCAGGGTGCCGAGCGCGGCACCGGCCAGCAGGGCCGCACGGCGATGTCCGGGCGGGGCGATGGCAGCAGCGACGGCGCCGCCGAGCACGATCTGGGTCAGGGAATCCATGGGCCGATGCTAGCGGCTTGCGGGCGTGCCGTCTTGATGGCACAGCCGCTCGCGCTCTTTTGTAGAGTCGAGCCATGCTCGACTGCTGTACGCGGGGCAGTCTGAGAAGAGCAGTCGAGCATGACTCGACTCTACAAGAGTGGGTCAAGCCGCTTGCTTGATGCGCGCGCCCGGCAGTTCCACCAGGGTCTGGCCATTGTGGTCGAGCAGGCGCAGCGCGCCATCATGGTCTTCGGCCAGCGCGGTCAGGCTCTCCACCCAGTCGCCGTCGTTGGCATAGACCAGGCCATCGTGCTCGATCAGCGCGGCGCGGTGGATGTGGCCACAGACGATGCCATCCAGTCCGCGCCGCCGCACGTCGTCCAGCCCGGCCTGCACGAAGCGCTCGATGTAGCGTTCAGCTGCACCGCTGCGCTTCTTCAGGAACTCCGACAGCGACCAGTAGCGCATCCCCAGCAGCCGCCGCACTGCATTCAACGCCTGGTTGCCGGTCAGGATGCGGTAGTACAGCCAGTCACCGAACTTTTCCTGCAGGCCACCGAAGTGGGTCACGCCGTCGTACTCGTCCCCATGCGCAACGAGCAGGCGACGGCCATCGGCGGTCACATGGATGGCGCGACGGCGCACCTGCATCGCTGGCAGCATCAGCCCGCACACGTGGCGCAGTGAGGCGTCATGGTTGCCGGGGATGTAGACGATCTCGGTCCCGGCACGGCGCAGCGCGTGCAGGGCCTGGATGACTTCGCTGTGCGACTGGCGCCAGTTGGCGCGGCGATGCGCCATCCACCACAGGTCGATGATGTCGCCCACCAGGTACAACCGTTCGCAGCGCAGCTGCGAGAGGAACCGCGCCAGCTCGGTGGCATGGCAATGACGTGACCCCAGGTGCACGTCGGAGACGAACACTGCGCGCCGGTGCGGCGACAGGTTCGCCAGCGCGCTCATGCCGGCGCCCCCGCGTCGCGCAGGTAGCGTTTGCGCTTGTTCGGCCTGATCGCGCACAGGTCCACTTCAATCAGGCCGTCGATCGAGTCACTGAAGTCCGGGTCGACACCGAAGGCAAGGAAACGGGCGCCACCGGGTTCGCACAGATCGGTGTACTGGCGATACAGCGTCGGCACGCCGGTGCCGAGTGCGGCCAGGTTGGCCTTGAGCACGTCGAACGCGGCACCTGCATCCAGCTCGCCGAAACTTGGCGGCGCGGCGAAGTACTGGAACGGGCGGTTCGATTCGGCCAGGCCGGCGGTACCGCTGTAGTAGCGCTGGTAGTACGCCACCAGCTGCTCGCGTGCATCGCGTGGCAGCGCTGCGCTGATCGACACGGCGCCGAACAGGTAGCGGATGCCGGGCCGGCACTGCAGGTAGGCGCCGATGCCCTGCCACAGGTAGTCCAGGCTGCGGCTGCCCCAGTAATCAGGCACCACGAAGCTACGGCCCAGTTCCAGGCCTTCGGCGATGTGGGTGATGGCATCGTCGGAATAGCGGAACAGCGACGCGCTGTAGAGCCCGGACAGGCCGTGCCGGGCCAGCGCGTGGGCACCACGCATGATCCGGTAGGCGCCGGCGATGCGCTGCGCGGCGGCGTCCCATATCACGATGTGTTCGTACCGCGGGTCGTAATCATCCAGATCGCGGCTGCGCCCGGTGCCCTCGCCTACCTGGCGGAAGGTCAGCTCGCGCAGGCGCCCCAGCTCCAGCAGCAGCGGCGAATCGGCGGTACAGGTCGCCAGCAGGATCTGCTTGCCGTCGGCGGTCTGGCCCAGCTGGGTCGCCGCGGCGATGCCTGCGGCCACCTGTGAAGGCGGCACCGGGGACGCCAGCGGCTCGGGGCCTGCTACAGCAGCTGCATCGCCCGCGGCCCCATTACGGCCCAGCGCATACAGCGCGCGGCGCACCGCCAGCAGCTGTGCGCCCGGGTCGCCGCCCTTGCCCAGCTGCATCGGCTCTCCGATGCTCAGCCGCAGCGGACGGCCACGACGGGTGAACATCTCGCGCGCCAGCAGCGCGGTGCCCGCCGGCTTGAACAGGGTCGAGGCGCCGTAGAACAGCGCCGAGTTGCGCGCCTCCACACGCACCGGCAGCACCGGCGCGCCAGCGGCACGGGCAAAGCGGACGAAACCGCGCTGCCAGCGACCATCACGGATGCCGCGCAGCGACAGCCGCGAGACCTCGCCGGCCGGGAACACGATCACGCACTGCTCGGCGGCCAGCGCCTCTTCGACGGCATGCAGGCTGCCACGCTGGGCCTTGCCACCGAGGATGCGTACCGGCAGCAGCAGGTCCTGCAGTGGCGCGATCGCCCCCAGCAGGTCGTTGGCCACGATCCGCACGTCACGGCGGATGCGGCCGCCCGCGTCCAGCAGGGCGAGGGCATCCAGTGCCCCGGAGGGATGGTTGGCGACGATCAGCAGGCGGCCGGTGGCCGGGATCCTGGCCAGCGCGGCCGGGTCCACCTGGTACTGGCCGTCGATGAACTCCAGGCCGGCGGCGACGAAGCCGAAGCCACGCAGGCCTGAGCTGCGCTGCAGGAAGGCTTCGATCTGGTCCAACCGCGACCAGCGACCGACGCTGCGCAGCAGTGGCCGCGCCAGTTGGCCCCGGCGGCCATGGAACCAATCGGGGAAGCGTTGCTGGAGACGCTGTTCAAGTTCCTGCATGGCGGATCCACTCATGCCCGGCGGCCGGATTGGCCGACAGCCTGCGCCCGGCAGGCGGCAGCCAGATGGCGGTTTTTGGGCAGAACGATGACGGCCGCACAGCCGCTGCCGGGCGTTGTGGCCCGCGCAGTCGGGGCCGGTAGCCGCGCGCTGCGTTGTCACGCTGGTGGAACACTGGACCTCGAGGCTGAGCCCCAATCCCGGCCGGACGGCCCCTGCCGGGCCTACGCGGGCTTAACCACCGGCAACCGGTACAGGTTCACAATGCACAGGCGGCGCACCCCGTGTATCATTCGCGCCCATCTTTCCATCCGAATCAAGGGATATTACGCCTGATGTCCAGCTATCTCTTCACCTCCGAGTCGGTCTCCGAAGGCCATCCGGACAAGGTTGCCGACCAGATCTCCGATGCGGTGCTGGACGCGATCCTGACCCAGGACCAGCGCGCCCGCGTGGCCTGCGAGACCATGGTCAAGACCGGTGTTGCCATTGTGGCCGGTGAAATCACCACCAGCGCCTGGATCGACCTGGAAGCGCTGACCCGCAAGGTCATCACGGACATCGGCTACGACAGCTCCGACGTCGGCTTCGACGGCGCCACCTGCGGCGTGCTGAACCTGATCGGCAAGCAGTCGCCGCACATCGCCCAGGGCGTGGACCGCAAGAAGCCGGAAGAAATGGGCGCTGGCGACCAGGGCCTGATGTTCGGCTATGCCACCAACGAGACCGACAGCTACATGCCGGCCGCGATCCACCTGTCGCACCGCCTGGTCGAGCAGCAGGCCAAGATCCGCAAGAAGAAGAACTCGCCGCTGTCGTGGCTGCGCCCGGACGCCAAGAGCCAGGTCACCCTGCGCTATGAAAACGGCGTGGTCTCGGCCATCGACGCCGTGGTCCTGTCGACCCAGCACGCCCCGGGCATCAAGCAGAAGGACCTCATCGAGGCCGTCCGCGAAGAGATCATCAAGCCGGTGCTGCCGGCCAAGTGGCTGCACAAGGGCACCAAGTTCCACATCAACCCGACCGGCAAGTTCGAGATCGGCGGCCCGGTGGGCGACTGCGGCCTGACCGGCCGCAAGATCATCGTCGACACCTACGGCGGCTGGGCCCGTCACGGTGGTGGCGCCTTCTCCGGCAAGGACCCGTCCAAGGTCGATCGTTCGGCGGCCTACGCGGCCCGCTACGTTGCCAAGAACGTGGTTGCCGCCGGCCTGGCCGACCGTTGCGAAGTGCAGGTCTCCTACGCCATCGGCGTGGCTGAGCCGACCTCGATCTCGGTCACCACCTTCGGCACCGGCAAGATCAGCGACGACAAGATCGAGAAGCTGATCCGCAAGCACTTCGACCTGCGCCCGTACGGCATCATCAAGATGCTGGACCTGGTGCACCCGATGTACCAGCAGACCGCGGCTTACGGCCACTTCGGCCGCAAGCCGAAGGAGTTCAGCTACCTCAACGGCGAAGGCGAGACCGTCAACGCCACGGCCTTCTCCTGGGAGAAGACCGACCGCGCCGCCGCCCTGCGCGCCGATGCGAAGCTGAAGTAAGAAACACGAAGGGCCGCGCAAGCGGC
>OFSF01000245.1_pt1 | contig 22468 bp, 22 predicted proteins | sample 1543271 | NCBI WGS metagenome assembly OFSF01 (sample SAMN07774227, study PRJEB24372) | wastewater metagenome | isolation source: Exp Tend VB 100WW | collected 2016-02
CAGCCAGCCGTTGTAGACCTTGGCCGATCCCCGGTCGAAGGGCACCAGCCGGGCCAGCCACCCCATCGGCCAGGCGGTCCACAGGCTCGGCGCCCAGGCGGCGGCGTCGCGCAACCAGCCGATGGCTTCGCGGCGCCGTCCCAGGCTCAGGGCGCGGTGGCCGGTAGCCAGGCAGAAATGGCGCCGCAGCCGGGCCAGTTCGGCGTCCCCCGGTGCAGGGCCATGGAACAGCTCGTCGAAGAAGCCGAGCTTGTTGACCTCGAACCGATAGGACGCGGCACCGGTGGCGAGGTGGCCCTGCGCCAGCGCCTGCCCCGGTGCCGCCTTGTCGTACTTGATGGCGCCGGGCACCGCGATCATGTGGGCCTCGAACTGCCGCGCCAGCAGCGACAGGAAGCGGTAGTCGGCGGCGCTGCGGGTGTGGGTCGTGAACGGGCCGATCTGCGCCAGCGCCCGGCGGGTCAGCAGCGTGATCGGCAGCCAGTTCAGGTAGCCCCAGCGCATCGCGTCGAAGATTCGGCCGTGGTAAATGCACGCCCCGGGTTCCCCGAGCGCCTCGACGACGGCCCGGCCCCAGTCGCCGACCGGCTCGCGGCGCTGGTAGACGCGCAGGTAGTCGTCGGTTTCCCCCGGTGGCAGCGCCAGCGACGGCGAACCCAGCCGCTGCGCGAAGGGCACGAAGTCCTGCGTGATGTCGTGCAGGTCGTGGCGGATGCGAGGACTGCCGTCGCCCAGGTCTTCCAGGAACTCGGTGGTCACCCAGTCGGCGTCCGGGTGGTGGTGCAGGAAGGCGGTGGTCAGCGCCAGGAAATGCGGCAGCCACTCGTCGTCCGAATCCATGAAGGTCAGCCAGTCCGCGCGGCTGGCGGCCAGACCGGTGTTGCGGGCACTGTAGACCCCCTGGTTGGCCTGCTGCAGCACGCGGATGCGCGGATCGGCGAGGGCGGTCACCCGTGCGACCGAGTCGTCGGCCGAGCCATCGTCGATGACGAGCAGTTCCCAGTCAGGGAAGGTCTGGGCCTGGATGCTGCCCACCGCCCGCAGCAGCACGTCGCCGCGGTTGTAGGTCGGCAGGATGATCGAGACCTGCGGCGTGTGGGCGGACATCGATGCGGCCGTGTTCAGTTCATGACCGAGAGCGCGGTGGCGACAGCGGCTGCCCCGACGCCGACGCCGACCCGCTGCCAGCGTGAAGCCGGCATGGCCCGCAGCGCGTCGATCGCCTGGCGCGACTGGCGGTACAGCCGCAGGCCGTGCATCTCGCGGGTGGCGACGAGGCGGCAGGTGCGCTGCTCGATGTCGTACCAGGCGCCGATGGCGGGGCGGTTGGCCAGCGGCTCGTGCAATCCGAGGGCGTCCGAGCGGGTGCAGTCGGTGCCGAAGAGACGCCGCACCGCCTCCATGCACAGCCAGGTGCCGGGCGAGCAGCGGGCGAACTCGGGGTCGTAGGTGCTGTAGCGTTCGTAGGTGGTGCTGCCTTGGCGCAGGCGCACCAGCCCGGCGATGTCCCGCGCGCCGCTGCGCAGCATCCAGACGCTGGCCTGGCCGGTCTGCGCCAGCCGGGGCAGCAGGCTGCGGTGGAAGTCCGCCTCGCGCGGGTCGGCCCACAGCCCGACCTTGGCCCCGCTTTTCCAGCCCAGGCGTTCGATGGCGATGTAGCGCTCGAACGCCGCCGCGACCGTGTCGACGGCGTCGTTCACCTCGATGTGGAGGCCCTCGGGACAGGCCTCCTGCAGCAGGCGTTCGCTGCGCCGGTAGGCCTGACGGGTGTTCTTGGAGCGGCTGCGGAAATAGTCGTCCCAGGTGCCGGTGATGGGCAGCACGCCGGAGTAGGTGTCCGGGCGTGCCTGCACCGACAGGTGGCCGACCGCCTGCAGCATCGCGGCGGCGGGCAGCTCCTGCACATCGATCTCCCGCAGGTCGAGCTGGTGCCAGTCCGGCTGGCGCCGCAGCAGGGCGGACAGCGCGGCCTGCCACACCTGCCAGGCATCCACCAGGTGCAACACACCCGGGCGATCCCCGCTCCAGGCACCGATGTGGCGCAGTACCTTCAGTGGAAAGTGGTGCCGCATCTCCACGCACAGGGCCAAGGGCAGCAGGCCGACCAGCGTGCCAGCAGCATCCCGCACGGTCACGATCCACGGTTCGTCGCCGGGACGCGCGAAGTGCTGCCAGGACAGTTCCGTGAAGACGGGGGTGACGAACAGGCTGGGGGCATGGGCGCGGTCCACGGCGGCGGACCATTCCTCCCGGAGCCGGTCGAAGGCCTGGAGGCCGGCATGGACTTCGGCGTTCAGGAACAGGTGGTCGGATCCGGTGCGCATGGACGTCCTTGTTGGTGCGCCGCTGCCTGACATGCACTGCAGTGGTTCGCGCACCAATTTTGCGCAACATATTCCGGTGTGACGCGACTTTCCTCTCGAACATCCTTCGTTCATGGGATTTCATGAATCGAACATGAATGCTAGTGCGAGTCTTGCCGATTCCGGTGACGTTCAGGCCGTGCCCGAGCCATGACCGAGCCCACTCCCGGTTGGATCCGGCGGACTTGATCTGGGTAAAGTCTGGATCGGATTCCGGCGTCTAGAGTGGGGCTCTCTCCACCACCACGACCAGGACACCCCCATGTTTCCCGAATACCGTGATCTGATCAGCCAGCTCAAGACCACCGACCACCATTTCCAGCACCTGTTCGACAAGCACAACGACCTGGACCAGCAGATCAAGAACATGGAAGCGCGCATCGTCGGCGCCTCGCACGAGGAGATCGAAGCGGCCAAGAAGGAAAAGCTGCTGCTGAAGGACCAGCTCTACGCCATCCTGCGCAAGGCCAGCGCCACCGCTTGATCCGGGGCTGGCCGCTTCGGTGCGGTCGGCTTACGCAGGGCGCCAGTGCTGCGGATGCAGTCGGCGCACCGCCCGGAGCACCTGCCGTGTCCGGCGCACCAGGTGCCGGCTGGCGCTGGTGCGGGTCACGACCAGGCGCAGGGTGCGCACTTCGACGTCGTACCAGGCCTTGGCGGTCTGTCGTTCGGCCAGCGGCGTGTGCAGGCCGAGCAGATCGGACAGCGTGCAGTCGCTTTCGAACGACTGCTGCAGGGCCTGCGCGCACAGCCAGGTGCCGGGGGCGCTGCGGGCATGGGCGGGATCGAAGGCCTTGAAGCGTTCGTAGGTGACGGTCCCCTGTCGCAGACGGACCAGCCCGGCGATGTCGTGTTCGCCGTCGCAGAGGAACCAGAGGCTGGCCTGACCGGTCTGCGCCAGCCAAGGGAGCAGCGACCGGTGAAAGGCCACCTGCCGGTGGTCGGCCCACAGCCCGATCTGCGCGCTGTGTTTCCAGCCGAGCTGTTCGATGGCGAGGTAGCGCTCGAACGCGGCCGGCATGTCCGCTGGCTGGTCCACGGTTTCCACACGCAAGCCGGGACAGGCCTCGGTCAGCAGGCGCTGGCTGCGGCGGTAGGCCTGTCGGGTGTGTCGGGATCGGCTGTCGACGTAGTCCTCCCAGGATCCGACGGTGGGCAGCAGCCCGGCGTAGGTGTCCGGCCGAGCGCTGACGGAATACCCGGTCGCTTGTTGCAGCGTGGTCTGCAGCCCGGGCAGCACCGTTTCTTCCACCTCGCGCAGGTCCAGGTGATGCCAGCCGGAGCGCTGGTCGAGAACGGCGGACAAGGCGACGCGCCAGACGTCCACCACGTCGACGTCCCGGCGGTGCAGGACCCCAGGCCGATCACCCGCCCAGATGCCCATGTGGGTCAGTGTGCGGGTTCGGATCACCCGCCTTCCCTCGGTGTGCAGCACCAGCGGCAGCAGGCCGACCATGCGCCCCTGGCGGTCCTCGACGCTGATCAGCCACGGTTCGTCGCCTGGCTGGTGGAAGTGCGCCCAGGACTGGCGGATGAAGTACGGGGTCATGAACACGCTGGGTCGGTCGGCCTGGTCAATGACACCTTGCCAGCCGGGCTGGAGTGCATCGAAAGCGGACACCCCGCGGTGCAGCCGCGCACGCAGGCCGGTTGGTGGACTCTGGAGAACTTGAACCATGTCGATGGGCTGGGCAATGGTCTGGCGCTGACTGGCGTGGAACTGGCGCCGCCGGTGTCAGGGCAGGGGGATCCAGTGGTTGTCTGGGGTGATGGGCAGGGGCCTTGTGGCCGGTCTGGCCTGGAGGGCGTGCCACGCGATCTGCTGTCTCGCGCCGGCCGCGAGGACAGCGGTTCCGGTGGGTCCGACCGCGCACACCGCATCGAGGTCCCAGGCGCCTAGCCATTGCCCCTGTGCATCCCAGCGGCCCAGGCGGCCAGCCCGCGGGCTGCTCACCGCGAACCCTTCGGGGGTTGCGCAGAGGTCACCGCCATAGCCGGCCATCGGCTGCCCGGCGTCGACACACCGCAGGGATGCGCCGGCCTTCAGTGGCTGCAACAGCGCCAGCACGGGGGCGGCCATGCGCTGCGCCGGATCGGTGTGTTCCGCCTGGACGGCGATGCCCAGGGTGGCACTCGGGGCATGCCACGCGAGGTGGCGCAGGCTCAGCCAGGGGTCTTCGGCGCACCAGCGCTGGGTCTGCGCGCCAGAGCCGAGGTCGATGGCCACGAGGCTGGCGTCCATCGGCAGGCTGTCGAGGCGTGTGCGGCCGCGCTCCGGCTGGCTGGCCAGTCCACCGTTGGCGACCCAGACATGGCGCCCGTCCGGACTGACGAGCAACTGGTGCGGATCCCGGCCTCCGGTGGGCCAGTCGGCCAGCACGATCGCCGGTCGGTCCAGCGCACGCACGGTCATGCGGCCTTCGCCCAGGCCGTCTCCCGAGGCGGTGTCCGTCTCCGTCAGCAGCAGATGGCGGCCATCGGGCAGCAGGCAGGCGTGGCCATTGAAGCTGCGGTGGGCTGTGGTCCAGGTGATGTCGGCCTTGGTCGGTCCCGGCGCTGCCTTGCGACCCAACGTGGGCGGCCGCCAGCGCATCAGCCAGTCGCCGGGCCGCCGGGCCACGGCCAGCACGTCGCCATTCGGCAAGGCCAGCAGCCCATGGGCTCGGGTCGGCACCTGTGTTCGGGCCACGACCGACCAGTCGCCGGAACCTTCCGCCTGCTGCAGAACCCCGATGTGGTGACCCGTCGATTCGCTCCAGGCGGCCACCCAGGACTGCGTCCCGCGCGGAGCGGCTGTGGCCGGCCACGGGGCCAGCGCGCTCAACAGCGCTGCGCCCAGCCAGCGTCGACGACCCGTGTCAGTCGCCATCGGAGTCCGTGAAACCGATGTTGACCCGGGCCGCGCTGGCTGCGTCGTGTTCGATCAGGGTCTTGAGGCGGGTCAGTGCTCGGGTCGCTGTTCGCAAGGCGCCGGATCCCGAGGACGGACCCAGTCCCCGCAAGGCGGCATCCGCCTGCCGGGTGGCGAGATCCAGCGCCGCCGCCAGCCGGAGGTGACCGTGCCCGCGCAGGTACAGCGCCATGGGCACCAGGCCTGCACCGATGGCGGGCGGTGGGCCGTCTGGCGTGAGTGTCAGCGTGCGGAGGGTGTCCCAGTGGCTCCGCCAAGCCAGCGCGGTCTGGCCGCTGCGCTGCCGGGGCCAGCCAAGCTTGTCGTGGCGCCCGGCGCGCATCGGACGTTCGATGTCCGCCCAGCGCAGGGTCTCGACCGCGCCCAGCCACTGGTTGATGAACTCGGCGAAGGCGGCGGTCTGCTGCGCTTCGTCCGGTTCGGCGATGGCGTCTTCGGCCAGCCAGTCGGCTTCCAGCGCCTGGGCCTCGCGCACCAGTTCCTCCGCCAGCGCCACGGCGTACGCGCAGGCCGCTGCATCCGACGGCGCCTCGGGCGACCACAGCAGCCACTCCAGAGCCGGCAGACCCTTGGCGGGGGTGCCGATGCGCTCGATGTTCCTGGCGTCGGTCCCTCCGCCCGAAAGCTTCTGCAGGGACGCGATGCCCTGGAGGACCATCCCCGGCCGGGTGGGCTGGAAATCGATCGCCCGTCCGCTGCGGCGTTGCAGCAGCGGGCCGGTGGCCACGGCCGAGAGCCGTGTCCACGCGGCCATCGTCTCGGCCCAGGCCCGTCTTGCCGCCAAGCGGTCTGGTGCGGGACAGGCGTCCGACAGCGTGGTGCGCAGGACATCGGCGCTGTGGATCAACCGCCGTGCGGCCGGGAGGGAGTGGTGGCGCCGCTGCATCTGCAGCAGCACGGCGGTGTTGTAGTAGGGCACGGCCACCACCGGCGCCGAGGCCGGTGCGGCCAGCACGTCGGTCGACAGTCCGGTCGACGCCACCGACCCGGCGGCCAGGGTCAGCCATTGGCGACGGGACAGGCGCCCGATCCGGGCCGACGGTCGGTTCGGTCCGGTCACAGCGACTCCACGAATTGCACGAGGGCCGCGCGTTCGGCGCGGGTCATCTTCAGGACCTGCTGCTTGGCGGGCTCCGCCTCGCCGCCGTGCCACAGGATGGCGTCGAGCACGCCGTCGGCGCGGCCGTCGTGCAGCAGTCGCTGGTGGCCGTTGACCTCGCGGATCAGCCCGATGCCCCACAGCGGCGGGGTCTTCCACTGCCGGCCGTTGGCGGCGAAGTCGGGCCGGTGGTCGGCCAGCGCCTCACCCATGTCGTGCAGCAGCAGATCGGTGTAGGGCCAGATGCGCTGACCGGCCACCTTCGGGCTGGTCAGTGCCGGGAACGGGCCTGCTCCGGTCACGTAGCTCGGTCGGTGACAGGTGGCGCACTGCGCCTGGGCGAACAGGTGTTGTCCTTGCTGCACCACAGGATCCCGCACGGCGCGGCGGGCCGCCGGGGCCAGCGTTGCCTGGTAGAACACGACGTGCGACAGGGTGTCGTCGTCGATCTCGGGCTGGCCCGGTGTGTTGCCTCCGCGCGGTGCCGCGTGGCAGTCGCGCTGCGCGGGGGTGCAGGTCTCGTCGGGAAAGTGGCGCGAGGTGATGCCCATGTCGCCGAGGAAGGCGCCAGCGGTCTGGTGGGCGATCGTGGCGACGTTGGCTTTCCAGCCGAACCGACCCAGGCGCATCTCACCCGCGAAGGCGTCCCAGACTTGGTTGGGCTGGCCCTTGATCGGCCCGGGCGACGCGGCCTGCTCAGTGGCGTTGTGCAGGACGTCCGCTTCGGGGATGGCCTCCAGCAGCCCGATGCCCGCCAGTTGCGGAGCGATCCGCGGGCTCATGCGCACCTGCGGTGACAGCGGCCCGTGGCTCAGATCCGTCAAGGTGTACAGCGGCTGCTGCAAGGTGTAGCGGGTGCCGTCCGCGAAGCGGCCGTGGAGCGGGCGGGTGCGCATGGCCACGCGGCCCTCGGGACGCACCCCCTGGATGGCGGCGTTGTTGAACTGATCGCCATAGACAGGGTCCGGCACCGCACCTCCGTGCAAGCCCTCGCCCGGCACCGACAGCCGGATCAGCAGCGCCACCGCCGGTTCATGGACACCCGCGCCACCGCGCAGCGTCCGACGCAGGTCTGGCGGCGCACCGCGGCCGTCCAGCCCGTGGCAGCCGCCGCAGGACCGGGCGATGAAATGCGGGCCCAGGCCATCCCGCGCGGTGGTCGACGCGGGCGCCTCGACCCAGTTGCGCTTGAAGAACGAATTGCCGATGGCGAATCGGGTGCGCTCCTCGTCGTCGAGCGTGGCCAGCGGGAAGGAAAAGGCGTTCTTGCCTTCCGCCCAGACGGTGGTGGCGCCGCCGGTCTTCTCGCCCAGCGGATCGTCGCCGGGCGTGGCGGCCAGATCCAGCGAGACACCGGCCACCAGCAGCAAGACCGCGCCCGTCGCGAGCGCCGCGGAGCCACCCCTCATGGCTGGACCAGTGTCAGGCGGGCGATGCCGATGGCCGACGCCGACTCGACCAGCAGCTTCGACTGCGCGACCAGGCTGTCGGTGGTCTTTTTCACCCGCAGGCGACCCGGTGCATCCTTGGCGCCGACGATCTCGCGGTCGAACGGCGCCTGGATCGCCTCGGCGGCGGCGACCGAGGCGGCGATCTGCGCCGTCGTGCGCTCGGCCAGATCGGCATGTTTCGCGGCAACCAGGTCGCGCAAGCCCGGCCCTTGCAGCACCGCGCCATCCCGGCGCTTGTACTGACCCAGCCAGACGTTCTGGATGCCCTGCGCGTTGGTCACGATGTCGCGGTGGGTGTTGTCCGAGAAGCAGGAGTGCTCGTCTTCCTGGTCCTGCGAGTTCAGCGCCACGTCCATGCGCTCGCCGGCCAGCTCCCCCCGCGACAGCGACCCGAGTCCGACGATCATCTTGCGCACCGACTCGCGGCCACCCTTCTCGAACTTCGCGCGGTAGTTCTTTGTGTCCGGCAACCAGGCCTTCACCAGGAAGGTCAGGTCGTCGATCAGCAGTTCCGTCACCACCGTCAGGTACTGGCGACGCCGGTCCGCGTTCGGCGCCTTGCCGTCGACGAAGTCCTCATGGGAGCGGTCGCCCGCACCCGTTTCGCTGCGGTCCTGGCCCCAGAGCAGGAACTCGATGGCGTGCCAGCCCGCAGCTATGTTTTCTTCGCCGCCGCGCTCGTTGGCCTTGGCCAGATTGGCCTTGGTGATGCGGAACTTGAGGTTGTTGACCAGACCGGCCTTGGGCTTGCCGGCGACGGCGTCGACGTAGGCCTCGTCCAGCGGCCAGGCGTTCAGCCGACCTTCGGGTCCGTGGTCGTCATCGATCGGGCCGCCGTAGAAGCGGAAGGCTTCGGTCTGGCCGTAGAACTCGCGTGCCGCCAGCCACGCCTTGCGCGCGGCGGCCAGCGCCTCGGCCGAGGGCGCTGCGGTGAAGGTGCCGATGGCCTTCTGCAGGTCCTGGGCCGCGGCCAGCGTGTCGGCATAGGTGGCCTCCACGAGCACGGCGTGGTGGCGCACGACGGCGCTGGGGTCGGGGGCGGTCCCGGACGTCGCCTGGGCCGACACCGCGAAGGCGGCTGGCAAGAGCAAGGCGGTCGTGCTGATCCGCAGGAAAGCGCGCTTGGTGGGGCTGGTGGGCATCGGGAACTCCTTGGACGAAATCATGCGGACGAATGGGGAAATTTTCTTTGATTAGGATGGCGAATGCAACTGAGAATGATTCCTGTTTGTTTAATATCATGGTCTTGACTCTGCCAGCCCTCCTGCCAGCACGTTTCCCGCACTGCCGGTGCCGAGTCGGTACACGGTGTGCCCCGAATGAATGGTGTTGCGTGAAGGAGTGGTGGATGTCGTTTTTCCAGTGGATGAATCGGCTGTGGGGTGGTTTGCTCGCACTGGGTGACCGTGAAACGCGACACCCTGTCGGTGATGGCGCGTGGCTGGAGCAGTCGAGGTCCTGTTCCGGCGAGGCGCTGGACTGCTGCAGCAGGATGCTGATCACCGAGGGGCGGTGGTGGTGAGCGCGGTCAGATCGGTTGCGGTCTGGCGGCGCACCGTCGGATTCGGCATCGTGCTGACGGGTGCTGCGGTGGCGTTGCAGCAATTCTGGCTGGACCTCGCGCACTGGCCCGCGCTGCAGGGGGTCTTCACCAGCGGGTCGGTGGCGGCGCTGGCGACGGCGCTGGGGGTGTTGCCCATGCTGCTGGTGCAGGCCCCCTCGGTGCGCGCGCAGGACGCATTGCTGGGGTTCAGCGCCGGGGTGATGCTGGCGGCGCTGGGGTTTTCGCTGCTGCATCCGGCGCTCGCAGGGGCCCAGGCCTTGACATCTGCCCCCTGGGTGGGTGCTCTCGGCGTGGGTGTGGCGATGCTGGTCGGGGCGGGGGCGCTGATGGCCCTGGAGCGTCTGTTGCCTTCGGGCTCCAGCAGAACCCATGGCGACGGTGGCGCGTCGCCCCGCGAGCGTCGGCTGATGTTGTGCGTGCTCGCGATGGTGCTGCACAACGTGCCTGAGGGGTGGGCCTTGGGAGTGGCTGCGCTGGCGGGCCAAGTGGCCAGTCCGGGTGCTGGGATGAGCCTGCCAGCGCTCACGCTGGGCATCGCGCTGCAGAACGTGCCCGAGGGCCTGGTGGTGGCGCTGACGCTGCAGGCGTTGGGGCTGACACGCCGCTGGGCCGCGTTGTTCGGCGCGGCGTCCGGTCTGGTCGAGCCGGTGGCGGCGGTGGGTGCTGCGGCGCTGCTGGGGTGGAGTGATCTGCTGCTGCCCTGGGGGCTGGCGACAGCGGCCGGGGCGATGCTGTTCGTGGTCAGCCACGAAGTCATACCGGAGTCACATCGACAGGGTCATTCGCAGCTCGCCACGCTCGGGCTGCTCGTGGGGTTCGTGCTGATGATGGTGCTCGGCACCGCCTTGGCGGTGCCCATGGCCAGATGACGCCGGCGTCAGCCCTTCGCGGGGCCGAGGTGTTCGGCCAGGAACTCCGCCTGGGCTGACAGGAACTCGCGCAGCGGACCCGCACCGCCGGGGTGGTGGCCCACACCACGCTGCTCGATGTAGCGGACCTGTCCGCCCGCCGCGCGCATCGCATCGGCCATCTGGCGGCTCTGCGCGACCGGCACGACCAGGTCGGCGCCGCCCCGGTACTGGCTGTCGTGCCGGATCTGGTCGATCAGGTCTGTGATCCCGGCGAAGCTGAAGGCACAGCGGTAGCGCTCCGGCGACAGCACGGCCCCCATCAGCGCCGCGTAGCCGCCGTAGCTGGCGCCCGCGATCGCCACCCGTTTCGGGTCTGCGATGCGCTGCGCCACGGCCCAGTCCACCGCGTCGCTCAGGTCGTCCTGCATCTCCCGGCCCTATCGGTGCAGGCCAGCCAGCAGAAACGCACTGCCCCGACCGCTGGAGCCGCGGAAATTGACCTCCAGCACGGTGTGGCCTCGGCTGGCCAGGAATTCGCTCCAGAGGTCGAAGCCGTCTGTGCTCTCGGTCGCCGGGCCACCGTGTGGCATCAGCACGAGCGACCCGGGCGCTGACCCGTGGCCAGGAGGGCGTGTCAACAAGGCTTCGATGCGCAGTCCGTCGCGGGCCGTGAACTCGACCGTTCGTTTGCCGGCCAGATGGTGCGCCGACAGTTGCGGGTACTGTTCGGCCAGCAGGGTCAGGCCGTCTCCCCCCGGTCCCCGAGGTAGAACTCGCCCGGCTGGCCGTTGCCCCCGGATTGGAACACCGCCGCATGGTCCTGGTGTCCGGTGATGACGATGAGTTGCTGCGGGTCGGTCATCCAGTGCAGCACCTGCCGCTCCGCCGGGTGGACCACGGTGAAACGACCGGAGGTGGTGTCCAGCCGGCAGACCGAGGGTTCGAGCCGACGGCTGTCGGGTGGACGTTCCACCAGCACCTGATCCGCTTCGTCGGGCAACCAGTCGATCACCCGGTCCTGGATCTGGGCGTCCGAGCCGCCCTGGCTTGCGGGAGGGGTGAGCAGGCGAACGTCCTGTCCATCGTGGCGCACCGACAGCAGCCGGGTTTCGAGGCGGTGAATGCCGCTGCGGCGCACGGTCTGGCGTGTGCCGACCAGCAGCCGTTCGTCGCTGACCCAGGCGACCCAGGCGAGTCGATGGCCGTCCGGCGACAGGCACAGGTTGGTGGTTGGTGGTCGGAGGTCATGGGGTCAGGGTTCGGGATCCGGGGGAGTCGTCGGTGTGTTGGCTGGGTCCGTGAAAGTTTCGCAGCCGCATGGGCAACGCGGCTTCATGCGGCGGCTGACCCAGCGCAGCCGGGCCGAGCGGGCGAGGTGACGCGGGGCGTCGTCCGGACCGAGTGGTGCTGGGGTCGGGGGGTGGTGGCGAGCAGGTCTGGATCGCATGAAGGCAGACGTCGATCCGGTCAATGCACCACGGCCGCGGTGTGGGTGTGGGCTGGCACCGAAGGCGCGGAGATGGCCTGCCAATGGTTCAGGCAATTGGCGAGGATGCCCGAGAGGCCCGGCCCGGTATCGGGATGGTGGACCAGCACCGTCAGGTTCTCCAGGATCTTGCGTGCGATCAACCTGCGGTGGCAGCCGCAGTCCTCGGCCCAGCGGGTCATCAGGCTGAGTGACGCCGCCATCAGCACCTCGGGGTCGGGCAAGGGCGGTGTGGTGTTGGCCTCCGTGTGTGCGTTGGTGCCGGGGTCAGTGCCCGTGTTTGCACTGTTCGTCTGGAGGGGAAGCGGATTCCGTCGAGTCATGTTGTCGTGTCGCCTGTTCGGTTCAAAGTCTTCGGGCGTGGTTTCAAGGCTGTCGTGGCTTGAACAAGGGCACAGCGCACGGATCCGCACGGGCTGCCGCAGGGGTGAACCAGACATGGGTGGCCGCGCTGGCACCTCCCGGTGTCAGGTCTGGTGTCGGGGCGGGCGCGCCGCTCGGCCACTCCTCGAACAGCACCGAAACGACCGGGCCGTCCGACGGATCGAGCAAGGTCGGCACCCCGGTATCGGCACGCACATGCCCGTTGCCCGCCAGCAGCACCACCGGTCGGTCGCCACTGCCGGTCAGCGCATGCAGTGCCTCAGCCATGGCGGCATCGCGGGCGCGCTGGGCCAGCCGCATCGCGGGCAGCCGCGCCGGAGGCAATTGCCCGCAATGTCCTTCCACCAGCGCACGGTCCAAGGTGGCCTCGGCGATGGTGGACAGCGGGTGCGCCGTCAGGCGCCTGCCGAGGACCGCTGGCAGCGTGTCGATCGTTCCACCGCGAGCGATCTGGCGAACGGCCTCGCGGGGCAGGTTGGCGCCGTGCAGCGGCAGGCCCGCCGCCCGGATGGCCTCGAACAGCGGGGCATGCAGAGGCCAGCGCCAACCCGCGCTGTCGAAACCGGCCGACTGCAGTGCCTCCAGCAGGTCGCCCTGCGGCGACGCGGTGCGCCCGCGGGTCAGGTGCTCGGCCACGACGCTGGCGCGTCGGTCGCCCAGCGCTTGCAGCAGCGCGCCGCGCCGTTCGTGGTGCCACGGGTTGTCGTGGCGTTCGCCCAGCAGCACGGTCCGGGCCTGGCGTAGCTCAGCGAGCAGTGCGGCGGGGGTGGCATCGCGGCCGGTGCGCAGGTCCAGCAGGCGTTCCCCCGGACCCAGGTCAGGCGCCACCGATCCGTCTGTCCGGGCCGATCGGGTGTGACACCCCGTCCCGGTCAACGCCAGTGCCGGCAGCAGCAACCTGGCCAGTGTGTGCATCGACTGGCGGCGCGAAAGAGGTTCAGTGACCGTGGCGATGTCCATGGCGATGCGCAGTGGTTTCGTTCGAGAAGGACAGCAGTCGGCGCGCGAGGCGCTGCAGCCTGGCCGCTGTGTTGCCATCGTGTACCAGGCCGCCGAGTTGTCCCAGCGGCCGGCAGCAGGCGTCCAGGCAACTCATGCGCCAGGCGATCGGCAGCAGCGTGTCATGCGCTGTGTCCAGCAGCAGGTTGAGGCTGCGTTCATGCACGTTCCACGGCGGCACAACGCCCAGGGCAGCCAGATCCTCGCCATGGCTCAGGTGGATCTGGATCAGCACGGGATCGTCCGGGTGCAAGGCCAGCCGGATCTGCATGCTGGTGCGGTGCCACTGGTCGAGACTGGGGGGTGGGCCACCCAAGATGCCCGTGAGCAGGTTTGACATGGCGAACTCGGTCAGCGGTTGGTGGGTCGGGGGCGGTGGGCGGGCAGCGACCGTGCGGCGATCAGCGCGGTGCCATCGGGTGTGCTGACCCGGTGCCATTCGATGCCATAGAGCGTTCTCAGTGCGTCGACCACGCGGTCATCCGTGGCGTCGGCAGGCAGGTCCTGCGCTGGCACGGCGGGGCCTGGTTCGAGCAGCCACAAGCGCTCGAAGTGCGTCAGTGCCTGGTGGACATCGTGCAGCACGGCGACCAGCGCATGTCCGCGTGTCCGGGCGAACTCGGTGATCGCGGCCATCAGTTCGATCTGCAGTCCCGGATCCAGCGCGGCCAGCGGCTCATCAACCAGCAGCAACCCGGCCTCGACGTCCCAGAGCTGGGCGAAGACCCGGGCGAGCTGCACACGGGCCTGTTCGCCTCCGGACAGCGTGTCGAAGCGCCGGCCCCGCAGGTGAACGGCCGCGGCAGCGGCCATGGCCGCGGCCACGACGTCAGGCTGCTGGGGATCGGCGCTGCACGCGGCCCGACCGAGCGAAACGACCAGTTCCGCGTGCAGCCCGAAGGCGACCGCGCCGCTCTGTGGCAGCACGGCGCGTCGCCGCGCGAGCGCCGCCGGCGACCATCCGGCCAAGGGGCGTCGGTCCAGCTGGATCTCGCCCGCCATGGGGGTCAACTCCGCAGCCATCAGCCGCAGCAAGGTGGACTTGCCGACGCCGCTCGGCCCGAGGATGGCGATGCGCTCGCCTGCACGCACCTGCAGATCGAAGGGTCCGAACTGGCGAGATCCGAAGCGGCCCAGTACCCCGGTCAGTCTCAGCAGCATGGCCGTCATGCCAGGCCTCCTTGCCGACGCACGGCCCCGTACAGCATCGTGGCGAACACGGGTCCGCCCAGCAGGGCGGTGAAGATGCCCACGGGAATCTCGGCGGGGATCGCCAGCGTGCGCCCGAGCGTGTCGGCCACCAGGGTCAGCCCCGCGCCCAGTAGTGGCGCCAGTGGCAACACCCGGCGCTGGTCGGCTCCGGCCAGCGTGCGCGCCAGGTGGGGTGCGATCAGGCCGACGAAGCCGATCATTCCGCACCAGGCGACCGCCAGCGCACAGACCACCGCCACCAGGAGAATGACCTGCACGCGCAGCCGCTCCACGGGTACACCGACATGCGCTGCGGCGGCTTCTCCCAAGGCCAGCGCGTTGAGCGTGGTCCCCAGGCGGACGGCCAGCCACAGCGCGGGCGCGAGCACCGCCGCGAAGAGCGCGACCAGCCACCAGGTCGCCCCGGCCAGCGAACCCAGCGTCCAGAACGACAGGCTGCGCAACTGGTCGTCGGTGGACAGGTAGGTGGCCAATCCGATCAACGACGCCGCCACGGCGTTGATGGCCAGTCCGCACAGGAGCAGTCCGGCCACCGAGCCCGGGGCAATCCAGCGTGCCACCCGGTCCAGCACGAAGACCACGGTCAGCGCACCCGTGAACGCCGCCATCGGCAGTGCGTGTGGCCGCCAGGACTCTGGCAGCGGCATCTCCATTCCCGCGCACAGCACGATGACCATCGCCGCTGCACAGGCTGCGCCCCCGGTCACGCCCAGCAGTCCGGGATCGGCGAGTGGATTGCGGAACAGGGCCTGCGCCAGCGCGCCGGACAGTCCGAGCGCTGCACCGATCAGCAGCGCGAACAGCACCCGTGGCAGGCGCAGTTGCCACAGGACGTACGCGCTGCCGGTCGGTGCGGTGTCGCCATGGCGCCCGACCCAGGGGGCCAGCCAGTCCTGCCAGCCGACGGTCACCGCGCCGAACTGGGCCGCCAGCAGCACGGTAGCCGCCAGCGTCGCCACCACCAGTGGCAGCGGCAGCGGTCCGTGCCACCAGGTGTCGGTCGGTGTCGGTGCCCGTCTCACGCTGTCGCCTGCCGCAGGGTGTTGTCGAGTCGCGCCAGGGCTTCGGGCATGCGTGGCCCGAAGCCCAGCAGCAGCAGCGCGTCCTGCGCCACCACCCGTCCGGCTCGCCCTGCCGGGGTCTCGGACAGTCCGGGCAGACGCAGCAATCCGGCCATGCCACCCGCAGCCTTGAGGCCCTGCTCGGTCGCCAGGATCACGTCCGGCCGCGCCGCCAGGGCACTCTCTGGCGTCAGCGGGCGGTAGCCGGCGTAGCCATCGATCGCGTTGAGAACCCCGGCGTAGTCCAGCATCGCCTGCGCGGCGGTGTCACGGCCGGCCACCATCACGCTCGACGGTGAATGGGACATCACGAACATCACCCGCAGCGGCGGCGCCTTCGGACGCGAGGGGATCGTCTCGCGCACCCGCCGCCAGTCCCGCTGCAGTTGCTCCACCAGCGCGGCCGCGCGGGCGGGCTGCTGGAGCAAGGTGCCGACGCGGCGCACGCGCTCGACCATGCCCTCGAAGCGGTGCTGCGTGGCCAGCACTTCGACGGCCACGCCCGCGGCAGCGATCTGACGCAGCACGGCGGGCGGCCCCGCTTCGTCGGTGACCAGCAGCCGCGTCGGCGCCAGGGACAGGATGCCCTCGGCCGACAGCGTGCGTGCGTAGCCGACGGAGGGCAGCCGGCGCACGTCGGCGGGATGGAGCGAGGTGGTGTCCACACCAACCAGCAGCGACTGCAGTCCCAGCGCACAGACCGTCTCCGTCACGGCGCCGCCAGCACAGACCAGTCGCTCGGCAGGCTGGCCCGTGGCGCCGCGTGGCCACCACGCCAGGCCACCCGCCGTGACCAGCAGACCGAGTACCGGGCGGCGTCTTGTCATGCTGCGGCCTCCAGCGGTTGCCGAGGGGTGAGCCCGGCCACGATGGCCTGCCAGTCGGCACGTTCCGGCTGCCCCGGCTTGCGTTCGCCGAACAGCATCGCAATGGTGTCGCCCTGCTGATCGAAGAGTTCGAGCGAGTGCACCGGCCCGTCAGAGGTCGGTTTGCACACCCACCATGCGCTGGCGATGTGGTCTTCGCGCAGGTGCAGATTGAAGCCCGGGTCCAGTACGTTCAACCACGGTCCCATGACCGCCACCCGCCGGACCGGGCCGGTGTGGATCTGGATCATGCCGGGGTTGCCGACGAAGACCATGATGGGGGCACCCTGTGCGCCGGCCAGTTCCAGCACTTGCCGTGCCGAGTCCAGTTCGACCTCGTGGGCGAAATCTGCACCGACCAGACGCAGCCCCTGCGTGCGCTGCAGCTTGAACTGGCGCAGCAGACCGAAGAACTCGTGTGTGTCGCGCATGCCAGCCCAGGCCGCGCGCCAGCCGGCGACATCGATCAGCGCATCGTCGACCTCGACTGGGGCCGCCGGGGCAGGCTGCGGGACGAGGGCTGCCGCAGATACGCCATCGGTATGGCGTTCGACCAGCGCTTCGAAAGCGGCTTGGTCGCTGACTGGCTTGAGGAAGATCTTGTGGACTGCAGCGCCCTGGGCGTCGAAGAACTGCAGGCTTTGCTGCACCTGTCCATCGGACAGACGCTCGCGCACCGCAAAACCGTGGGCCCAGCGGTGATAGAACACCCGCAGGTCGATCTCGCCACCCAGCACCAGTCCGACCTGTCCGTCGGCCCGGCAGTGGCGGTAGGTGCCCAGTTTTTCGTGGACACACGAGGCGTTGCGCGTCAGTGCCATCACGTCGCCTACGGGCTCCAGCTCGGCCAGCAAGGCAGGCCAGTGCGGGCGCAGTCGCCGAGCGTGCAGCGGCGATTCGTCGGCGTCGAAGGGTTCGGCGTGGGCCGCGATCAGGCTGCCTTCCGGCAGACCGAGGCGTTCTGCAAGATCGCGGTGGCGGACGGGGTGTGGTGCGCGGCGCGCTTCGGCGAAGGCGCGGCGAATGCTGAAAATGTCGTTCGGGTTCATCGTCATGGCATGGGGCTTCCAGAGCGGTTCAGTGGGGTCGGGTCAGAAGTCCGCGCGCAGGGACACCTGCACGCTGCGGCCAGGCGCGCTGTAGCCGTCGATGACGGTGCTGCTGCGGGCAAGACCACGGACATCGGACCAGCGCCAGTAGCGGCGATCGGTCAGGTTCAGCACGGCCGCCTGCAGACGCAGCGTCGGGGTCATCTGCCAGTGACCTCGCAGATCGAACACGTCCGCTTTCCCGGGGGCGAACAGCGTTGCACTGTCGATGCGGCTGCTCGACTTGGCCGCCAGGTGGGTCCAGTGCAAGCCGGCGCTCCAGTGCCCGGTGTCGTACTCGGCCGCGATCTTCAGGTGCCACGGATCGACCGAGTTCAATGGTGTGCGTGTGCCGGCCCGTTCCTTGTCACCACGGGCGAACGCCAGAGCGCCGTGCAGCTTCCAAGGACCGGCCGGGTTCCACTCGGTGCGCGCTTCACCGCCGCGGATGCGGGCGCGGTCCAGGTTGACCGACTGGTAGACGGTCGGGTTGGCGGTGGTGCCGCTTCCACCGACCGTCACTTGCTCGATGAAGTCGCGGTAGCGGTTGTCGAACACGGCCACGTGCCACTTCAGTGTGTCCGCGCGGCCTCGCAGGCCCAGTTCGATGCCCTGGGAGCGCTCGGGTTTCAGGGCTGGGTTGCCGATCGAGGTGTAGCCGGAAACGGGGTTGCTGAAGGCGCTGTTGAGCTGGTCGGGCTCGGGCGAGCGGAATCCGCTGGCCCATTGCGCATACGGCATGAACGCCGGGTCGAGGCGCCAGATCGCCCCCAGCCGTGGCGACCAGGCGTTGCCACGCAGCGAGGCAACGCTCCCGGTGTAACCCTCGGACGAGGGTGAAAGCTGGTACCGGTCGTGGCGCAGGGCCGGCATCACGGTCCAGTGGCCCAGTTCGATCTCGCTCTGGAGGAAGGCACCCAGCAGCGTCTGCTTGGTGTCCGGGAAGGGGCGCGACGGGAAGGTTTCGCCTGTGGGCGGAAGGGTGCCGTCGCGCCGCGCGGCGAAGTGGATGCGGCTGAGGTCGGTGCCGACGGTCACACGCTGCGGCACGGCTCCGTCGAGCTGGAACTGGCCTTCACTGCTCAGTCCGGTGCTGCGTTCACGGTAGCGGTTGTCGCGGGTGCGATCGGCCAACGTCGCCCGGTCTTCGGCGCTGAACTGGTGGATCTCGGCCTGCTGGACATGCAGCGTCGTGTCCCAGCGGATCAAGCCGGTGCGGGCCGCTGGGTCGGCGCGCCAGTGGTGACCCAGGCTGACCCGGTCACGCTCGGTGCGGTCGTCGGTCGTGGTGGACAGGGAGCTGGTGCTGACGGCGCTGAGCACCTGGGTGGACACGTCTCGGCGGCGCGACTCCATCGCGGCGTCCCAGCGGTGGCCGGGCAGCAGATCGCCCTCGACCTTCACCAGCGCGGTGGTGCTGCGGGTGTCGGCCGGGTTCGGCGCGGTGCGGTTGGCAGAGGTGCTGGTGTTGTTTCCCTGGTTGTCGAGTTCGTGGCCACGGCGATGGCTCAGTGCAACCAGTCCGCGCAGCTGAGGCGTGCCCGCGGCGACTGCGGCGGTCAGCACGCCCGACGCGTCCGCACGGTCGAGGCCAGTCCGCACGAAGCCGCCAACCGTCTTGCCGCGACCGAGCAGATCCTGCGGACGCAGGGTGCGCAGCACCAACGCACCGGCGAGTCCGTCGCTGCCGAGCTGCGCAGAGGTCGGGCCGCGCAGGATTTCAGCCGTGCTCAGCAGCTCCGGTTCGATGAAGTCGCCGCGGCCGGTGACGAATGGTCCGAAGCTGAACGACTGCGGCAGCCGCGCCCCGTCGAGCAGCATCAGCACCTGGTTGCCTTCGAGGCCGCGCACGTTGAGGCCGGCGTTGCCAGCGCGCCCGGTGCCGGACAGCACGGTGCTGAAGCGGGCGGGCTGCTGGGGCACCGTCACCCCCGCTTCGTCGGCCAGCAGGCTCTTGAGGTCACGGGCTTGCCGACGCGCGATGGCCTCGGCGTCCTGGGCGCTGGCCGTGACGGGCAACTCGTCTGCGTCTCGCTCGGTGCGGCTGGCCGTGATGGTGATCCTCGGCAGCGTGGCCGCGGCCGTGGTCGACTCCGCCGCGTGGAGCGCTGTGGGCAAGCCCAGGCTGGCCGTCACCGCCAGCGGAACGGCCATCAGGGCATGCCGCACCAACGGCGAGGAGGGGACGGCGCGTCGGGATTCGACGGCAGGCGTGGCAGACATGAACGTTCTCCGGGATGGACGACATCAGGGGCGTGCATCGGGCGGGCGAACGGGCCGTCGGGCTGGCTGGATGCGAATCAGGTGAAATCAAACGCATGATAATGCGAACGATTCGTAATCAACTACTGGGGCAAAAAAAACCGGCAGAAGCCGATTCTTGTCCTCGTGGGTCTGGACGGAGGACGAAAGGCCGACTCCGTCCAACCCTTTTCAGCACAGGCCGACGGTCGCGAAGCCTCCCCCGGTTGCCGACGGTTCGGCACGGGCGCAAGCGCTGTCGAACACCTCGCGCGCGCAGTCCCGGCAACATCCGCAGCAGGACGACACGCGGGTGAGGTCCTGCAGCACGTCGAAATTGCGGACCCCTTGCTGGTGGACAGCACGTTCGATGTCACGGTCACTGACGCGGTGGCACAGGCAGACGATCATGGCGAGCAGGGCGCACGAGGCGCGGTGGGTCAATCACCCTTGCAGATTAATGCAAACGAGAAACATTCTCAATAAGATTGAAGAAAAAGGGGGCTTGTCGCCCCCTGGATGTGGTGCACGCACCGTGCTCGTGGTGACCAGGTGATCCGGTCCGAACCGGCTCAGCTTGCCGATGAACCGATCTGGCTCTGCAGCCAGTTCTGCTCGCCGACTTGCGCCACGAGCCCGATCTCGGTTTCCAGATGGTCGATGTGCTCCTCGGTGTCGTCCAGGATGCCCAGCAGCACATCACGCGAGACGTAGTCGCGCACGCTCTCGCAGTGGGCGATGGCTTCCTTCAGCAGCGGGTGCGAGGCCATCTCGATCTTCAGGTCGCAGTGCAGCGTCTCGATGGCGTTCTCGCCGATGTAGAGCTTGCCCAGGTCCTGCAGGTTGGGCAGCCCTTCGAGCATCAGCACGCGCTCGATCAGCTTGTCGGCGTGCTTCATCTCCTCGATCGACTCCTCGTACTCGTGCTTGGCGAGCTTGAGCAGCCCCCAGTTCTTCAGCATCCGGGCATGCAGGAAGTACTGGTTGATGGCGGTGAGTTCGTTCTTGAGTTGTGCGTTCAGATACGCAATGACCTTGGCGTCGCCTTGCATGGTGGTGCTCCTGCGGAAGTTTCAGACCCGGCATTGTGCTGCCAACCCTGCCGGGTCGTGGGCTGGCGTTCAGGCCGGCGCGCTGGTGCGGATCAGGTGGTCGAACGCGCTCAGCGCCGCCGTCGAACCCGCGCCCATCGCGATGATGATCTGCTTGTACGGCACCGTCGTCACATCGCCCGCCGCGAACAGGCCCGGCACAGAGGTCTGCCCCCGGTCGTCGATGATCACCTCGCCACGCGGCGTCAGCTCGACCGCGCCCTTGAGCCACTCGCTGTTGGGCAGCAGGCCGATCTGCACGAAGATGCCCTCCAGCTCGACGCGGTGCACCGTGTCGTTGGTGCGGTCCTTGTAGCTCAGGCCGCTGACCTTCTGGCCGTCGCCGTGGACTTCGGTGGACAGCGCCGAGACGATGACCGTCACGTTCGGCAGGCTGAAGAGCTTCTTCTGCAGCACGGCGTCGGCGCGCAGTTGTTTGTCGAACTCGATCAGCGTGACATGGCGGACGATGCCGGCCAGGTCGATCGCGGCTTCCACGCCCGAGTTGCCGCCGCCGATCACCGCCACACGCTTGCCCTTGAACAGCGGCCCGTCGCAGTGCGGGCAGTAGGCCACGCCCTTGTTGCGGTACTCGGCTTCACCGGGCACGTTCATCTGCCGCCAGCGCGCGCCGGTCGACAGGATGACCGTCTTGCTGCGCAGGCTCGCGCCGTTCTCCAGCTTCACCTCGATCAGCCCGCCCGGCGCGCTCGCCGGCACCAGCGACACGGCGCGCTGCAGGTTCATCACGTCCACTTCGTACTGCTTGACGTGCTGCTCCAGCGCGGCGGCCAGCTTCGGACCGTCGGTTTCCTTCACCGAGATGAAGTTCTCGATGCCCATGGTGTCGAGCACCTGGCCGCCGAAACGCTCGGCGGCGACGCCCGTGCGGATGCCCTTGCGCGCCGCGTAGATCGCTGCGGCGGCACCGGCCGGACCACCGCCGACGATCAGCACGTCGTAGGCGTCCTTGGCGGCGATCTTCTTCGCTTCGCGGTCGGCGGCGCCGGTGTCGATCTTGGCGAGGATCTCGGCCAGTTCCATCCGCCCGGTCGCGAACACCTGGCCGTTCAGGTAGACATGCGGCACGCCCATGATCTGGCGTGCGTCGATCTCGGCCTGGAACATCGAGCCTTCGATCGCGGTGTGGCGGATCTTCGGGTTCAGCGCGGCCAGCAGGTTGAACGCCTGCACCACGTCCGGGCAGTTGTGGCAGGTCAGGGACATGTAGGTCTCGAAGACGAGGTCCTGTCCCGGGTCCAGCGCCTGGATCTGCGCGACCAGGTCGGCGTCCACCTTGGGCGGGTAGCCGCTGGTCTGCAGCAGCGCCAGCACCAGCGACGTGAACTCGTGGCCCATCGGCAGGCCAGCGAAGCGCACGCCGGTGTCGGCGCCCGCGCGGGTGATCTGGAACGAGGGCGTGCGTTCGCCGGCCGTGGCGCCGGTGCGCACGCTGAGCTTGCCGGCCGGGGCGACCGAGGCCACGTCGGCCACCAGTTCGAGCATCTGGCGGCTGTTGGCGCTGTCGTCGGCGAAGGTGACGATCTCGATCGGCTGCACGAGGCGTTCGAGGTAGCCCTTCAACTGGGTCTTGAGGTTGCTGTCCAACATGGTCGGTGCTCCTTGCGGGTGAGGTCGGGGCGTGTCAGGCCGGAAGGGCTGCACGGGCTGCAATCCTTCGGGTCCGAAACAGGGGTGTCATTTGCGTTGGCTCCTCCCCCCAGCGGGGGGAGGTCGGGAGGGGGGGCTCAGCCTGCGCAGCCGCTCTCGACTGCGCCGGCCTCCACCCCGGCCCGCCCCC
>OFSF01000246.1_pt1 | contig 22464 bp, 39 predicted proteins | sample 1543271 | NCBI WGS metagenome assembly OFSF01 (sample SAMN07774227, study PRJEB24372) | wastewater metagenome | isolation source: Exp Tend VB 100WW | collected 2016-02
TGGTTGGGATCTCAACTGCCAGTCGGGGGTGATTGCGGGGAGTGGGTTAAAATTTGGGAGAATTTTTGTTGAAAATCCGCTCTTTTGCACTATTCTGTTTTCTTGTCTCGTGCTTCCGCATTTTTTTGTTGCCAATCTTCGTAGTCAGCTAACTTGACGGCTGCTCTTTCAGAGAGTTCAACTTCGAGCGGAACTTCTTCCAAATCGTAAATGTATTTGTATAAGTCCTTCTCGAACTCCACTGCGCTTGAAGTTAGGTACGCATTGAAAATTTGTGCTTGCAGTTCTTCGTCGTCTTTTGCTAAACCCCAAGCCTCAATAAGTAAAGGCACAATAACTCTGTGAGCCCGCTCAGCTTGCGTTCTCGTTAAAGGTGCAAACCCGGGATGTACACGATTTGGAGTTTTGCCGTCAAGCCAAATTGCTGGCATTCTATGAAATGTTTCAGGCAATTTTGAAAAATCATAAACGGGTTGCTGTTTGAATTGTCCTAACGCTTTTAACGCAAGCCTGACCGACTTATATCCAAGGTTTTTAGCAAGCGCAACAAGCTCCAAATATTCGCGCAGAGCAGAGTCAACTTTGGCAAATGAGCGAGGCACGTTAATGTCTTTTTCTTTCAGTCCGAGTTCAATTGCCCTATTTCCGATCGCTATAATGTATTTTGTGTAAAGTTGAATGTCTAGAGATGTCCGCTTAAATAAATCATCCATAATAGTTAATTCAGATAAAAAACGTGATTGAGGAGGAGGACTCCTCCTCCCCTTTTACGTTTTTAGTGAAAGTCCCCTCTCGAGGAATTTTATACGACGCTCTTTTACTTCCTCTTCATAAAGGCTCTGCACCTCTTTTTCCAGATAGGGGTGATTATCTACGAGTTTCTCAAAAGCCTTAAAAACGGCCATGATGTCTTCAATTTCCCACATTGTTTGGTTGAGCAACTGAGTTAATTATACTTTTTTAAATATGCCGTAAACTCAAAACAACCAACTCAATCTTTTGGGCCCCCCATCAGGGGGGTAATAGTTCGAGAATTGAAAACCTCTCTTTGACCAATTTTAATCGTTCATCGAACCCCCTCCCCCCCGGTAGGGGGGGTTCGAAGTTCGATTTTATTTCACCCAAGACAAACCCTCTCCACCCCGATCCTATTCTCCACTCGTGTAGTAATCAAAACAACCAACTCAATCGCCCTTTCCCTCCTGGCCAACTCATACGCCCGCTCCTTCAACAAACGCATATCGTCATCATTATACGCCCCTGCCAACACCACAACCTTCCGCACAGTTGGTATAATTTCCGGGTCATAAAGGTACGTTCCCAACGCCTTTGCCAGATGATCCGCATCCAGTTCTTGCCCATGGTGTACGCCCGATTGGCACTCATAAATTGAGATAACATCACCATTCTCAGCCAACTCAACCCCGTCAATTTGCCCCGAAATAGCATGGTATTCCGCTTGCATCATCAGCAAATTCATCCCTGAAACTTGGCACACAAGGTTGCCAAACATCCCAGATATGGTCGCACCGCGCTCCTTCAGCCGATCAAATTGCGTCCCGGCAAAACTCACACCGGTCCTCACCTCTGCAGTTACCGTACCAGCGCCCAAATCATTTTCCTCCACGTAACGCTTGAGCACAGCTGCTTGCTCAATAAGTACGTCAGGATCCCCAACTGCAACCTCAAACTGTACGCGCCGCGAAGTATTCCGATACCACTCACTTGTCCCAAAATCAGGCAACTCTGCCATTAAACTCGCTATCAACTCGTCTTTATTCTGTTTCGTAGCATTTGACCAAATCCGCAACTTCCACTGCGCCTCCTTCACCGAATAAAGCACCGACAAAAGAAAGTTATGCCGAGTCAACCCATTCAGGTTAATCTGACGAACTTTCTCGTCGGTGTAACCTATACGCAAGCCCGTAACCTCGGCAACTGCCTCACACAGTTGCTGATGAAAAGCTAATGAATAATCCATGTTGTTTGTTTGTGTGGTTTTTGTAACTGAGTTAATTTTAGCTCATTTTAGCCGCAGACGAAAGGGGGCAAACCGAACTCGGAGGTACGGGGAACCGTACCTAGACCAACTCGCTAATCAGCTCAGTTGGCAAACCCAACTTCCGCAGCTGCTCCTTAATTTGATTGGACGATTGCCCCTGGTTCTTTAGAGTTTGCACGTAACCATTCAACTTTTGTTTCGCCGCACCAGCATCCGGTTTAGCAACCGCTTTCGGCGTAGCCAATTCTTTTGCCGTATCTTTCGCAACTTTTGCCGGTGCCACCTTCATCGGTTTAACCGCACCACTCGCCGGTTGCACACCAACCGCATTCTCTGGCCGTTCCCCTTTCATCAACCGCACCCTCATATCAATCACTGATTTTGGCATCTGCGCTGTAAAATGCGGCCCGTGGACAATCCTGGAATCTCCAACTTGAGCCACGGTGAACGTTGCTTTTTTCTCATTACCCTTCGGTGAAACCCAACTCACTGTAGTCTGAAATGGTTTACTATCAGAGGTCAATTTATCAAAAATGTTTTTGCCATTCCCTCCTGAAACATAAACATTTTCCGGTTTCTCTTTCAAAATTTTATTCTTGATCAAATCCCCCCTTTTATCAATGCTATATTTAATCCAACTACTCCGACTTTTAAACGGTCCGGGATCCACACCTGCCCGCTCAAACATTTTGCCCCAGGGCCACACATTTTCGTTCGGAGAAGGCAACCACGACACGTTTGTGTTAGACATAGAACTCGCTCCAATGGCATCCGCCAATTTTATCCCCTTACCCAAATACGTACTTGAGTTAATCCCTGGAACAGAACCAAAACGGTTTATTTCCTCTCCTATTTTCCACCCCTTAGGAACTTGCCCAGTGGCTATCATTTCTTCCAAGCTAGAAGTGTTCCTTGCATTTATATTCGGAACTTCGTAATTCACGCGGCGCCCCAATGCTCTACCCGCCAACCGCGACTCCTCCAATCTTGCCCGCAACAACCTTGCTTGCAACGGAGCATTATCTTCCATCAATTTCTCCCAATTTTGTTTATTAAACTCCTCATCTGACATATTCGGATATTTCTTCCTTAACGCCTGGTAAATTTCAGGTCGATTCGTTTGTGTGCCAACTTTATCAGTTCCGGGTTCATTGCCGATCAACCATAACGAACCCTTCCCTCCCTCCAAATGATCTAACATGTAACTGTTAATATTGTTAATATTGGCTTTCGTCCATTTCACCGCCTGTTTGTCATCCCAATCTAAATCACGATCATTTAAATTTTTTGCTCTTTCAATCAAATCACGAGCCCTAAGCATTTCTGCTTGAATAAGCGGGCCCAACTCTAAATTACACCTTTCTTTGCTATCAATACACGTGGCTCCACACGATTTTCCAAGTGTGCATCTTTTTACACCGTTACCTATTTTTCGCGCAGAGCCACGCATATTTCTGTTTAACAACTACTCATTTTTACCTTAAGGTGAAACCTTGCTTTACGGTTTCCACCGCATAATTTTCCTGAAGGTTCCGCATCCTGGTTGCCATCCCTTTCCTCCACGACGGATTCTGATTACTCCGATTCGCATTTCGCACATTCAAAGTTTTCTCATCAGCAGACAGATAATAAATAGTCACATCAGAACATTCATCCCGAAAGAAATCAAAGAATTTGCTATTTGAAAAGCGTTCGCCTTCCCAGTAGAAAGTCCAATCATCCCACTCCGGATTTGCATTCTTTGTAATCAGCCACTCACGATACTTCGGCCCGCAACCTTTACTCAGCCGATCTGTTCCCGAAAATACCTGCTCATCGTAAATTCCCGCAACAATGACTTTATCGTCGGGATATTCCGTGTAAGCCACTAACCCTTCTTTTTTGACCGTCCCTGCCCCAAATTTCGCCAGCAATTTGCGAAACACCGTACTTTTTCCGGAGGCAGGCTCACCAATAAGACCAATAATTTTCATGATTGTTCACAAAACGAAATGAGAGTACTTGCGGCATTGGCCCAGGTCCAGTTACTCACTTGAACCAACCCGAGATCAACTCGCCGCCGTGTTTCAGTATAGTCACCAAGCACCGCTCGTATACTTTCAATTAAATCTTTAGTGCGATGAGATTTTGAGACATAAACCGCTTCACCACCAACAGAAGGTAAAGCCGCACACGGAGCAACAATCACGGGGATACCAACGGCCATCGCCTCAACAACAGGCAATCCAAACCCTTCATAAGTGCTCGGGCACACATATAAACTTGCCCCGGCCACAATTTTGTTCAGCTCTGAGTCCGTCAGCCCCACACAAAAAGTAACCCTACCCGTAGCACCTAAATCATCAACAAGTTTTAATTCTTCCGGTTTCGGCGGAGAAAACGAGCACACAACCATATCTAAATCGTGATGTGGCAAAGTATTAAGCAACGCCAAAAAGTTTTTCTCTTTACTATACCGATTACCCCAGTATGCAATATACTCTTTTTCGGGTTTCTCAACATCCATCGGAACAAACTTGGAACCCCCGTAAAGACAGACCGTTTGCACATTTGGCAATACCGTCTCAATTTGCTGCTGAATAAAAGGCGTAGTGCATGCAAATTTCTGAGTAATTCGACTCAGCCCGTGCGTTGACATTTTAATTCCGGTCGAGTATTCTTTACGACCCGGAATATCGTAATCGTGACAAACCGGCACAATGTTATCAAGCACTGGAAACATCGTAAATTGATTGCCAATTTGCACATCAAAGGGGCCAAACCTATTAACCACCTCAGCATAGTTACTTGCGGTTATTTTCTCTTTAATACGATCATATCCGCCTTCAGGCGCTCCCCATTTTTTGAATTTAGGCCGCCGTGCTAACAAATCGTCAACCAACAAAGTAACGTCATGACCTTGCCGCCGCAATTCCGAAATTACATTCCTATCCCATTCATTAATACCGCAACCACCAAACCCAACATTACCACTATCCCACAATATTTTCACAAGACAACCTCTTCTAGATCCCGACGTAAAATCCGCTCAAACGATTTACCCATACCCGGCAAAACCTGAACACGTTTAATTTTACTAAGCCAAGACAAATCTTGTGTAAACTGCAAAGGGTTAGCCGACGTGTCAAGAAGCAGCAACACTGCCGGTTTTGTTGGATGCTCCCACACTAAATCATAATTTGGAAAAAGCAACGAAAGAGTTTTAGTCTGAGCAATATCCTTTAAAAATACACTTCCGGATGTTTTTCGTAAAAGAGTGCAATGTTTAATCATTGGATGTGGTAATGCAAAGTGCCATGTTCTGTAAACAGTTTCATCTTTTCCTTATGTATTTTAGCCTCCCGGGGAGCAAGTAAACCACCAACCACTTCTTGCCGTGCCTGCCAAATGACGTCCCAATCAATGCCTTTCCAGTCATCTCCCTCAGCTTTAGAAATTTCCTCAGCTTGCCTATCAAGGTAATACCCGACATATCTTCCTTGTTTAACTCTGTGTAACTTTTTGTAAGCACACAGTGCGGTTTCCATAGAGAAGTTATCAAAGTGCATCGCCAGTTTCGGCCACCGCGAACGTGTTTCTTGAAGCAAATCCGCTCCGGCTTTTTCAAGCCAGTTGTATTCATCGGTCTCCAATTTTTGATTCAACCATTCATCTTTACCCAAAGCTAAGCACAAACCGTTGCGATGAGACTGTGACCCTTTGTAATCATTCAAAAACAGAGTGGGGCAATCTATTGGCAAATCACACGTATGTTTCAGTGTTTGCAAATAAAAGAACGCAGTGTAACGTCCAAACTTATACCACTTTCCCTTTACGAGCTCCCACAATCTGCTAAAATTAGTTTGTGGACTATCTGTGCATAATTCACCAAAAGCTTCGCGTTGTGAACGGTCATGCACCCACGTTGCATATGATTCGTACATACTCGGTAAATGCCCTTTACTCCATTTGGTATCCGTTTGATAACGTAAACGAGGGTAATTCTCGTTATTCCATTGGGTAAATCTATCCACGGAAGCCAATTCCTCGTCAGGAAATTCGTTCTTGTAAACGAATGCGGTGGGCAAATTATATGTGTGATAAAGCCACGCAAACCACAAACGCTCCTCCACACTATATTCATAACGAACGTTAAGATAGCGCATTAACCACAATGCTGGATCGCAATCCCCCGCCGCTACCGAGACAGCGTAAAATTGCAGAAAACCTTCTCTCCTTTGCTCCAACTCACGATAATCATGACCAAGCAAAAAATTCTGTTCGTTTGCACTGGTAACATCAATCGCAGCGCCGCCGCTCACATAATCTTGGAGTTTCATAAATCAGAAAAATTTAATGTACGGAGTTCTGGCACAGGTAAGGGAGCACCATTAAATAAATTAATAGCCAAACGCATGCGTACAATTTTGAGTGAAATGGGATACAACCCTGAGGGGTTTCGGTCTCGAGGTGTTATTGCTGAAGACGTTGCATGGGCCGACAAAATCATTGTTATGGGGAATGCTCATCTGAAGTATTTTAGTGAACACTATCCCGAAGTAAATGAGAAAATTCAGTTGTGGCCAATTCAAGATCCACATTTTGCACAAGGCACTACTGTGCACCAAACAGTTGCTACAGAGATTGAGAAACGTATTCTGGATCAATTTTGTTAATCGCTGCGACAGTTTGCTCTGCAGTGCAATAATCAATATCGACTAAAGTACGCAATTTATCGACCCTTTCAGTGACAACTTTGCGTGAGTTTTTATCGAAATTGGTAAACCCGTAACCAACCTCCATCGCGTGGTTATAGGGTGCAAACTCCGGAAAGTTTTGCCCAGAAGCAGCAACTAACTCTGGTACCAAAGCATTATCCAGCGCCGCAGGAATAAACGCCGCAACCCATTCAAAACAGCACCGTAACTTTGCGGGGTCCAAAGTGTTAGTAAAGTGCCTAAACTCGACCGTATCCGTTTCTTTCAGTTGGAGCAAGTTAATGCCAGCTCGTGTAGTTAAACCATAAGCCCGACCACCATTAGCCTGCAACCGTGAGTGCGCGTCAAAAAATTGTTCCGGCGTAGTAGCCTGCAACGCCTCCTGAACACGGGCCGCAGGTACTTTGTATTGATGAGAGACTTTACGTCGTTTGTAACGTTTCATCGCACCTTTGTATGCGGTTTCGGAATCATGATCCTGACGACAAGGTACCGGGATAGGTTCAATCACCGTGTAAATTCCCTGCTGGTTAGCATCAATGTAACGCAGCAATTTTTTAAGCGTGGGTAGATCTTCACGCAAATTTGGCACACGAATGTGCAAATGAAGGTTCGCCCTATGGTTCACAACCGGACCTAATTGCGTTTCTAAAAGTTTTTCGAAAAACCTCAACTGTTCCTCAATCGTTTCTGTCGGATCCGAGTTAATTTCACCACCTCGGCTATAAACCAAACCTTTCGGATCATTTGCGATTCCCGTGGACGAAACTACCGAGTAATCTTTGGTATTCCACGACAAACCCGGCGGCAATTCGCGATTTCGCCAAATATCCCCAAATTCGTATTCAGCCCCAAATGTAACGTTGTTTAGGTCAATCACGGGATCAGTTCCTCGACATTTTTTATTTTAGTTTGACCGGCAGCACTGTAAACCACCCCTGGCTGACACCGTTCGGCACCGCTCAACCCAGCCCGTTCCGCAATATTTTTGGTTGAACAAATAAAGTAACCATTAGTTACTTTCACTGCGTATAACGGTCGTTTACCGTTACGGTACCAACGCAAACCCCGGGAGCTAGATAACTCAGCGACTGCCATGCTTGCTTCGGTAAATTCCAGCAGGGGCTCGTTTTGGCTATGAGCACAATGATAAAGTAACTCAGAATCGTTGGCTGTAGTTAGTTCGTAGCCCCAGTCTTTCCAGTAAATGGGTGGACGCTGATCAACCACACCATTATGAACCAACGCAAAATCATTAAAAATTTGAATTGGTTGGTTATACTTCAGGTCCGAAGTTGAGTAACGGCAATGCCCGGCAAGTTGCAAAGTGTAATCACCAGGCTGAATTTCAGCAAAATGAGTGCGTATGAATGTTTGAGCAGGTTCCGGCGCTTTACGAGTAATCACTTTACCGTTTTGCAGTAAAGAGTAACCTGTTGCGTGTTTGCCTCGAATTTGCGACTCAACGAATAATTGTTTAAGGGTTTGAATTTGACTTGAAGTGGGTTGTTCAAGGTAACACCCTACGATTGCGCACATAATTTCTTTTGGTGTAGGTTCGCTTCGCTCACAGTCGCGTGCTACGCACGCTTCCCGGATTTTTTGATTGTGGGTTTCGGGACTTCATCCAGGTTGCCCTTGATATTGGTATTCGAGCACGTTGTGTAGTCAACTCCGTCGGTTTCAGTTCGTAAACGTTTGTAGTTTTCCCATTCTTGAGAACACCACATATTGGCAAACGACCCTCCCCATTTTTTCTCACCATTGGTAAGTTCTGGGTGGTGTTCCACTACGTACGGCAGGAAATTTTTACGACAAGTTTCGCACTCCAAAGAATCCAAGTTAATGATTGAGTCCCGTTGATAAAACACAAACCAGACACTTTCGTAGTCTTTAGAGCAATTTTTGAAAGGCATCATCCCGTGCATCAACCCCTGATTGTCACCACCCAAGAAGTCACCATGGCGCAGATTAAAGGCCAGCCGCAACTGCGGGAACACAAATTCCGAACCTTCGTAGGTGCCACTTTCCATAACCGTGAGCGCAGCAGCAGCATCTTTTGCGTTGTTACCATCATAATGATAAGCAACTTGAAAGTTCCAGTTCATCGTAATGCTTGTGAAACACGTGCCGAACAGGTTGTATGCTTTGTCTTTAACCTTTTTGAATCGCGCACTAAGCACTTTCCAGGTGGCTGGCATCGTGGTTTTTAACATGTTGTCAACTTCCCTATACAGGGGCAGTTGATTTTCAAAGTCCTCAAACCGATCTGTTGTTGGTTTGGTAAGCCGTCCCCATGGCATACGACCGCTGCGGTCGATGGTTCCCAAAACTGCACTGAAAGCTTTATTGCCCCGAGGTTGAGTGGTTACATACCTTTTCTTGCCTTCTTTGGCTGTTTTCTTTTTGTCCTCTGCCTTGGCCCAAACATTAACGAGCCAGTTATCAAACCAAGCGAGTTTTGCTGCATTGCGTTTTTGAATGGCTTCTTCTTTAAGATCCGCGGGAGTGCTCGTTTTGCGCACCAGTGACGACCATTTTTCAATTTCGTCTAGATCAACTAGACCATCCTCTTCGGTTTTATAGATATAATACGTTTCACGAGACGGTGTTTTGTCTGCCGCCAACGCTTGTGCTTCTTCTAAAGTTAATTCCCTCTTGACAGCCGCACTAAAAAACTTTTTCTGCCCCTCCGTGACCCGAATCTCAACATTAGTTACCATTTCCCGACCTGCTGCATTCCCCCTTTGATCGCTCAGCAGAGAACGGCTGGCCCAACGCCAGTACTCAAAGGTAGAACTGTCCGGAGTCACGGCCATAACAGTACTCAAAGCTTTTTTACGAAAACTGAGGCCCAGCGTACCATCGGGAAGGTAAACGTCGCAGTCCTCATCAATGATTTCATCAAAGTCACGCTCAGCAGGATATGCTCCGAGAAGTTCCTTATCGGACACTTCGTATAAATTTTCAAGGCGAATTGTGCGGACCATTAGTTTGAGATGTAGCTGTTGTGGTTCTACCCAGATGTATTATAGCAGAAAGCCGCCCGAGTAAACAGGCGGCGTGATCAGTTTCGCATTCGCGAAACGTTCGGCCGTGGTAGGGGCGTCGTGCGCTGCGGCAAGTTGCGAATGCGCTCAATCAAGTTCACAGTCCCCTCAAATGTGCAGTAACGCAAAACGTCATCTGTAACTACTGTGTCGTACGTCAGAGTTACTTTCCTGCGTTTTTCATGTTTCAGAACAGCCAGCTCGTAATGTGTGCCATCCGTCTCAGGGACCACACTCACTCCGTAACCGTTCTCAAACAACCCTTCGTAACGCAAACCACGAAAGTGCTGGTGCTCGGTCAAGTTTTCAAACATGGGGGATTTTGTCTGAGTCACTGGAAATGTCATCGTTGTCAAAAAGGCTGGCGAAAAGTTCATCTAGAAACGCGTCGGTTTCTTCTTCAGAAACTGTACGTTCGCGAAAGTCAGGTTCAGCGCGGTTCATTCGTCGTCTCGTGGGTTGTTTGCGTTAAGAACGTAATTAAAGGCAACAGAGAAAGTTGCCGCGATAAGCCATATAAAGAACCAAGACATTAGGCAACGTACTGAAGATCACCTTCAGAGGCCAACCAGAGGTAGGTCTCGAAAGCGCTCACGTAATCTTCCAGTTCATCCTCCGTGAGGTCAGTTTGAACGTAATGTGAGGAACTTTCCAGAGCCAAGTAGGCAGGGTAATCGTTTCCGTCACGCAGGTATTCGTAGTAGTCGCGAGCTGCGTCTACCAGCAAATCAAGCACTTCAGAGTTGTTATCTTCCGTCCCGGTGTAGGCCGAGAGGAAGGCCGAGCAACCGGCGTAGAGAGTATCAAGGTCAGAGGTCACTGAGGTCATTTCGAACTTATGAACTAAGTATAGCTGTTTTTGACCCAAAAGTAAAGGGGGCAAACCGCCCTCTCAGGTACGGGAAACCGCCCTAGAGGTTCTCCCACTCGTCGGAGATCCTCTCCACCCGGTACCCCTTACAAAGTGCCCCAGGCTCACGAATTGTTTTCCACATATTTCTCATGTCCAGGTTATTCTCTCTGCAGAAACGGCGTAAGTTCGTAATTCGGAATTGTTCTCCTGATGGCACGTGATACACGATATATTCCCTCTTGTGAGGGTGTGCATCTTTCTCCATTCTTACTCGGTAGGCATTCCGGCTGGACTCCAGCCTTTCCTCTGCGGTAATACCGTGAATCCCAATATTGTTCTCTCTCTGAAACTCCCCGTGTTTCTTAGCACCTTCACGAGACGGTGAGAGTTTTTTATGTTTAGCAACGGGCCAAAAAAGTTTCCGAGCTTTGCGCTCCAGAAAAGTTCTTTCTTTACCGACCCTGTCTTCTTCCTTACGCCAAAGTTTAGCAAGTTCGATAAATTTTTCTTTATCTTCTTTCTTCGTGGTAAACCCCCACTTCAGAAACTGCAAACAAAACTGTTTACGTAACGACAACTCACTGGGTTCCCCCAGAGCTTTGGAAAGTTTTAAGTAAGTTTCAGCGACAGGACGTTTCATTGCACAAAGAGTAGAACTTACAAACCTGAGCAACCTGGAACACCGTTAAGGGCACTCACAAGGTTTATGCACATCATAAAGGTTATGAATGCGACGGTATCCCAGATTTTATTTTTGGCGTAGTATGGAATACTGATGGCGCTCAGAACTAGACTGATGACTAGGGCAGCTTGCATATTAAAGAACTGCCCGAAGATGGTATTTACCATGAGCCCATAGTTGCCTACGGCACGGAGGAGCCCAAAGTTCATTCTACCTTTAGGGCTCTTTTTATGTTGTTGAACCGCGTGGGTTTCAGGTAGGACTTGAACTCGAGGGCTTCGAAAAGAGCGGTAATCACGGTTAGTGACGGTGGAGATGATGCGAACCATGTTAGGTTGGGTACGTCGTGTTCTAAAGTTACTAGGCGAAGGTTAGCTAGGAAGACACCAGCTGACTCCCGGACCCTCGGGTGGAAGGCGATGCGGTCGGCACCGCTAAAGTCCCCAACCTCATCTTCCAGACCGGGAGTGCATTCCTCAATAATCTTAACAGCAGTCTTTGGCCCTACCCCCTTCAAGCCAGCCACGTTGTCACTGGAGTCACCAGCGAGTGCCTTGAAATACTTGACGTCGGAAGGGTAGACACCAAATATACTCACAACACCGTCAATGTCAACAACTTGAGTTTTTTTGGCGCTATTAAACAGGATTACCTTCACACGATTGTTAACGAGTTGAAGCAAATCTTTATCACAAGTTAGGATAAAAATTTCTTTGTAGGCAGGAGATTTCCGAGCTATGGTGGCGATAACATCGTCAGCTTCGTAACCGGGGACACCGACAGGGGAGAAACCCAAAGCAGGCAAAACATCCTCGATGAGAAGGTTCATGTCAGCATAATGGGTGATGCTACTTTTTTCACGATCTGCCTTGTATTCCGTATCTTCCTTCTTCCGCCAGTTTCCCCCTTTATCATAAACCGGGATGATAGAGTCAAAATCGTATTTTTCAATAACGCTAAACAAACTGTTCAAAAAACCATAAGTTCCCGTAGTTGGAGCCCCAAACGAAGTTTCCATTTCCCCCATAGTGCGGGTCAAAGCACTCCTACTCCTGTGGAAGAGGGCGTTGCTGTCAATAATCAGAAGTTTGTTTAACATGGTTTCCATTTGCGGCCCCGTTGCCATTCGGCTCCGGGAGATGTTTGTGATCTAGTTGTGATTCCGTTTTCTTTGACCCACCACGGTAATCCTTTTCCCTGATGCGCTTCTTTCATACGTTGCCGGTAACTTTCGTCTTTCCAGCGCCTTAAACCCTGCTCAGAGTTCTTTTTCCTTGCCTCTGGTGTGGTGCACCCCTTGAGAGTGGCTTCTCGGTGGCTCTCGCAAAAGTCAGGATCTTGTCGTTTTTCTTGTATCCAGGCCCTAACTTTGTTACCATAGCCGGGCTCATTTCGTGTTTTCACCATCTTGGCTTTTGTTTCCGCAGAATGTTTCTCAAGCACAGGAGGTCTGTCTGCCACTGGGTTAAGGTTGTAGCACTGCTCGGTACCAAACCATATGTCAAGCAAAACTTGCTCAAGTACTGGCTCCTCGTGCTCGTCTTCGTACACTTCCCAAATAAAACAACTAGGATTTTTTTGAAGAGCGTTTTGAAAGGGGTAGTTGTGTTTTTTATGTAAGTGAGAGTACTGACGGTTTTCAAAGTTGGTTGTACTGCCAATGTAAAATTTACCATTTAAGGTGTTTACGGCTAAGTAAGTGATCATAAAAACTCGTCGTTAAGGGTATTATACCCTGCGTCGTACTCACGTAAACTCAAGCATCGGATTGAACTGAGTATTGGGAGAAAGTTTTCCTAGTAACATTATAGCTGGTTAAGACCCCAGTAAAGTGTGCCCCAGTATCTATACATACCCCTTGCGGAATATGGTAAGGCATAGGTGCTTGAAGTGGTGTGTGACCGAACACAATCTGCTTGAGATTGTCGCTCCAGGCATAAAACCTGGGGCCCGAAGATAGGAACGGTTCCCGCATCCAGGTCAAGTTATCTGTTTTACCGTTCGCAATAGCCTCCGCAGGATTGTGCCCTGGGTAGATACCAGCGTGGATAAACATTGTTTCACCCACTGTCATATAGATTGGCAGTTGTCTTATCCAATCTTTGTGGTAAGCAAGGTTATCAATTTCCTTAATGTTTCCGCCATTGTCATACCAGAGGCCGATACCATAGCCGTCAACGGCATCAAGGAACATCTTCTCGTGGTTACCTCTGAGAGCATAGAAACTTTGCAATCCCCAAAATTCTGGGTCTTGCAATAAATCTTTGGTTCTATTTAGAACCGCCATATCTTCCGGGCCACGATCAATCAGGTCGCCCAGAAGAATAACGGTTGCCTGCGAATCCTTGACATCATCAAGAAACAAGCTCAGAAGATCGTAACGACCGTGAATATCACCCACGGCGATAACGTCGCCAGGTTGTGCAGATTTGTTTGCGGTTAACATTTCAGTATATGTAGTTTATGTGGGTGAAACTCTCGCTGTCGATTTTCTTGAGAGAAGTTTGCAGTTTCTCGTGCATCTCCACGAGCATGTGACGGGGAACTCCCCGATGCCGTATTGCATTCTGAAGAATGCACCGTTCAAGGGAAGCATCTAGAACGACTGCTTCGATTTGCTCGTAACCGAACGATTGCAAAAGAGCAATCGCTTCTTTACGGTGTGAAGACCGATAGTGAGTCCCATCGAGAATAACCGACATTCCGCAGCATTCGGACACTAACGTTTCAATGCGGTCCTGAACCTCTGACCATTCGCCTTGCACAGTGGCATCACCGTAGAGTTCAGCCCGAATAACATCACCAGAAATAACAATGGCATTCTCTTTCTTAGCCAGTTTAGCGGCATAAGTAGATTTACCGGAGCCAGGGGCACCGATCATGACGTAGGCGGTGAGTTTCTTTTCCATGCTACTATTATAGCGTGTTTTGGGATAGATGTAAAGGGGTCCGAAGGTACGGGTTACCGTCCGTTACTTGCCCCTGCCAGTTCTTCTTTGCGAAGAATTGTAGCAAGGCGGACTGCGTAGGTGTCATCCCGGTAGATTCGTTTGACAGCGTCGAAATCACCGTGGTCCATTAAGTAACGAACCTGAGTGCTGCTTCCCGTGCGTCGGTTTAACTGACCACCAACATTGTAGGTAGCACAGAGTTTCTCGCACAGGGTGGATTGGTCTTGACCCAGAACTACAACAGGGTCGTTGTCCGCGTCCATCACCTTTTCCACTGCGTCAAACGGGCTGTTGGCCTTTGAGAATCTTACCCGGCGCAGGTCTACGCCAGCCTCACGTAGCAGGTGGCGCAAGGTTAGAACCCGAACGTCCCAGTTGGTATTGGTAACTGCCCCAGAGAGGTAAACATTAGCTACCTCAGCCTGTTCCAGCATTTTTTCTACGAGCTCGACATGGCCGTAGTGAGGGATGTTGCAACGGGCGAAAGTGACTGCGTTCTTGTAGATCGGTTTCTTCATGTAACTATTATAGCGTGGTTTGGCTCGGTTGTAAAGTACGGTTTACCGTCCTGTCACGTCCTCCCAGTCCTGCAACTTGCCTGATTTGAAATGTAGTTTTAATCGTGGCCAATCCTCCCACTTGCCCTCCCAAGATTCCGGATAGATCTCAATGTATTTAGTTAGTGGATGCACCCTCCACTTTCCTCGCTTACCTGATGGCACCCACTCATAGTTTAGAAACAGATGTTTCTCACTGAACCGTGGGTTGCCTTCTTCAATAAATTCTAAAGTGTGAGTATCACCATAAAAACCGACCCATAAGTAACCGTCGGGATCAATCCAGAAGTCACTCATTGTGCCACCGATTCCATCCTCAATATCCTTAGTTTGGTTGATCCCCATGAAAGGTTCTGGGAAAGGAAAACTGCTCCGGACATAATCAAACATACCCACGGCTAAAAATCCTCATCGTCGAAAGTGAAATACTCTACAATAGCAGACATTACGGCGTCTTCGATTGTGTCGGTTACGCTTTCGTCCGAGGGGTCATCAGTGTGCTTGTAGGCGCGGGCATAACCACGACGCACACCTTGCTCGATTGCCATTTCCAAGACGACACGCATTTTTGGTTTCATTTTGTCAGCTCCATAAGGGCGTCCACAAGGTCAAGCAGCTCCAATTTGTAGGAAGTACTAGCTGTCCAGTAACCTAAGTGCCACTGCGACTCAGTGAACTCCACAGGTATGTCCTTGAAAACCAGCTCAATTGCTTTGCACAGAGCCATTGCAAGGCACCTGCGATGGTCCAAGTCAGCATCTGGGTGAACTGGGTAAACACCACCGTAGGCATCTATCACAGCTTGAACATTTTCTGTGGAAAAACTCATTGTGCTAACTCCTTGAGGTTGAGACGCTTACCGTCGTGAGCATAGTGGAAGAAACCACTGTTGGTTCCTTGCCACATTCTTGTTGGGTTGGCGGCATTCTTATCAGACAGATTACCTGTCATCGAACGCATTGCCTTAAGAGCTTTGGAGCACTCCTCGTAAGACAGGTTCAAATCGGTTTCAACACGCCACAGCAAACGGTAGGATTGATTACGGAAACGACCATCGTTTGAGAACGTAAAGTAACCGAGCCAGGGCTCCATCTCCCAAAACTTGAAATACTCAACCATGTCGAGACCGTTAACTGAGCAAACGTCAAAGTCGAGGCCGACAAGGGATTGGGTACGCCAGCAGAGCTTTTCGTACTGCAAATCCATGAGGTCGCGACCGTTGAGTAAAGCACCGTAAAAAGGACAACCTTGCTCGGTAATGGCGCGAATAAAGTCAACCTCGGTGAGGCTAACCCAGTTGCGTTGAATCATTTGCTCACGCAGTTTGCCGTATTCGGCCAGAGTATTCGGTTTGGCGGTGCGAGGGGCACCGAGATGGCAGAGGACGTTGTTCATGAATCTATTATAGCGTGGTTTTGCGTGGATGTAAAGGGCGGGTTACCGTACCTTGAGCTTGGCTTTAAGTGCCTGCAGTCTCTGCTTGCTCGCCCGCACTCGGCCTTTGCAGCGTCCTTTCCCGGACGGCTCTTTGCCAGAGTTATGTTGCCAGTTCGGTGTCTTTTCCATACTTCTAATATAGCAGAAAACGGTCCCCACGTAAAGCGTGGAAACCGTCTTTGCCGGTACGGGAAACCGTACCTTTATGAGCGTCGCCTAGGAGACGCTGTAAGGAGCGTTAAGCTCAGACGGGCACAGGCTCACCTTCGGGCTGCTCAGAGGCCTCAGGGGCGGGAGGGACTTCCAGTGAGAAGGCCTCGAGGATGTCGGTGTAACCGGCAGCTGCGATGCTACGAGCAACATCAGCGTCGCTAAGGTTTGCCACGGCTGCTTGAACAGCCTCGGAATAAACGCGAATCAGTTCGCGCAAGGGGGCATTTTCGATAACACGGGAAACAAGAGTATTTACAACTTGCTCACGATCTTGAATGGTGTAGTCAGACATAAAAAACAGTAAGTAGATAAACGAGAGGAAAAAATTGTGAGCGAACCGTCTCTCTGCAATTCGCTGACACTATTATAGTCCCTGCAATCGAGTGTAAACTCCTAAGAACCTACTTCTTAGTCTTACGTCTAGAGCAGGGATTTGCGGGTCTTTAGCAGCCTGGTCCCACGCTTTCTTACTTGCCCAGAAAATGCGAATGTGCACACGACCGCCAGGGTATCGAGTGTAGGTCTTCCGAAGAAAACCTCGCTGTTGTTGTAGCCAGGGGTCCCAGATCTCAGCGTCCGCCTCAATAAAGTCGTCCAGGCGTTCCGGGGGATTTACCTGAAAGCTTAAGAGTTCAATTTCCATTTTTGTGCTCCAACCATTTGTCAATAGGGCATTTCATGTTACTCATTGTTGTCTTGAGTGGCATGTAGCATTGGCAAAGTTCGCAGGTTTTCTTTTTCGTGTATCGGTCACAACTCTCGCAGATGGATAAACGATCGGCAGCGACCGCTCGAGGGGCCACAGTTGGGTCCTCAAGCAGCCGCTTGGCAGTGTCTTTTATCGAGGCTGCGAACGACCTTCGACAACAATCCGGAGCATCCTCAGTCATCGCCCGTTACCTTTGCGAGAGTCAAGTCCGTATCCATAAACTGAACCACGTCCCATTCACCGTCTGCCATAAGATCAAAGGTCTGAGAGTAAGTGAGGTTTTCACACACTGTTCCGTTTTTCAAAACTACGCGGTAGAGGAAATCTTTAGCCATTAGTCCCAGTATGTTTGAAGTGTGCGAAAGTGTTTGAGTACCGTTGAGTCGGTTACACAACGGTAAAGGTCTAGAAACTCACCGGTTGAACGGTAGTAAAACAATTCGTTGAGAATTGCCTTCGTGGTAGTCGTCCAAGCGATCCATTCACGAAAATGAAAAGTGTCGAACTTTTCTAGGTAAACCCAAGGACAATCACTCTGCGGAGCCCAACCTTTGCCCCAACCGTCATAACTCTTTTCAAAAGAAAAATCGCACTCAGTTTCAAGCCATTTCTCGTAACGCTCAGGATCATCAAGAATCAATACCTTGTGATAATCCTCAGCTTCAGTGATGGCCATATCTTTGAGGCACGTTTCATGTTCGTTTTCTGCAGGTAGAAACTTCCACGTTGCGTTCACGATGGCATAGGGCACCGGGCCACCGTAGCTGTCGTCAGGGGAGACCTTTGCTTTTACATCAAGGTGAGTGATTTTGATCGTCATTCTTAATCCAAGCAAGGGTTGACAAAAAGGAGGAGGTTACCCTCCCCCCTAGCATAGTTAGTGCTTACACAGAGTAAATTAAACTGTAGCCATTTCACCCAGGACAGCCAGAGCGCGACGGTTGATGTTCGCACCTTGACCGAAGTTGGCGTACTGGAAACGACCAGTCACTGACTTACGGGAGTAGTTGGAAGCGTACTCAGTAATTGAGTTGAACGCATCATAGAAAGTTTTACCTTCGTTACCTTTACCGCTGTAGAACAGGGTATTCAGCTGGCTGACAAAAGAATCACGCATCTTCTTGGTGTCTTTTTGGTAAATTTGCTCCACAGCATCTTTGAACTGGCTCGGAGTGCAACGGGTAGTTGCCAGAGTTTCAGCGTACTGAGCATACTTCTTCATGGCCTCGTTGACAAAGTCAATCACGGCGGTGGAGTTGAGCACTCGCTCGTTCACACCAGACTGGTGGCGGAACTTTTCGCCGATGCCTTTGTAGGCCATGGCAAAGGTGTTCCCGCAGATCACACGGACATTGCTCGGGCCAATGGCAACGGAGGAGTTACCAACGTGACCGTTGAGTAGGGTGATATAACCCTTGTACGTATCACCTGCTACAGTAAACTCCTGATTCACCTCGGCCTGGGCGAACACACGGGCACCGTGGTTCAAGTAGCCAACGTTCTGCATGGTTAGCAACCCCTCTTCAATCATAGGGTTAACCAGCTGCAGCAAATCGCTGTTTTGAACAGTTTCGTAGTCAGGGGACACAAAACCGAGGCAGCGTTCGTTGTCATCACGAACCACAGCTACGGTTTTCGGGCACTCACCGAGTGTGCCGTTTTCCCGCTGGAAGAACAGGGGGCGGTGGGAGACGGACCAGTTGAGGTCGTTGGTGACGGCGAAGGTGGGTTGAGCCATTTGTTGTTTGATTTCGTTGAACTGTATATATTATAGCCGGTTTTCCGGCCAAAAGAAAGGGGGTAAACCGTACCCCGAAGGTACGGGAAACCGTCACTCCGCTTCTTGACAATGCACTCCGTACATTTGTTCTAATGAGGCCCGTTCTTGTTTGTCTCGTGTCAGGGCAACCTTGTACAACACAAGGTAACCCAGCAAGTCAGTTACAGGGTCTTCGTCATCGTCACTTTGCGCATTTTGCAGACGAGACAGTTTGTCGTCCATGCGCACTTTGAGTTGCTCAAGAGTGCTTGCTTTACTGAAGATTCGCATGGGATTCAGGGCGGAATCCCCGTACTTGCGATTTTTCTCAAGTAGCAATTCTTTCAACTCGTCGCATACACAGACAATGTCGGTTTGGGTTTGAGTGATTTTAGGGGTCATAGTTATAGGAACCAAGTAATAACGCTGTAACGAGTTCCGCTGTCAATCGGTTTGACACCGTGCGGATACTGAAACGAAGCGGGGAACATCAGGAGAGCACCTTTTTCAATTCGTTGGCGCCAGGCACCGTTCCAGATGTAAAAGTCTCCTCCTGTGTAACCGTCATTCAGTCCCATTATAGCAGTAACTGCTCTCGGTATTTTTGTTCCGGAGTCAACGTGCTGAGCGTAGCTTTGCGCTCGGTGGTACTGTAAGAGGGTGTAACCCTCGTCTTTCTGAATTTGCAGGTCGGTATGCTTAGAGCAATAATCCCGAATAGCATCTCCGTAAACTTGAAAGAGCTTTGCGTCCAGGTCTGGCCACTGGTTCATACCTGTAAGGTTTACGTCTCGGATCGTGTTTGCTATCTCGCCAGACATGATCGAACCTGGGCAAAAATTTGGTGACTCTTCCGCTCTGGAGACAATTTCGTCACAGGTGGAAGTGTCAAGCCTGCCTGGCTCATACCAGATATAGTCCGTTAGCAAAGGTACGGTCACAGTTTGCCTCCAACTACACCATCATAGGCTGAGACTTTTTCTGTAAACCCTTCTTGCCGCCACTTCAGGTAGCACCGAGTTGCTTCCACACAATTCTCCTCAGTCAGTGAGGTAACCAAGGCACGACCTTCTGTGTCGTAACTTGTACAAGTGCCCCATTTCTTCGGGTCCACACTAAATACCCCGTCGTACAGATGAACGCAGGGTTCTTCAACCTTAGTTTTCTTCGGCATGGTTGTTTACGCGAGTTTCCATTTCAAGGGCCATTGCCCGAATTGTTGGGACATTGAGGGATTCAATGTTCCGAGCCTCCATCGTGTCCGCAATCTGGGAGAGATAAAGTTGAATTGCTTTGAAACACTCCGTCTCAATAGCCTTTTGGACTGCGGACTCTTGTGCCTCAGAAGGCATCTCATTTATGTAGCTTAAATCTTTAACCATTGGTTTTTCCGTAAGTTAGGTGTTTCAGGTAGCCATGTCCCTGACTCCGCAGTTGCTCGGCCAGAGTTAGAATTTCCTCAGCGGGAATCGGGTCAAGGTGGTACTTACGCTTGAAAGCGTATACCATGCTTTCCAGGGCCATGGCTTGCATCTCCTCCATTGAGATGGGGCCACCTGAGGGCAGAGCGGCACACTCGTCGTTGTAAAACTGGTTGTAACGTTCGAGAAGGGTCATTGTGGCGGCAACAGTCGATATGGTGGACTGGAACTTACTCATTTAGTTGCCTCAAAGAATTCGTTTGTACCGTACCAGTTATGCCCCCCACCGATTTGAACTTTCATGGGAATGGTCGTGCGTAAGAAAAGCCGAAACAGCCAACTTAGCACCGTGGAGTCAATCTTTCTACCCGTCTCGGTAACTTCCAGATAAACCTGTTTGACTCCTTCCGCATCCTCCCACTCTTTGGCGGTTATGATAACACCGGACTCACTCGGTTTCATCCACTCTGGGACATTGTCGCTCTTCAACCACTCACAGGAATAGGTTTTACAAGGGAACTCGGGGCGGTCTTCGTAAATCGAGCAACCGTTGCAACCCTTAAAGTGACAGGGCATTCCAGGATAGAACTCTCTGCCGTGGGCTACACCGGTCAGCCAACCTTCACAGCAGGCTGTGCAGTTGCCGCACTCACGTTTAGTTTCAGTCATTGATAAACCCAAGCTCAACGAGCATGTCGTAATTGTCTTTGAACTTTTGAAAGTGCTCAGCTTCTTCTGAGGTAACTCCGTAGGTACCATATTTTTTGTAGTAAGCTGCTGTTACCGGTGAGAGTGAGTATTCGACGCAGTTGTCTGCATACAACTCTTCGATTTTTGTTTCTAAGCTAGCAAACACGTGCGTGTCTTCCTCCTCCACCTGGGCATCCGATATAATGTCGAGGCAGTGCATAAGGTAAGTAACTTCCTCCTTAGTTAACATCAGGCAAAACTCACCAAGTTCGTAACTTGCGAGTTGGTCCCCCTCGTATTCTTCGTCAGACGCTATGTACTCTGCAACTTCCTTACTTCCCCACCGAATCTTAGCTTTCTCAGTGTCGATGCCTGGTTGGAGATAACCGAAATCTCTCGTCTCAGTGACGGCTGCTGCCTTGCCGCATACCTGGCAGGTTCCCATGTGGTAAGTAGAACACCCAACGGAGTACTTTCCGTATTTGGTTCCACAGTCACAGCAGACCAAGTCCGCTCCACGAAGTTTAGTGATCAGAGGTTGTTCCATGATTGTTGGGTTTTCTTGTTTCATGATTTAAGTATAGCGCATTTGCCCCTAAAGGTAAAGGGGGGTAAACCGGCCTAAAAGGTTCGGTTATCCGATCAAAGGTCTAAAACTGTGGTTGTTGTTTCCTCCTCAAGGATTTGTTTGATCTTTGGGTCTTTTGCTCGGTTTTGTATCTGCGGGAGATAGTCATAGTAACCATTGTGCATGATGATCGCAACTTGTAAAGATCGGTGTTCTTTCTGCAAACGTTGCAACTTTTTACCGAGCATCCAAACTGATAGCCTATCACTCTCCAGAAGTGACTCATCTGGTGGCAATCCCTGTTTCTGTAGCTCACCAACACCCATCTGTGCTACTCCGTGAGTCCTTATCTCCATGGGTTTTCGATGAACTAACTCTTCAAACAAAATAGCCATGAGAACATTTGGGGGGACTTTCGAAGCAGCACTGGATTCAAGTACATATGGCCGAAGTAACCTCAACTCGGCATATGTGCGGTTGGTGAACATTGAACTGGCCAACTTGCTCGTTGCGGTGGAACCTACGTCCCTTGTCTTGATCTTGTACTGAGCTAAATGTTGTTCTTGTGGACCAAACGGAATCAAAAAGAGTGTCGCACAGGCTGCCAATGTCACCGCTCGCTTCTTCATTGTTTATGCGAAATTGAAGTGTAGTTCAGAGTGGTACTCCAGCATACATTGTTCGTCTTTGAGATTTACCAGAACTGCCGGAAGGAAATTATCGTAGGTCTCGAAAAATTTCTCACGAGTATGAAATCTCAACCCGTGAAGGAAAAAAGTTCCAAACAACTTATGAAACCCTCTGACAGCACGATATGCTTGAGTTGTGAGTGGTTCATAGTTATCTGGATATGGTAGAGTTCTATCAAAATCACC
>OFSF01000255.1_pt1 | contig 22022 bp, 14 predicted proteins | sample 1543271 | NCBI WGS metagenome assembly OFSF01 (sample SAMN07774227, study PRJEB24372) | wastewater metagenome | isolation source: Exp Tend VB 100WW | collected 2016-02
GGCGTGTCGTAGCTGCGACGCCAGACCAGTACCTGCGCGTCGCCGTACTGCTTGGCCATGTCCGCCTTGTTCAGCCCTTGCAGCGCACCGTAGTGGCGCTCGTTGAGGCGCCAGTTGTGCACGACGGGCAGCCAGGTGCGGTCCATCTGGTCCAGCGCGTGCCACAGCGTCCAGACGGCGCGCTTGAGGACCGAGGTGTAGGCGACGTCGAAGTCGTAACCCGCCTCCTTCAACAGGCGGCCGGCCTGCTTGGCCTGCTCGACCCCGGTGGGGGTGAGCTCGACATCGGTCCAGCCGGTGAAGCGGTTTTCCAGATTCCAGGTCGATTCACCGTGGCGAATGAGCACAAGCTTGTACATGGTGGTCAGCAGTCGGGTTGAAGTAGGGTCGCAAATTACCGTGAATTCTATAATCCGCGTCCCGAACAACCTTGGCCGGCGGCCCGCCGGCGCCCACACCTGTGAACTTCCTCCTCGACAACTGGATCTGGCTGCTGACGGCCGCGGCCTCGGGTGGCGCGCTGTTGCTGCCCATGCTGGGCAAGGGCGGCGCCGATGCCGTCACGCCGGCGGAAGCCGTGCAGATGATCAACCGCGAGAAGGCTGTCGTGATCGACGTCTGCGAAAGCGCCGAGTTCAGCGCCGGGCATGTGATTGGCGCCCGCAACGTGCCGCTGGCCACACTGGAAGGCAGCAAGGGCCTGCCGACCAACAAGACCCTGCCGGTGGTGCTGGTCTGTGCGTCTGGCGCCCGCGCGGGCCGCGCAGCGGCTACCGTGCGCAAGCTCGGCCACCAGCACGTGCATGTCCTGCAAGGCGGCATGGCGGGCTGGCGAGAGGCCGGTCTTCCGGTCGAGAAGTCCGCCTGAACCCGACTGGAACGACAGGATCTGGAGCCCCCATGAAGCCCGTGAAGATGTACACCACGCAGGTCTGCCCCTACTGCGTGCGCGCCAAGATGCTGCTCAAGCAGCGCGGCGTGGCCGAGATCGACGAGGTCCGCATCGATCTGCACCCCGACCAGCGCGAGCACATGATGCACATCACAGGCCGCCGCTCGGTGCCGCAGATCTTCATCGGCGACACCCATGTCGGTGGCTGCGACGACCTGATCGCCCTCGACAGCGCGGGTGGCCTGATGCCACTTCTGCAGGATTGAGCCTGCGAAGAAGCTGATCCGGCCGGCGCACTGAGGGTCGCCGGCAACACCCGGTACCTGTGCTCAGCGTGGCGCGCGGCGTTTTCACGGCGCGCAGGCGCACAATCTGCGGTTTTGGCTCACGACGAATCTCACGATTTGTCCCTCTCTGGTGACCTCCGCACATCCGCAGCGCGCCACCCCACGCGAACTCGCTGCACTGACCCTCGGTGCCCTGGGCGTCGTCTACGGCGACATCGGCACCAGCCCGCTGTACGCCCTCAAGGAAGTCTTCCACGCCGGCCATGTCCCGGCCACGCCCGACAACATCCTGGGCGTGCTCTCCCTGATCTTCTGGACGATGATGGTCATCGTCTCGCTGAAGTACGTGCTGCTGATCCTGCGCGCGGACAACAACGGCGAAGGCGGCCTGATCGCCATGCTCGCGCTGGCCACCCACGCCGTGCGCGACCGACCCGAGCTGTACCGGGTGTTGATGGTGCTGGGCATGTTCGGCACGGCCATCTTCTACGGCGACGGGGTCATCACGCCCGCCATCTCGGTGCTCTCGGCCATCGAGGGTCTGGAAGTCGCCGCGCCCAGCCTGCACCACTTCGTGCTGCCGCTGACGTTGCTGGTGCTGACCGGGCTGTTCGCCGTGCAGCGTTTCGGCACCGGCGGCATCGGCAAGGCGTTCGGGCCGGTGACGCTGGTGTGGTTCGGTGCGCTGATTGCGCTCGGCCTGCCACACATTGCCAACAACCCGGGCGTGCTGGTGGCCTTGAACCCGGTGTACGCCTTCCACTTCTTTGCCGCGCAGCCACTGGTCGCCTTCATCGGCCTGGGCGCCGTGGTGCTGTGCGTGACCGGTGGCGAGGCGCTCTACGCCGACATGGGCCATTTCGGCAAGAAACCGATCCGCATCGCCTGGTACTGCTTCGTGATGCCGGCGCTGGTGGTCAACTACTTCGGCCAGGGCGCGATGCTGCTGGACAACCCCGAGGCCATCGAGAACCCCTTCTTCCTGATGGCGCCGAAATGGGCTGCGCTGCCGCTGGTGTTCCTGGCCACGGCCGCCACGGTGATCGCCTCGCAGGCGCTGATCACCGCCGCCTTCTCGGTCACGCGCCAGGCGGTGCAGCTCGGCCTGCTGCCCCGCATGCGCATCGTCCACACCTCCGTGCGCGACCTCGGGCAGATCTACGTGCCGTTCGTGAACTGGGGGCTGTACGCCTTCATCGTGCTGGCGGTGGCGCTGTTCAAGTCCTCCACCAACCTGGCCTCGGCCTACGGCATCGCCGTGACGCTGGACATGACGATCACCACGATCATGACCTTCTACGTCATCCGCCACGGCTGGAAGTACCCGCTGTGGCTGTGCCTGCTGTCCACCGGCTTCTTCTTCGTCATCGACATCGCCTTCTTCGCGTCGAACATGCTCAAGCTGTTCGGTGGTGGCTGGTTCCCGCTGGTGATCGGCATCGCGATGTTCACGCTGATGCTGACCTGGAAACAGGGCCGCGCGATGATGAGCGAGCGGCTGCGCGACGAGGCCATCGACCTGCCCTCCTTCCTCGACGCGATCTTCGTGAACCCGCCGGTGCGCGTGGCGGGCACGGCGGTGTTCCTGTCGGCCGAAGAGGGCCTGACCCCCAATGCGCTGATGCACAACCTGAAGCACAACAAGGTGCTGCACGAGCACAACCTGTTCGTCACCGTGCGCCACCACGACATCCCGTGGGTCGGCTTCGACCAGCGCATCAGCCTGGAGCCGCTCGGCCACGACTGCTGGCAGATCACGCTGAACTTCGGGTTCAAGAACGAACCTGATGTGCCGCAGGCGCTGCAGCTGCTCGCCGGGCGTGGCGTGCCGCTCGACGAGATGGACACCAGCTATTTCCTGTCGCGTGACATCGTGATGCCGACGATCGGCGACGGCATGTCGCTGTGGCGCGAGAAGCTGTTCGCCAACATGCACCGCAATGCCGCAGCGGCGGCCGACTTCCTCAACCTGCCGACGAACCGGGTGGTGGAGCTGGGCTCCAAGATCGAGATCTGACCCGGACCAGCACCAGCGCGGCCACGGCGCCGCAGACCGTGCCGCTGGCGTGCGCCAGCGGGGCCACGGCGATGTCCCAGCCGGGCGGCGTGACCAGCGTCTGGGCCCAGGCGCGCTCGCCCAGAACCTTCGCGCACAGCCCCGCCAGCAGCAGCCCGCCCAGCATCCGATCGCGCCGCAGCGCGGCTTCGCGCACCAGCGCCACCGCCGCCACCGCCACCCCGGCATGCAGCACGCCGGACAGCCCACCGTAGCGGAGCAAGTCCGGCGCCACCAGCAAGCCCAGGTGCGTCAGCGGCCACGCCAGCGCCCAGGCCCAGGCGGCCTCGCGCGGCAAGCGCGCCACCCAGCCCAGCAGCAGCAGCAGCACACCGCCGGCCAGATTGGCGAGCAGGTGCAGCGTGCTCAGGTGGACCCAGGCGGCGCTCCACCAGCGCCAGGGCTCGTGCCAGGCCAGGGACGGCACCCAGCTCAGCGCCATGCGCGCCAGCCCGGGCTGCTGCGCGATCAGCAGGCTCGGCACCAGCAGCAGCAGCCCCACACCCAGCCAGGCGTGGTGGCGGCGCAGCATCAGCCGAACACGGCGCGCCACAGCGCCAGCACGGCCTCCCGGTGCGCCTTCATCGGCCCCAGCTCGGCCATCTCCAGCTGCGTGGGCGCCTCGTCCAGCCGCGCCCGGTGCTGCACGCGGCGCTGCTCGCGGTAGGCATCGGCGGCGGCGAACCCCACCCCGGCGGGCAGCAGGCCGGCCTGCTCGGCACGCTGCAGCAACGCGATGTTGCCGGCGTTGTCCTGCAGCGCCGGATGCGCGGCGCTGTGCGCCAGCACCAGCCACTGCACGGCAAACTCCGCGTCCATCATCCCGCCGCGGCTGTGCTTGACGTCGAAGCGGGTCGGCCGCACCGGATGGGCTTCGCGCACCCGCTCGCGCATGGTGGCGATCTCGCGCTTGAGGGCCTCCAGGTCGCGCGGCGCGGTCAGCACGGCGCGGCGCGTCGCCTCGAAGCGCTCGGCCAGTTCGGGCGCCCCGGCACACCAGCGTGCGCGGGTGATCGCCTGGTGCTCCCAGGTCCACGCGGTGTTGCTGCCACGGCCCTGCTGGTAGCGCTCGAAGGCCGCGATCGAGGTCACCAGCAGCCCCGAGTTGCCGTTCGGGCGCAGCGCGGTGTCGATCTCGTAGAGCGCCCCCGCCGCGGTGCGCAGCGACAGCCAGGTGATGAGCTTGCGCGCGAAGGCGGCATAGACCTCGCCAGCGCGTTCGTCGGCGTCGTCGTAGAGGAAGACGATGTCCAGGTCGCTGCCGTAGCCCAGCTCCTTGCCGCCGAGCTTGCCGTAGGCGATCACCGCAAAGCTGGGCACATCGCGGTGGCGCGTGCGCAGGTGGCGCCAGGCCCAGTGCAGCGTGCGCTCCAGCGTGGCGTCCGCCAGCGCGGAGAGGTCGTCGGCGACCTGCTCGACGGTGATCTCGGCCTCGACGTCGCGCACCAGCGTGCGGAAGGTCTCGGACTGGTGGGCGCGGCGCAGCGTGTCGAGCAGCTCGCCCTCGTCGGCCTCGCCGGAGCGGATCCAGGCCTGGTGGCGCTCCTCCAGATCGCGGGCATAGGCGACGGCGTCGAAGCGCTCGTGCATCAGCCGGGCGTCCGCCAGCTCGTCGATCACGCCCGGGTGCTGCATCAGGTAGCGCATCGGCCAGCGCGCCAGCCCGAGCAGATGCAGCAGCCGGCCCAGCACCTCGCCGCGCTCGGCCAGCAGCGCCAGGTAGCTGTCGCGGCGCAGCAGCGGCTCCAGCCAGTCCACGAAGCGCAGCAGCGCGGTCTCGCCGATCTCGGGTTCGTCCTGGGCCAGTCGGCGCGCGCGCATCAGCAGCCGCACCAGCCGCGCCCGCCCCTCGTCGCGCAGCAAGGCCACCCGCGGCGAGGCCACCAGCAGCCGCAGCCGCTCGGCCAGCGGGGCGGACAGGCCCTCGACCTGGGGCAGCTGCTCCAGCGTGGGCGGCTTGCCGTTGCAGCGGCTGCAGGTGCCTGGGGCGCCCCGCGCCGGCGCGCTGCGGCCATCGTGCAGCAGCGCGTCGAACTCGGTGGCCACCAGCTCGCGGTGGGTGCACAGCGCGTCGAGCAGCTCGCAGGCATCGACCGTGCACGCCATGCGCATCGAGCCGGCGATCCAGCGCAGGTCGGCGTCCACCGTGGGCAGCAGGTGGGTCTGCTGGTCGTCGAGGTACTGGATGCGGTGCTCGACCCGGCGCAGGAAGGTGTAGGCCGCGGCCAGCTTGTCCGCCGTGTCCTGCGGGATCAGGCCGACGCCGGCCAGCCGCTGCAGCGCCTTGAGCGTCGGGCGGGTGCGGATCTCGGGGAACTGCCCGCCGCGCACGACCTGCAGCAACTGCACGATGAACTCGATCTCGCGGATGCCGCCACGCGAGAGCTTCACATCGTTGGCCCGCTCCGGGCGGCCGGCGGCGCGGCGGTTGGCCTCGTCGCGCACCTTCTGGTGCAGCTGGCGCAGGCCCTCGAAGACGCCGTAGTCGAGGTAGCGCCGGTACACGAAGGGCGTCACCACATCGCGCAGCGCCTTGGCCCGCCCGGAGGTGACGGAGGCCCGCGGTGCCACGACCCGGCTCTTCAGCCAGGCGAAGCGCTCCCACTCGCGGCCCTGCACCAGGAAATACTCCTCCAGCATCGCCAGGCTCACCACCGGCGGGCCGGAATTGCCGTTCGGCCGCAGCGCCAGGTCCATGCGGAAGACGAAGCCGTCCTCGGTCACGTCGCCGATCAGCGCCCGCAGCGAACGCGCCACCTGCGAAAAATACTCGTGCGCGGACAGGGCCCTCGCGCCGCTGGCATTGCCGACGGTCTGGCCGTCTTCCTCGTAGACGTAGACGAGGTCGATGTCGGAGGACACGTTCAGCTCGCGCGAGCCCAGCTTGCCCATGCCGATGATCCAGAAGTCGATCGGCTGGCCCTCGGCGGTGTACGGGGCGCCGTGCAGCGCATCCTGCTCGGCGCGGGCGGCGGCCAGCGCGGCTTCGAGCGTCACCTCGGCCAGCTCGGTCATCGCGCGCGTGACCACCTCGACATCGGCCTGCTGCTCGACATCGAGCACCACCAGCCGCTCCATCACCAGCTGCCGCGTCAGGCGCAGCGCCGAGGCCAGGCTGCGGCCCCGCGCCAGCCAGGCGTCGAGCGTGGCCTGCATGGAGGCCCGGTCCGGCGGCCCCTCGGCCAGCAGCGCCAGATCGGCTCCGCGCACCCGGCGCACCCGCTGCACGTAGCGGCTGTGGTCGGCAGCGATGGCGGCAGCGGCGGTGGTCCCCTTGTCGGATGTGGTCTGCATGGCATTCATTCCGGTCTGTGCTAGCTTCGCTGTGTTCAATTCGCCGGCGCCTGGTTCGGCTGCATTCATGCCTGTGGTTCCCTGGTCATCCGATCTGCTGCACTGGTGCCGGCGTGCCGGCGGTGCAGTGGCGCGCGTCGCATTCTGGAGCACTGCGGCCCTGGTCTCGCTGACGCTGGCGGCGTGGATGATCCTCCATTGGGGGATATTGCCGCACCTGGAGCGCTGGAAACCTGAGCTGCAAGCATGGGCGAGCCGCTCGCTCGGGGTCGACGTCCGGCTGGGGACGCTGCAGGCCAGCGGCAGCCTCTGGGCCCCGGTGGTGACGCTGCGCGACCTGCGCATCGTCGACGCCCGCGGGCAGGAGGCGCTGCGGCTGGCCAAGGTCGAGGCCGTGTTCACGCCCGGCTCGCTGTGGCCACGTTCGCCCACCCGCTGGCTGCCCCATGTGCAGCGGCTGGAGCTGGACACGCTGCACCTCGCGCTGCGCCGTGACCCACGCGGACAGGTCTTTCTCGCCGGGCTCGCACTGGACCGCAGCGACGCGGCCGACGAGGACGGGCGCGTGGCCGACTGGCTCTTCAGCCAGTCCGAGATCCGGCTGCGCCAGTCCAGCCTGTCCTGGCAGGACGAACAGCGCGGCACCGAGCCGCTGGTGCTGACCGAGGTCGACCTGGACCTGCGCAACCCGCTGGGCCGGCATGTGCTGCGCCTGAGCGCCACGCCACCACCGGGCTGGGGCAGCCGCTTCTTCGCCAGCGCGGAAATGGCCCGTCCGCTGCGGGCACTGCTGTCGATGTCCGGGCTGCAGCATCCCGGCGACTGGCGCCAGTGGGCCGGTGTCGTGCAGGCCGAGTGGCCGCTGGTGGACGTCAGCCGCCTGCGCCGGCATGTCGACCTGCCCTTCGACCTGCTGGAGGGCCGCGGGCGTCTGGCCACCCGCATCGATGTGGCACAAGGCAGCCTGACCGGTGCGACCGCCGATCTGCAGCTGGAGGCGGTCACCTTGCGCGTGGCCAAGGGACTGCCCCCGGTCGCGTTGCGGCGCATCGCGGGCCAGCTGGAGGTGCGCCACGACCGGGAGGGCAGCACCGTGAACGCCCGTCGGCTCTCCTTCCAGTCCCAGCCCCCGCCCGGCGCCACGGCGACCTCCACCGCGCCGGACCCCAGCCTGTGGCCCGCCACCGACCTGGAGCTGACGCTGCGCGGCGCACCCGGCGCCTGGACGGGTGGCGCCTTCAAGGCCTCGCTGGTCGACCTGGGCCTGCTGGCGCAGTCGGCCGCCCATGTGCCGCTGGCCGGGCCGATGCGGCGGCTGCTGGAGGCCACGCAGCCCCGCGGCCAGGTGCGCCAGCTCGCCTACGAGTGGAGCGGCGATGTGGAGCGTCCCGCGCGCTGGCGCGCCCGCGGCGACGCCGACGCGCTGAGCCTGGTCGCCGCCCCCGCCACTGCCGCCCTCACCGCGACCGCGACACCGGGCCGCCCGGGTCTGCGGGGTGGCCGCGTGCGCTTCGACGCCACCGAACGCGGCGGACAGGCCGATCTGCGCATCCTGCAGGGCGAGCTGGAGTTTCCAGGCGTGTTCGAGCAGCCGCGGGTCGCGCTCGACCAGTTCAAGGCCGATGTGCGCTGGCAACTGCGACACGCCTCCGCCGCGGCACCCGGCCGACGGCCGGCCGTCGACGTGGAGGTGCGCCGCGCGGTCTTCGCCACCGCCGATGGCGACGGCGAGTTCTCCGGCCACTGGCGCAGCGGCCCGCCCGGCGGCCCCACCTTCGGCCGCAAGGGCTGGCTGCCCGGCGAGCTGGACCTGGACGCCACCGTCCACCAGATCCGCGCCGACCGCATCCACCGCTACCTGCCGCTGAGCATCGACGCCTCGGTGCGGGACTATGTGCGCGAGGCTGTCCTGGCGGGGTCGGCCCACGCGGTGCGCGCCCGGGTGCGCGGCCCGGTGCTCGACTTTCCCTTCACCGCGCCCGGGCAGGGCGAATTTGCCATCGGCGGACGCTTCGAGCAGCTCACGCTCGACGCCGTGCCAGGCAGCCGCTGGCCACGCTACACCGACGGCTCGGGCCAGCTGGTCATCGACGGCCAGCAACTGCGGCTGATGCAGGTGCGCGCCAAGCTCGGCGAGACCGGCAGCGGCAGCTTCTCGCTCGACCACGTCGAAGGCGGCATCGACCACCTGGCCGACGCCCCGGTGCTGCGCCTGCGCGGCCAGGGCCAGGGCTCGACCGCCGATGTGCTGGAGTTCCTGCGCGCCAGCCCTATCGACGGCTGGCTGGGCCATGCCTTCACGCCGGCCAAGGGCGACGGACGCAGCCAGCTGGCCCTGCAACTGGCCATTCCCCTGCAGCAGGCCGAGGACACCACTGTGCAGGGCAATGTCGCGCTGACGGACACCCGGCTGCAGATGCGTCCGGACACACCCGCGCTGGAGCAGCTGCAGGCGCGGCTGGACTTCACCGAACACAGCTTCCGGCTATCCCAGGGCAAGGCGGTGGCCGCCGGCGGGCCGCTCGCGTTCGAGGGGCACCTGGACGACCGTGGCCACCTGCGCTTCTCCGGCCAAGGCCGTGCGACCGCCGAAGGCCTGCGTGCGCTCGACACGGTCGAGCCCCTGGCCCGGCTGGCGCATGCCTTCGACGGCCAGACGGACTACCGCCTCCAGCTCGACCTGGCACCCGAGGGGCCGACGGTGCAGGTCGACAGCGACCTCGTCGGCCTGGCCAGCCGCCTGCCCGCACCGCTGGGCAAACCGGCGGCACAGGCCGAGCCGCTGCGGGTGCGCCTCGAACCGCAGACGCCCGCAGCGTCCACCCTGCTGCAGATCGACGCCGGCACGTCGGACGCCCCGCGGCTGCACGCCCGGCTCCTGCTCGGTGGCACACACGGGAACACGCTACAGGGCGGGCAGGTCCAGGTCGGCACCGCCGATGGCCAGCCCTGGCCGGCGCAGGGACTTGGGGTCAACATCGGGCTGCCCCGGCTGTCGCTGGACGACTGGCGGGACTGGCTGCAGCAGGCCTCGCGGGCGGGCCACCTGCCGACCACGGCTGGCACAGGCGTTGCCGGCACGGCGGACGACAGCCTGCCCGCCGTGCTGCGCCAGGTGCGCCTGCAGGTGGCGGATCTCACGCTGCACGGCCGCCGCCTGAGCCAGGTCACGGCCCGCCTCCAGCCCACCGGGATGTCCGCGGCCTGGAGCGGCAGCGTCGAGGCCGACCAGCTGGCCGGGCAGGTGACGCTGCGCCCCGCGTCCGCGCTGGCCCCGGCGGCGGCACAGGCGCGCCTCAGTCGCCTGGTGCTGCCTTGGCCGACCGATCCGCTCGCCGCAGCGGGCAGCAGTCTGCCAACCGCTGGCACCGCCCCGGCCGAGCCGATGCCCGCGCTCGACCTCGTCGTCGACGACCTCGTCTATGGCGGGCGCCCCCTCGGCCGGCTCGTGCTGCAGGGCGCACCGGCAGACGACGACGTGGCGCGCCGATCGCCCGCTGCAGCCGGCACCTGGCAGCTGCAGCAGCTGTCGCTGACACGCCCCGAGGCCCGGCTCAGCGCGTCTGGTCGCTGGGATCCGGACGACCGGAACGATCTGGCCGGCGCCCCGCGCCGCGCCGGATCCGACTCCAGCCGCCTGCAGTTCCGGCTGGAGGTAGACGATGGCGGGCAGTGGCTGGACCAGATGGGCTGGGCGGGCGCGCTGCGCGGCGGACGGGGTCAGGTCAGCGGCCAGCTCCACTGGCCCGGGCCGCCCGCGGCATTCGCCATCGCGCAACTCGGCGGCCAGCTGCGGCTCGATGTCGGCAGTGGTCAGCTGCTGCAGGCCGATCCGGGCGGGGCCGGCCGCCTGCTGGGCGTGCTGAACCTGCAGTCACTGCCGCGCCGCCTCTCGCTCGACTTCCGCGACCTCTACCAGAAGGGCTTCAGCTTCGACCACATCGACGGCGACGTGCAGATCCGGCACGGCCAGGCCAGCACGCACAACCTGCGCGTGCGGGGCGTGCAAGCCGTGGTGCTCGCCGAGGGCCACGCCAGCCTGTCAGCCGCGACGCAGAACCTGCGGGTCTGGGTGGTACCCGACTTCAATGCCGGCGCCGCCTCGCTGGCCTATGCGGTCATCAACCCGGCGGTCGGCCTGGGCACGCTGGTGACGCAGTGGCTGCTGCAACGCCCGCTGGCCGAGGCGGCGACGCGCGAATTCCAGGTCACCGGCCGCTGGGACGCACCGCTGGTGACACCCGTGGACCGCACGCAGGACGCCCGTCCACTGCCCGACAGTGCCGCCGCAGCCGAGCTGCGCACGGCCGAAGACGCTTCCCCAACCCGAAAGGACCGACTCCCATGAAAGTGGCCGCCGTTCAGATGGTCTCGACGCCGCGTGTCGACGACAACCTCGCCCGCGCTGCGGAACTGGTCGCCCGGGCGGCGCAGCAGGGGGCGGAGCTGGTCGTGCTGCCCGAGTATTTCTGCCTGATGGGCTGGCAGGACCGGGACAAGCTCGCGGTGGCGGAGACGCCCGGACAGGGCCCGATCCAGGCCGCGTTGTCCGCGATGGCGCGCACGCACGGGCTGTGGCTGGTCGGCGGCACGCTGCCCATGGCGCTGGCCGATGACCCCGACCATGCCACCAACAGCGCGCTGGTCTACGCACCGGACGGCACGCTGGCCACCCGCTACGACAAGATCCACCTGTTCCGCTACGACGACGGCGAGCGGCGTTACGACGAAGCCGCCACCTTGCGGCCCGGCACCACGCCCGTGGCCTTCGACGCGGTCGCGCGCAGTGGTGCGGTGCACCGCGTGGGGCTGTCCGTCTGCTACGACCTGCGGTTTCCGGAGCTGTACCGGCGGCTGATGGCGCCGCCGTGCAGCGTGCTGGTCGTGCCGGCCGCCTTCACCTGGCCCACGGGGCAGGCCCACTGGGCGCTGCTGCTGCGGGCGCGGGCGGTGGAAAACCAGTGTTACGTCATCGCCAGTGCCCAGGGCGGACGGCATGAAAACGGCCGGCGGACCTGGGGACACTCGATGGTGATCGACCCCTGGGGCACAGTGCTCGCCGAGCAGGACGAGGGCGAAGGCGTGGTGCTGGCCGACCTGGAGGCGGGGCAGCTGGCCCGCGTGCGCCAGCAGCTGCCGGCGCTGGAACACCGTCGGCTCTGACCTGGATCCGCCCCGGCGGCGCCAGCAGGCGTCAGATGGCGGTCATCCCCAGCCGGCTGCGCACCCAGCGCCCGCTGCCCTTGCACTTGAGCGCAAACCAGTCCGCCGCCATCTGCACCGGCGGGCCCATGTCGCTCAGGTCGAAGGCCCGGTACACCATGCCGGGCCGCAGCACCGAGCGCAGGTAGTCGACCCAGCCCATCCGGCCGTCGCGGGCCTGGGCGCGGAAGGCGAGGAAGTCGGCCTTGGCGCTCAGGTAGCGCACGCCGACCCGCCACGTGATCGGCGCCGGCACCGGTGCCGGGGCCATGGCGGTGTCGGCGCTCAACGCGGGGCGTCCGCAGACTTCCTGGTAGACCAGCCACGGCAGGTTGAACCCGGCGCGGGTCAGCAGCAGGCTGTTGCAGCTCAGCCGCGGGTTGACCTCCAGCAGCATGAACTGCCCGGTGCGGGCGTCGCGCTTGAAGTTCATCACCACCATGCCGCGCAGCCGCAGCTTGCCGAGGATGTCGGTCGCCTCGGCCTCCAGATCGAGCATCGACACCGTCTCGACCAGACAGCCCGTGCCGACTTGGACCGGGAAGGTGCGCCACTTGCGGGTCGTCGCCACCCGCTCGATCGCGCCGCTGCGGGCAATCCAGGCGTGCACGCTGTAGTGCAGGTCATCGGTGCCGGGCACGTAGTCCTGCACCACCACATCCAGTCCATGCGGCGCGATGCGGCAGCACACCCGCATCAGCTCGTCCGGCGCGTCGATCACCAGCGCCTTGGCGCGGGCGATCGCGGGATCCAGACCGGGACGCTTCCAGGCCGTCGGGTGCGCCGGCTTGAGCACCACCGGAAAATCCACCACACGGCTGAGCGCCTCGACCTCCTGCAGCGTGCCCGGGGCGTAGGTGAGCGGCACCGGCAGGCGCAGGGCCTGGGCCATCGCGGCGAAGCGGCGCTTGTCCATCATGCGGTGGACGGTGTCGGGCGAAGCCGACACCCACAGGGCGGTGCCGACCAGATCGGCATGCAGCGCGACCAGGGCCCGCAGGTCGGTGTCGGCCGTGGGGAAGACCGGCAGGGCCTGGCCGTGCCGCACACGCAGTTCGCGCAGCACGCGCAGCAGCTGTTCGGGACGGCGGGTGAAATTGCGGGCGCAGATGTACTCGACGCAATGGCGCGAATACCCCGACGGCGGGAACTCGTATTCCCCGATGACGATCACCGGCACGCCCTGCTCGCCCAGCGAACGCACCAGGTTCAGATCAGCCCCCTGGGCGCCGAGGCAGGCGAGAACGACCGCAGGGCGAGGCGAAGAAGCAGAGGTGGCAGCGTGCATGGTGGTGGGGCGGGGTCCGCTCTGAAAGGCGTTGGCTGAAGATGCAGGAAACTCAGCCACGTTTTTAGCGGATCGAGACACCCCCGGGGCGTCGGCCCCTCCCCGTCAACAGGGGGGCCCGGAGACCGCACGCGCAATCCGCACGGTCATCTTTCGCAGGCCGGTCAGCGCCCGCCGAACATCATCCGGCGCGCCAGCAAGGACTTCAGCGGCCCCACCTGTCCGAGTGCAGCCAGTCCGGCCCCGCGCAACGTGCTCAGCCCTGGCCATGGCCAGGTGAAGCTGCGCGCCAGAAAGTCGGTGGCCGCGATCATGGCCCAGCGGTCGGGCGCGCGCTGCCATTCGACCTGGCGCAGCGCCCGGTCGACATCCCCACTGCGGGCCAACCGGGACACCAATTCGTGGGCATCGCGCAGGCCCAGGTTCAGACCCTGACCGGCCACCGGATGCAGGGTCTGGGCGGCATTGCCGATGCGCACCGTGCGGCCTTGCACCAAGGTGCGTTCGGCGTTGAGGCCGAGCGCGAAATGCTTGAGCGGACTGATCGACAGCAGCCGCCCGACCTGCGGCGGCAACAGATGGGTCAGCACGGCCAGCCGCTGGACGTCGTTCAGATCCACCACCGGATCGTCACGCTGGTCGACGCACCAGACCAGCGCCGCGCGCCGGTGCAGGGTGCGGCCATCGCCGGACGGTGTGGTGCCGGGCAAGGGCAGCAGCGCCACCGGTCCCTGCGGGGTGAAGCGTTCGTAGGCGACACCCGCCTCGCCGCCCTCCAGCCCGACCGTGCCGACCCAGGCGGTCTGGCCGTAGTCGCGGGCCACCGCCTTGCGCGCCTGTTCGGCGAACACGCCCCCCTCGGCGATCACCGCCAGATGGTGCGGCTCCACCAGCGCGCCGTCTGCGCCATCGCCCACGTCGATCTCGACACCACCCGGCACCGTGCGCACCCCGCTCACCGGACTGCCCCAGCGCACGGACAGGCGCTGCGGCTCGCGGGCACAGGCTGCCAGCCAGGCCGACCGCATCGGTGCGGCCAGCGCGCCATAGGGAATCACGGCGCCGAGCTGCGCGACACCTTCGTCCGCGGCCCGGATCAGCAGCTCTGGCGCCGGTGCGCGGCCGAACAGGTCGAGCAGGCCGGGCTGTTGCTGCGAGACATGCACGGCCTGGATCGGCTCGGCCCGCTCGGCCATCGCGGCCCAGACACCCAGCCGCTGCAGCGCCTGCACACTGCCCAGCGACAGGGCCAGCGTGCGCGGATCGCCACTGACATCGTGGGACACGGGCAGACGGTCGTAGACGCAGACCCGCGCGGTCGGCAGGCGGCGCGCCGCCGACAAGGCCAGCGCCAGCCCGACCGGACCAGCGCCCACCACGGCCAGTTGCAGGGCCGGGGCCTGCGGAGGGTGGACAGCGGACATCTCGACTCCTGGTTGCCGGGCGCTCAGGAAGGCGACCGCAGCCGCATTTTCTCCGCAATCCAGTGGCCGGTCAGGCGCAGGGCCGGGCCCGGATCGCGCAGGCTGAGCACCTGGAAGACCATCGGCCGCTTCAGCAGCGAGCGCAGGTAGGTGCCCCAGGTCCAGGACCCCTCCTGCACGTAGCGGCGCACCGCCCGGAAATCGTTCTTGCCGCTGACGTACCACAGCCCCGTGCGGCGCGGCACGGCGGCGTCCCGGGCCAGTCCGCAGGCATCGCGGTAGGCCAGCCAGGGCAGGTTCACCCCGGCGCGGGTGGTGAGGATCGTCCACTGGCTCACCCGGGGATTGATCTCCAGCAGCTTGAACTCGCCGGTGAGGCTGTGGCGCTTGAAGTTCAGGTTGGCGATGCCGCGGTAATCCAGGCGCCGCAGGATCTCGACCACCAGCGCCTCCAGCGTCGGCTCATGCAAGGCCTCGACATAACAGCCGCTGCCGACATGGGGCGGGTGGATGCGCCACTTGCGGCCGCAGAAGGTGGCACGGGCGACACCGTCCGGGTCCACATAGGCGTGCACGTCGTAGTGGGCGTCATCGTCGCCGGGCACGTACTCCTGCAGGATCAGCGCCAGCCCCTTGGGCGCCAAGGTGCGGCAGACCTCCAGCAGCGCCTCGGCCGATTCCAGCACGATGGCCTTGGCCGTGCGGATCTCGCGGGGCAGATCCGGGTGTTTCCACGACGTGGGCAAGGAGGGCTTGACGATGGCCGGGTAGTCCAGCAGGCCCGCGATGCGCTCGACCTCTTCCAGCGTCGTCGGCGTGAAGGTGCGCGGAACCGGCAGGTCACAGCGCTCGGCCAGCGCGCTGAAGGCCCGCTTGTCCATCAGCGCCGTCACCAGCCCAGACTCGGCCAGGGTCCAGCGCACATGCGGCAGGGCTTGTGTGCGCAAGCCATTCAGCGCTTCCAGGTCTGGATCGGCCGACGGAAACACCGGCAAGGGCCCGCCGTGGCGTCGGGCCAGATCGGACAGCACCGCCAGCAGCGCCTGTGGATGGCGGGCGAAGTCCGGTGTCTGGACAAACTCGGTGCAATGGCGCGAGTAGCGTGACGGGGGATCGGCGTACTCGCTGACCACGATCACCGGAACGCCGCGCTCGCCCAGAGAGCGCAGGACGTTCAGATCTCCTTCGGGGGCGCCAGCGCAGCCCAGGACAACGGCGGGAAGCAGGACAGGAGGGTGACCCGCAGCCGCGGGATTGTTGTTGTTGTGCATGCAAGAAGGCGCAGACGGTGGGCCGGATCGTTCGCCAAGGCGGGATCCTTCACTCTGGAACGCCGAATCAGGCCTTGACCTCGGTGATTATTGCGTCAATTTCCGGATTCGGCCGGCGCGCCTGGCGAGATTCCCGCAAGCGCTGCGCTGCCGTCAGGGCCATGGACGCCATCCGGCTCGACGGCATCAACAGCAGACCGAGGTCACGCCGCCCGGGCCAGAGCCGGTTGATGAACGAGTCGGCCGAGGCACCGCTGTCGAACTCCTTCAGATCGCCGCACTCGCTGCGGGCCTTGCGGATGAACTCGACCTCGTTGAGCATGCCCGGGCCGAGCTTGCGGTGTTCGGGATCCCAGCCCACCTTGAACGCGAACCCCATCGTGCCGGACACGAAATTGCAGGTCGAGGCCACCGCTTCCCCGTTCAGGCGCAACTCGGTGAACAGCGCCCGGTGCCCGTCGGCGTCGAAGCGTCGGACCATGTCGCGGAAGAACTCCCGGCCGGCGTCGGTCGAGTTCAGCGACGTGCCGGACTCGCCCTTCCAGCCCATGTGCTCCAGGCGCAGGAACTCCTCGATCGACTTCTCCGGGATGCCCTCCTTGCGCAAGCAGTGCCAGGTCACGGCGCCCTGCTCTTCGAGTCGGCGCATGCAGCGGTTGACCTCGTTGAGCTTCTTGCCAAGCTGCTCGCGCAGCAGCGCTTCGCCGCATTGGTCCAGCGTCAGCATCGCCCGCTCCTGCGCACCCAGCAATTGCGCGGCCTGACCACGCTGACCCGACAGCGCCACCACCGTTTCGGCCAGCCGACCCGTGGTGTGCACCTTGGGCATTTCCAGCCCCTTCCAGACACAGCCGCTGCGCGACAGGAAGGCCTGGATCGCTTCCAGAACCGGACGGACGGCCCCCGCGTCCACCAGCAGACCACCCAAGTAGCTGTGTTCGCACTGAAACGCCGTCAGGTGGGGCCAAGGGAAGGTCCGTGTGCCCAGGCTCTGGCGGAATACCCCCACCGCCACCAGCTCCTTCAAGCAGCCCGCGGCGCGTTCGACCCACAGCAGCACAGGCGGCTTGCCCTTCTCCAGCCACTTCAGGGCCGGCAACACAAAATGCGGCGACATGAAGGCATTCGGCTCGACAGCCCGCCCTTCCAGCAGGGCCCAGGCCTGCCGGTCCGCGTCCGTCAGCCCGTTGACCGGCCGCAATTGAACTTCCCACTTCGCAACTGCCACGCTCGACCCTCCCCTGATGCGATGTCGATCCAAGATTTCAACCCCTGCGCCCACGGATGGGAAGCCACCGCCCGACCCCTTCTCGACAGACGCCGGGTTTTACCGCAATCGTGAACAAAATCCGGGGCAGCGCAAACCCCGCGGAAACAGAATGTGACTGCCGATCCGGGGGGATGGCTATCAATTGTTCTAAATTGAGAGCGGATCGACGTCCAATGCCCACCGAAGCACCCGCGTAGTCGAATCCAAGGCCTGTGCCTGCAGGCCCGGCAGCCACTGCGCCAGCAGGCGCTGCAACGCCACCCGACCGGACGCCTCCACCAGCATCTGCGCACGCTCGACATCGGCCACCCGGTGGATCGGGGCCGGCACCGGCGGGTAGACCAGCACCTCCTGCGCGCCCGGCAGATCCTGCGCCCGCAATGCGGCAGCCTCAAGAAAGGCCAGCGCCGCCTCGGGCGTACGGGCATCGGCCCGCAACAGCGCCTGGAACGAATACGGTGGCATCCCCGCGGATTCGCGCTCGGCCAACTGCGACGCGGCAAAGGCCTCGTAGTCGTGCCGGCGCAACGCCGCATAGAGCGCGTGCTCGGGGTGCCAGGTCTGGATCCACACCTCGCTACGCCCGGCCAGCGCCGCATCACGCCCTGCCCGCCCGCCCGCCTGCATCAGCAGCGAGAACAGCCGCTCCGGCGCCCGGAAGTCGCTGGAGAACAAGGCCGCGTCCGCCTGCACCGCCGCCACCAGCGTCATGCGGCGGAAGTCGTGGCCCTTGGCGACCATCTGCGTGCCGACCAGCACGTCGACCTCACCCGCATGCACGCTGGCCAGCTGCTGCTCCAGGCTGCCCTTGCCGCGGGTGCTGTCGGCGTCGATGCGGCCGATGCGGGCGCCGGGCAGCAGGTCGGCGAGTTGCTCCTCCAGCCGCTCGGTGCCGCGGCCCATGGGCTGGATGTCCGGGTCACCACAGTCCGGGCAGGCCCGCGGCACCCGCTCGGTGATGCCGCAGTGGTGGCAGCGCAACGTGCGGTCGAGCTTGTGGAAGACCCGCCAGGCGCTGCAGTGCGGGCAGGCGCTCTTCCAGCCGCAGTTCGTGCAGTGCAGCACCGGCGCGTAGCCGCGGCGGTTGAGCAGCACGAGGCTCTGCTCGCCGCGGTCGAGTCGCTCGCGCAGCGCGTCCAGCAGCGGCGGCGCCAGCGGGTGCGCGCGCAGGGCCTGCTTGCCGAACTGCGCGGCGATGCGGGCCAGGTCCACCACGCGCACGGCCGGCAAGGCGCCGCCGCCGATGCGGCTCGGCATCACCAGCCGGCGGTAGCGCCCGCCGCCCGCCTCGGCCGGGCCGGCGTTGTACCAGCTCTCCAGCGACGGCGTGGCCGAGCCCAGCAGCACCGGCACCTGTTCATGGCGGCCCCGCCAGACCGCCAGATCGCGGGCCGAGTAACGCGCGCCCTCCTGCTGCTTGTAGGACGGGTCGTGCTCCTCGTCGACCACGATCAGCCCGAGTCGCGGCAGGGAGGCGAACACCGCCATGCGCGTGCCGAGCACCAGATCAGCCCGGCCCAGGTGCGCCGACAGCCAGTGCTGCAGGCGCTGCGCCGGGGTCAGGCCGCTGTGCAGCGAGACGATGCAGCGCTCGGGGAAACGCTCGGCGAAGCGGGCTTCGAGCTGCGGCGTCAGGTTGATCTCGGGCACCAGCACCAGCGCCTGCCGCCCGGCGGCGAGCACCCGCTCGGCCTCGCGCAGATAGACCTCGGTCTTGCCGCTGCCGGTGGCGCCGAACAGCAGGCTGGGCTGCGGCGGGCCGTCGGCCAGCACGTCGAGCACCTGCTGCTGCTCGGGCGACAGCGCGGGGCGTTCGGGCGCGACCGCCTGCGCGGCGGCCTTGGTCGCGGCGGCCAGCGCCTTGTCCAGCCGCTTGAGCCGGCGGGCGAGCTGCACGGCATCCAGATCGCGCAGGTCGGGCGGCAAGGCACTCAGGGCCACCTCGCCGGGACTGCGCTGGTAATAGGAGGCCGCAAACGCCACCAGCCGCAGCCAGCCGTGGGTGAAGGGCGGCAGATCGGTCAGCGCCTGCACCACGCTGCGCAGGGCTGGAGCCTCGCCGTCGCCCTCGGCGGGGTCCGGCGCCTCGGCCATGCCCCAGACGATGCCGCAGACCTCGCGCTTGCCCAGCGGCACCCGCACCAGCGTGCCAGCCGGCCACGGCTCGGGGGCCAGGTAGTCCAGCACCGCGTCCAGCCGGCTGTGCCGCGGCAGATCGACCAGCACGCGCAGCCGGTGTTCGGCAGGAGGCGGGGGAATGTCCACCGAAGCTGTGGATAACGTTGGGGAGAAGCTGGTCAGAGCGCTGTCAAGTGCTTGTCACGCAAGGAATTTTCCTAGATTGCCTCAAAAAGAGGCAGCCCGGATCGCGCGCGAGTGGCGGTGCACCGTCTCGACCAGCACCGTCACGGCCTCGGGTGGCGTGTGCTGGCTGATGCCGTGGCCGAGGTTGAAGACGTGGCCGGGATGCGGGCCGAAGCTGTCGAGCACACGCATGGCCTCGCGCTCGATGGCCTCGGGCGTGCCGAACAGGACATTGGGGTCGAGGTTGCCCTGCAGCGCGACACGGTGGCCGACCCGCTCGCGCGCCTGGCCGAGGTTGACGGTCCAGTCGAGGCCGATGCCGTCGGTGTCGAGGTCGGCGATCTCGTCCAGCCAGATGCCGCCGCCCTTGGTGAAGACGATGCGCGGGATCTGCACGCCGTCGTGTTCACGCTTCAGCTGCGCCAGCACACGGCGGGTGTAGGCGAGGCTGAACTCCTGGAACGCACCGTCGGCCAGCACACCGCCCCAGCTGTCGAACACCATCACGGCCTGCGCGCCGGCCTCGATCTGGGCGTTCAGGTAGGCCGCGACCGAATCGGCGTTGATGGCCAGGATGCGGTGCATCAGGTCCGGGCGGCGGTACATCAGCGACTTGACGAGGCGGTAGTCATCGCTGCCCCCGCCTTCGACCATGTAGCAGGCCAGCGTCCACGGGCTGCCCGAGAAGCCGATCAGCGGCACGCGGCCGTTCAGCGCCTTGCGGATCGAGGTCACGGCGTCGAACACGTACTGCAGCTTCGCCATGTCCGGCACCGCGAGTTCGGCCACCGCCGCCTCGTCACGCACCACCTTGGCGAACTTCGGCCCCTCGCCCAGCGCGAAGCTCAGGCCCAGGCCCATCGCGTCCGGCACGGTGAGGATGTCCGAGAACAGGATCGCGGCGTCGAGCGGGTAGCGTTCCAGCGGCTGCAGCGTGACCTCGGTGGCGTAGTCGACGTTGGTGGCCAACCCCATGAAGCTGCCGGCCTGCGCGCGCGTGGCGCGGTATTCCGGCAGGTAGCGTCCGGCCTGGCGCATCAGCCAGATGGGCGTGTGGTCGGTGGGCTGGCGGCGCAGGGCGCGCAGGAAGGTGTCGTTTTGGAGGGGGGCGAACATGGCTGCCATTGTAGGAGGCGTGCCTGACACCCATCCCTCCGCACTGTTCACGACTGGCTCCGCTGAGGTAAGCTCCCTGCATGGGCAAGGCCGTGAACTACGCCACACTTCATTGGCATGGATCGGTTTTTGCGCGCACCCGTCACCCCGTCACAGTCTTGGAGGCCCCCTCATCATGGCGTTGGAACAACTGGCTACCTGGACACGCCGCCTGGCCGGCGTGCTCGTCTTCGCGGCGCTGACCGGCTGCGGCTACAACGACTTCCAGCGGCTCGACGAAGAGGTCAAGGCCGGCTGGTCCGAAGTGCTGAACCAGTACCAGCGGCGTGCGGACCTGGTGCCCAACCTGGTCTCCACCGTCAAGGGTGAAGCCAATTTCGAGCAGGAAACGTTGACCAAGGTGGTCGAGGCCCGCTCCAAGGCGACCGCGATCCAGGCCACGCCCGAGCTGATCAACAACCCCGAGGCGTTCAAGAAGTTCCAGGCCGCGCAAGGCGAACTGAGCGGCGCGCTGAGCCGGCTGCTGGTCGTCACCGAGAACTACCCCAACCTGAAGGCCAATCAAGGCTTCCAGGATCTGCGCGTGCAGCTCGAAGGCACCGAGAACCGCATCACCGTGGCCCGCAACCGCTACATCAAGACGGTGCAGGACTACAACGTGCTGGCCCGCAGCTTCCCGACCAACCTGACGGCCATGGTCTTCCGCTACGAGGTCAAGCCGAGCCTGACGGTGGCCAACGAGGCGCAGATCAGCCTGCCGCCGGCCGTGAACTTCGACAAGCCCGCCGCCAAGTAAGGCGCCCACCGCCATGACCGCCCTGCTGCGTGGCTTGCTCGCGTTCGGGCTGTGGCTGCTGATCGCCCTCGGCAGCCACGCCCAGGATCTCCAGCCCGTCCCGGCCCTCACCGACCGGGTGATCGACCAGACCGGCACGCTCCAGCCCGAGCAGCGCCAGGCCCTGGTCGCGCAGCTCGCGGCGCTGGAGAAGGAGGTCGGCTCGCAGTTCGTCGTTCTGCTCGTGCGCAGCACGCAGCCAGAGGACATCGCCGCCTACGCCCAGCGCGTCGGCGACCAATGGAAGATCGGCCGCCGCACGGTGGGCGACGGGCTGCTGATCGTGGTGGCGACGCAGGACCGCAAGGTCCGCATCGAGGTGGCCAAGACGCTCGAAGGGGCGATCCCGGACCTGATGGCCAAGCGGGTCATCAACGAGCAGATCACGCCGGCCTTCCGCCAGGGTGACTACGCGGGCGGCCTGTCGGCGGCAGTGCGGGTGCTGGGCGGGCTGGCCAAGGGCGAGGGGTTGCCCGCGCCATCGGCCAGCGGCAGCGGCGACTACGGCGGCGAGGATGGCCCGGACCCGATGATGTGGATCCTGCTGACCGTCGTGATGCTGCCGGCCTTTGCCAAGGCGATCGTCGGCGTGTTCGGCCGCAAGCTCGGGCCGCTGCTGACCAGTGCGGGCGCCGGGGGCATGGGATGGCTGATGACGACCAGTGTCGCCGTGGCCGGGCTGGCCGCCTCGGCGGGCAGGGGACCGTCGTGGCGCAGGGTGCGGGGCAGCAGCTCGTCGTCCAGCCACTCGCTGGCGACCGTGCACAGGGCGGCGGCAAAGCG
>OFSF01000259.1_pt1 | contig 21746 bp, 11 predicted proteins | sample 1543271 | NCBI WGS metagenome assembly OFSF01 (sample SAMN07774227, study PRJEB24372) | wastewater metagenome | isolation source: Exp Tend VB 100WW | collected 2016-02
GGTGGTGGGCGGGGCGCCGGTGACGGTGGGCGCGGCGCCGGGGTCGGCCTCTGTCGGGCGGCGGCTGGTGCTGCAGGCGGGCAGCGACCAGCTTTTCCACTCGGCTGGCGAGATCAACGGCCAGCCGGTGCAGGGGGTCGTCGATACCGGTGCGTCGGTGGTCGTGCTGTCGGTGCAGGTGGCGCGGCGGCTCGGTGTGGACTGGCAGGCCGGGCGCCCGGTCCAGGTGCAGACCGCCGCCAGCCGCAGCGCCGGGCGGCAGATTCGCTTGGCGCAGGTCAGCCTCGGCTCGCTGCAGGCCCGCGACATCGAGGCGGTGGTGATCGACAGCGACATGCCCTATGTGCTGTACGGCAACAGCTTCCTGCAGGGCTTCCGGCTGCAGTGGGAGCAGGGCCGGTTGTCATTGGCACAATGAACCCATGCAACCCATGTTGAAGACCGAAATCCTTTGGGCGCTGACCCTGCTGGGCGTGCTGGGCGTGTCGGCAGCGGGCACGGCGGTGGCGCAGTACAAGGTGGTTGGCCCGGACGGCCGGGTCACCTACACCGACCGGCCTGCACCGGGGGCGGTGACCAAACCGGCTGGCTCGGCCTCGGCGCCCGGTGCGGTGGTGGAGCTGCCTTACGAGTTGCGGCAGGTGGCCTCGCGCTACCCGGCCACGCTCTACACCTCCGCGAACTGCAGCCCCTGCGACAGCGCCCGGTCGCTGCTGCGCCAGCGCGGCATCCCCTTGCGCGAGTACAGCATCGAGCGGGCCGAGGACATCGCCGAGCTGCAGCGGCGCGAGGGCAGTGCGGGCAGTGCACAGTTGCCGATCCTGCGACTGGGGGCGCAGCGGCTGCAGGGCTTCGAGGCCGGTGACTGGCAGGCCACGCTCGACGCTGCCGGCTACCCGCGCAGCTCCCGCCTGCCGCCGACCTGGCGCGCCCCCGCGGCGCAGCCCCTGGTGCCGGAGGTGGCCGAACCGGCAGCCCGGCCAACGGCCCCTGCACCGACCCGGGCCGCGGCGCCTGCGCCCGTCCTGCCCGCCGCGTCAGGCAGTTTCCGCTTCTGAACCTGAACCTGAACCTGAGTCCGCGTTCGCGTCCGAGCCGAGCGGCCAGCGGCTGACGCGGTTGCGACCGGCGCGCTTGGCCGCGTAAAGCGCCTGATCCGCCCGGTCCACCAGCGCCGGCAGCCCGCCCGCCCCCGGCTCGAACAGCGCCACGCCGAAACTGGCGGTGATGCGCAGCCCCGCGACCGCGTCCACCTTCGTGCCGGCGGTCTCCTCGACCTCGCGGCGCAACCGTTCTGCCAGCGCCTGCACCCCGGCCGCCTCCCGCTCCGGCAGCAGCAGGCAGAACTCCTCGCCGCCGTAGCGGCACACCAGGTCCGTGCCCCGCACCCCGCTGCCGAGGATGGCCGCCACCGCCTTGATCACCTGGTCGCCCGTGGCGTGGCCGTGGCGGTCGTTGAACTGCTTGAAATGGTCGATGTCGGTCATCACGCAGGCCAGCCCCTCGCCGCGCTGCCGCGCCAGCTCGAACAGCCGCCCGGCCTGCTCGAAGAAGGCGCGCCGGTTCAGGCAGCCGGTCATCGGGTCGCGGGTGGCCAGCCGGCTGAGTTCCTCGTTGCGCTGGCTCAGGTCCTGCTGCGACTGCGCCAGCGCGGCGTTGGTGGCCTGCAGGGCGCGGTTGAGCTGGTGCACGGCGCTGACATCGCGCAGCCGCAGCATGCTCCCGCGCACCTGGCCGCCGGGGTCGAGCACGGGCGTGCAGCGGACCAGCACCTCACGCTGCGGCGTGCCGTCCTGCGCCGGTTCGATGCGCACCTCGCGTTCGTCGGAGGGGGCGGCCGTGCGGGTGGCGGTGGTCCAGGGCCACGCGGTCTCGGTCCCGGTGCCGCTGCCGCTGCCGTCTGGCGCTGCCAGGGCGCTGCACAGCCAGTCCAGTTGTGTCACCGGCTGGCCGATCGTCACCACCGGGCGCGGCTGGCCGGCCGCGCGCAGCGGGGCGAGCCGCCGGAAGGCCTCGTTGGCCATCATGACGCGGGCCTGCGGGTCCAGGATCACGATGCCCTCGTCCAGCACATCGAAGGCATCGCGCACCCGCTCCGGAATCACCTGTCCCGGATCCAGGTGCTGCAGCACCCGGCGCAGGTAGAGCCAGATCGCCAGCCCGCTCAGCAGCGCGATCGCCAGCAAGGCCCGCACGACCGGCGAGGCCAGCACGCCCGCCAGCGTCGTCGGGTAGATCGGGCGGAAGGCGATTTCCAGCGTTCCCCAGGGCTGGCGCTGTGCGTCCTGGATCGCCACGCGCACCTGCGTCAGCGTCGAGCGCTCGCCAGCGGGCAATGTCCAGTGCGTGCTGTGGTCACCGACCAGCGTGGTCCGCGGCTTGCCCTGTTGCTGCAGGGCCACCGACAGCACTTCCGGATCCTGCGCCGCCAGCTGGCGCACGGCGCCGTGGGGCAGACGGCCGCCTTGCTCCACGCCTTGCGTGACCAGCAATGCCAGCGCCGTGCTGGTGGTCTGGCGCGCCACCAGCTCGGTGCGGGCGCGGTCGGGCACCAGACCGAACAGCACATCGAGCAGGAAGATCACGGCCAGGAAGATCGCCACCAGACCCAGCGACAGGCGCAGCTCGACCCCCGGACGTGGCCACCAGGCGGGCAGGGTGCGGCGGCTCATCGGCGGCCCGCCTTGCCGGTGGCGGCCGGGGTGTCGACCCGGTCATCGGCTTCGGTGGCTGCGCGGACGGTGGCGCCGTGGTCGCGCCCCAGCACTTCGGCGGCGGAGGCCTCCTCGTTCTGCAGCTCGGTGGCGGTCGGATCAGGATCGTCGGCGGACCGCCGCAGGGGGGCGGGCGGCCGGGTCAGCACCGGCAGCGGATCAAAGAACTGCCAGGTCGGCACCGACACCAGCAGCGAGCCGGCCACCCCGCCCAGCCGCACGGTCCACCACACCAGCCCGACCGTCAGCGCCAGCCCGGAGGCCTCGATCGGGTCGATGGCCGACTGCAGGCGGCCGGCTTCCTCGGCCAGCTCGGTGCGCAGCAGGCCCAGGCCGTCGTCGCCGAGCGTGGGCAGCCCGCTGCCGGGCGCCAGGGCTGCGGGGAGGTCGTAGCCCGCCTGCAAGGCGGCCAGCGGGGTGTCCGGCAGCACCAGCGCCAGCAGATCCGGCGGTGGCACCACCCCGTCGGCGTGCGGGGGCGCGGTCTGTCCTGCCGGACGCTGGCCCGCCTGTGCGCTCAGGGCCGCGATCTCGGCGGAACTGGTGGCCTGCACCTGCGACAGCCACTGCTCCGCCGCCACGGCACGCACCTCGCGCGACAAGGGCACGCGGTCACCGGACGGCGCGGGGGTGTCCAGCGCCGCACGGTCGGCCGCGCGGGGCTCCTCGCGCGTCGGCGGGGTCACCGACAGGGTGGGGGGCGGCTGCAGCGCGGGTTCGGGTGCCGGCGGCGGGCTGGGGGCAGGCGCGGCGGGAGACCAGTCCACGCCGACCGTGGTCCAGTCGCTGCGGATGCTGCCGTCGCTGACGCGCAGGCTGACGCTGGGCGCCTGGTCCACGGCCGTCGCCACGAAGCGGATCTGGCCGGCCTGCAGCGCGGCCACGCTGAAGCGCTCGATCGCCACGCCGGGCGCGTCCACCGCCTCGAAACGCCCGCCCGTGACGACCCCGACCTCGACCTGCAGCACGACCGGCGTGGCGTCCGGATCCTGCGCCGTCAGCACGTCGGGGCCGAGCGTCAGCGGCACGCCGCTCTGGATCGTCCAGGGCGCCAGCGTCAGCGCCGGGGCTTCGTTCACGTCGTCGATCTGCACGGTGACCGTCTGCGGCGCGCTGGTCAGTCCGCCGTCGCTGACCGTGACCGTGAAGGTGACGGCGGCCGTGCGTTCGTGGTCGAGCGCGCCGGGGTCGACCACGCGGACGGTGCCGGTGCTGGCGTCGACGGCCAGCGCGGTGCTGCCGGTCAGCGTCCAGCCGGACAGGGTGCTGCCGGGGTCGGCGTCGCTGGCGCGCAGCGTGCCGATGGCGGTGCCGGCGGGGCTGTGTTCGGCAATGCGCAGCGTCTGGCCCGCCTCGACCACCGGCGCGCTCGGCCGGATCTGCGCCGTCACCGCGTTGCCGAACTCGGAGCTGTCGCCCCAGGGTTTCGTGGCGGCTGCCGCGGCGGCGCCCGCGAGCTGCACCGTGGCAGTCGCCGACACCCGCTGGCCCGCCTCCAGCCGCATGCCGGCCAGCGTCGTGTCGATCTGCGCCAGGCCGTTGGCGTCGGCGGTCACCAGCGTGCTGCCGAGGAAGGTCTGTCCTTCGCCAAACCCCAGCGGATCGGCGTCCGGGCTGGCGAAGAACTCGATGCGCAGCACCGTGCCGGCCGCGGCCCGCAGATCGCCCAGGAAGCGCGTGCTGGTGCCGAGCGTGGTGACGCTGCCGAGCACGGGGTAGTTCAGCAGGTTGTTCGGGCCGCCGTCGGTGTCGGCGTCGCGGTTGCCGTTGACCCCGGCGGCGCCGAGGTCGATGCCCAGCCCCGTGTTGTCGTGGATGGCGTTGCCGAGCACCGACACCGCCCCGGCCGTGCCGACGATGGACACGCCGGCGCCCGACTTCTGCCAGGCGATCTGGTTGCCGTCGCCGGCCGCGGTGCCGCCGATCAGCACGTCGCGGGTGTTCTCCACATAGACGCCGAAGCTGCCGTTGCCCAGGGCGCGCGTGCCGCCGAGGTCGGTGCCGATCAGGTTGCCCTGCACGGTCGCTCCTGTGGCGCCACCCAGCAGGTACACCCCTTCATAGCCGTTGCCGCTGACCAGATTGCCGACCACGGTGGCGCCGGGCGCGGCCAGGTAGACCCCCACCGTGCGGTTGCCCAGCGCCGATTCGCCGCGGGCGTCGGTGCCGATGAAGTTGCCCTCGATGCGCGCGCCGGTGGCGGTGGCGCCGATCACCTGCACGCCCGCGTTGTTGCCGGACAGCAGGTTGCGGTCGGCCGCCTGTGCGCCGCCGACCAGGGTGCCCGCCGCGCGGGTCTCGATCGCGTTGCCGCCGTTGCCCGGGGCGGACATCCCGGTGACGTCGGTGCCGATGCGCAGGCCGGCCAGGGCCACCCCGTCCGCGCCCTCGCGCACCTGGATGGCCGCGCCGCCGAACTGGTGGACCACCAGTCCGCGCACCAGGCTGCCGTCGCTGCCATCGGCCAGCACCAGCGCCGAGCTGCTGCCCCCCGCGTCGGAGCCGACCAGCTCGACCACCGGCCGCCCGAGCGCCAGCGCGTCCGGCTCGCGGCTGGCGTCGAGCCAGACGGTGTCGGTGATGACGGGCAGGGCCGAGCGCGGGGTGATCGTGTGGGCGCCGTTGACCAGCGGGTCGCGGATGTCGAAGCGGATCGTGTCGGCGCCCGGGGTCTGGTTGGCCTGCGTGATCGCCTCGCGCAGCGAACCCGGCCCGCTGTCGGCCGTGGTGCTGACGAGGAAGGTGCTGCCGATGTCGCCCAGGCTGGCCAGGCCGGTGAGGGCGGCGGTGTCGGCGGCGTAGAGGATGCGCGGCTCCAGCTCCTCGCATTGCCAGCGGCGGCGGGGCGGGCGGCTCATGGCGACTTCAGCCCGAGGTCGATCTGGCAGCGCGCACCGGCCGGCACGGCCCGGTCGGCGTTGTCCAGCGCCAGCCGGACGCGGAAGGTGTTGCTGGCCGCGTCGATCACCTGGTCGACCTGCGTGACCGTCGCCTCGCGGGCTGGCACGCCCGGCACCTCGGCCTGCACGGTGTGGCGGGCGCCGCTGCGCACCCGCCCGAACTGGCTCGCCGGCACCACCACCTCCACCCGCAGCCGCGCCACCTCCGCCACCCGCAGCAGCGGCTGCAGCTCCACCCGCTCGCCGGGGTGGGCCATCCGGTCGGTGACGACGCCGTCGAAGGGGCTGCGCAGGGCCCGCTGGTGCAACTGCGCCAGCGCCTGGGCCGACTCGGCCTGGTAGACCGCGCGCTGGTCCTCGGCCTGCTGCAGTGCCTGCGTGGCCACGCTGAGTTCGGTGCGGGCCTGGTCGAGGGCGATGTCGGAGATGAACTGCTCGGTGTGCAGCGATTCGGCCCGCCGCAGCTTCTGCTGCGCCAGCGACAGCGTGGCCCGCGCGGCGCTGGCGGCGGCCTGGGCGCGGGCGCGGGCATCGGCGGTGCGCAGCGAGGCCCGCTCGCCCGCGGATTGCAGCAGCGCCAGCGGCTGGCCCCGGCGCACCGTGTCGCCGCGGTCCACCAGCATGCGCTCGACCACACCGGCCTGCGGCGTGCCGATGTCGGCCACCCGCGCCGGCGTGAGCAGGCAGCCCAGCGTCAGCGCGGACGCCGGTGTGCCCAGGAGCAGTCCGGACAGCCCGAGCAGGAGAACCGCGGACAGTCGGCATCGGAGCAGGAGGGGGATCATGGGTGTCATGGGGTGGTGGGGCCGTGGGGGGCGAGGCGGTCGAGGTGCTGGTGCAGCAGGGTGTCGCCCAGGCGCAGCCGCCGCCGTTCGTCGGCGGCGCGGGCTTCGCGGGCGCGCTGGCGCAGCCGCCAGGCCACATCGCGCCAGGCGCCCAGCGCGGGGATGGCATAGAGCGTGCGCGCCGGGCCGATGCGCCAGTGCTCGACGCTGCCCGGGTCGCCCTGCCGGCCGCTGCGGCCGAAGAGCTGCTCGTCCAGGCGCCGCGCCGGGTTGTCCTGGCAGTTCAGCACATGCAGGCCGCCGGCACGCGCCGCGGCGGGGTGCAGGCGGATGTCCACGCCGCGGCCGGCCATGCGGGTGGCGACCGTGATGCAGCCGGGCTGGCCAGCCTCGGCGATGCGGGCGGCTTCCTGTGCATCCTGGCGGGCGTCGAGGCATTGCAGGCGTGGCGCCACGGCCCCCGCCGCACAGGCCGCTTCAAAGGCCGCGACCAGGCGCAGCGACTGCGGCACCCCGTCCGTGCCGATCAGCACCGGCCGCCCCGCCTCCGCCAGCGCCAGCGCGCGTGCGACCACGGCCTGGTCACGCGCCGCCTCGTCGACGAACCAGCGGTTCGGTCCGCGCTCGCGCCGCGACGGGGCATGCGCCGGCACGCGGGTCACGGCCAGTCCGTAGAGCTGGCGCAGTTCCTGCCGCGGGTCGTGCAGCGTGGCGCTGGTGCCGCCGATCAGGCGGTAGCGGCGCAGGAAATGGCTGTAGGTGGTGCGCGCCACGGTTTCGGTGGGCGGCGGCGGCGGGCAGCCTTCCTTCAGGCAGACCAGCGCCTGCAGCCCGTTCGACCACATGCGCCCGTGCGCGATGCGGCCGGTCACCGGGTCGATCAGGTGGACCTGCGCCTGGCGCACGAGGTAGTCGCGCTGCGGCTGCAGCAGGTGCAGCGCCACCAGCGCCAGCCGGACCAGCTCCTCCCGGTGCAGCCGGTGCTGCCACAGGCGCGGCAGGCCGCTGCAGAGCGCCTCCAGCCGCTGCGCCCCCGCGGGGGTGAGCAGGCTGTCGCGGGCGACCGGCTGCAGCTCGAAATCCCGTCCGGGCTGCAGCCGGGCGGCCAGATCGAGCGCCAGGCCGAGCTGCGCCAGACGCTCGCCCGTGGCACCCGGCCGGGCCAGCACCAGCGGCAGCAGCGCCTCGTCGAGCAGGATGCTGTCGGCCTCGTCGACCAGGGCGACGTCGAAGGCCGGCACGGTGGCGCCGTCGTCGTCGGCCGGGGTCTGGGTCAGCGCGCGGGCGTGTTCGCTCAAGTGGGCATCGCGCCGGCTGCCCGACCAGGCGGAGCGGCCGGCGACCTCGTCGCGCAGGCTGTCGAAGACCAGCTCCCGCGCGCTGACGTAGACCACGTCGGCCCGGTAGGCCGCGGCGCGCTGGGCGCTGTCGTGGTCGGCGCCGACGGCGGCCACGCGCAGGCCGAGCCGGGCGTACCAGCCGCGCAGCTGGTCGGCGTCGCGGGCGGCGAGGTAGTCGTTGGCGGTGAGCAGGTGCACGCTGCGGCCGCGCAGCGCGAGCTGGGCGGCGGCCAGCGCCAGCGCCAGCGTCTTGCCTTCGCCGGTGGCGAGTTCGGCCAGCCGGCCGTCGACCATCGCCCGCGCCGCCAGCCACTGGTTGGCCCGCGGCTGCAGGCCCAGCGCGTCGCGGCAGGCGGCCTCCAGGCGGTCGGTCAGCGCGGAGGGCTGCTGGGGTGCGAGCATGGGCATGGGCATGCAGGTGTTGCCTCAGGTGTCGGCGCGGAACTGGCCGAGGAAGGTCTGCCGCAGCCAGCGCCCGACCTGCCAGGCCAGCGGCCGCGGCGCGAAGGCGAAGCGCACCCAGACCCGGCCGCCGATCCGCGCGCCCAGCGGCTGGTCGCTGACCAGTTCGAGCACCGTCACCGGGTCGCGGCTGGTGAGGCCCTGCGGATCGGCCGGGTCGGTGATGACCGCGCCGCCGCCGGTGTCGCCCAGGCTGCGCGCCGGCAATTGCCGCGTGGCCGACGGGAGCGTGCCGGTGCGCAGGTGCGCGTCCATCACCACGCCCGGGCGTTCCTGCAGCCGCAGCGTGATGCCCTGCAAGGCCTCCTGCACCAGCAGCGCGTCGCCGTGTGGCAGCACCACCTGCACGGTGCGGTTGTCGTGCGGGCGCACATGGCCGAGCGTGTCGCCGCGCTGCAGCCAGCGCCCGCCGAGGCGGCCGGGTTCGTCCAGCACCAGCGTGCCGGCCAGCGGGGCGCGCACGGTGAGCCCGGCGAGTTCCGTGTCGAGCTGCTGCCGCTGGGCGCGCAGGGCGGCGGCCTGTTGCTGCAGCGCCGCGGCTTGACCAGCGTCGCGGGCGAGCGCCTCGAAACGGCGGGCCTCCAGCCCCGCCAGCTGTTCGTCCAGCGCGGCGCGGCGGGTGCTCAGGCGTTCGTTGTCCAGGGTCAGCACGGCCTCGCCCGCCGCGACCGTGGCGCCGACCGGGCGCGCGAGCGTGCCGACCAGCCCGTCGGTCTGGGGCCGCAGCCACGCCGCTTCGGGCAGCCAGACCACGCCCTGCACGGTGGTGGCGTGTGGCAAGGGCCAGAAGCCGCACAGCCCGACCACCACCGCCGCGACCAGCCCCACCCGCAGCCACGCCGTCCGGCGCACCGCGGCGGCCAGCATCGGCGCCTGCAGCTGCCGCCACAGCCCCACCAGCGGCTGGCCCAGCACCAGCCCGCCGAGCACCACCGCCGCCACCAGCCCCAGCCCCGCATGCACGCCGCCCAGCCAGCGCACGATCACCAGACACAGCCATGCCCGGTAGGCCCAGGACAGCGGCGCGTAGGCGATCAGCCAGCCGCGCTCGCCCGGGGCACAGGCGGGTGCGGGGGCGACATGGCCGGCGCCATTGACCAGCCGGCTGCCCACCCGCAGCCACCAGCGCCGCGACCGCGAGGCCAGGTTCGGCAGGTCGAGCGCATCGCACAGCGCGTGGTAGCCGTCCATGCGCAGCAGCGGGTTGCCGTTGACCAGCAGGCTGGAGGCCACGCCCAGGAACATCACGACGAAGGCCAGGTCGTGCAGCAGGCCGTTCTGGGTGTGCTGCCAGACCAGCAGCGCGCCGGCGGCCATGGCCAGCTCCGCCATGATCCCCGCCAGACTGACGAGCAGCCGCGGCCCGCGCCCGACCAGCGCGCTCGCGGCGCGGGCGTCCACATGCGGCACCGGCGTGAACAGCAGCATCGTCAGCCCGAAGGCGCGCACCTCGCCGCCGAAGCGGTGGATGGCCAGCGCGTGGGCCAGCTCGTGCAGCAGCTTCATCACCGGATAGACCGCCCACAGCAGGCCGAGGTGGTACGGGTGGCCGAGCCAGTGGCGGGCGTGGGCGGACAGGGCCGGCCAGTCGGCCAGCGCCGCCAGCCCGGCCGCCCCGACCGCCAGCGCCCACAGCACCAGCAGCGCCGGCTGCAGCAGCGGGCGCAGTCCCCGTTCCAGCCGCAGCACCAGCGCCGACGGATCGCCCAGCGTCACCTGGAAATACAGCGGATTGGCGGCATGCACCAGGGCCTGCGGCCGCTGCGCCTGCCAGCCGTGGTCGGGGCGGGCGGGCTGGCCGGTGGCGGCGTCGATGGGGGCTTGCAGCAGCCCGGCCTGCTGCAGATGCGCGAGCAGGTCGATCACCTCGCCCTGGGTCGGCGCGTCCTCGCCCTGTTCGTCGAGCAGCGTCTCCCAGAGCTGCTGCACCGTGCGTTCGCCGTTGCAGCGCCCGATCAGCGCCCAGGCGGCGGCGTCCAGGCGGTGGGTGCGCTGGGTCAGGCCGTCGGTGAGCAGCATCCAGCGCTCGCCGCGGGTGATCTGGCGCTGCACGCGCAGGTGGCCGCGCAGGCGGGGCTGCAGCGCGGCGACGCGGTACCAGTGCGGATGCAGCAGCGTGTCCGGGGGCAGGGCGGCGGCGGTCATGGCATGGGCTCCGGTCAACCCGTCCAGCGCCACCACTGCAGGCGCAGCCAGTCGACCGTCCGGCTGGCCAGCGTCACCAGCCGGCTCTGCCGACCCACCTCGATGCGGGCCACCCCGGTCAGCCCGGGGCGCAGGGCGGTCGCGGCCGTCGGCGTGCCGGCGGGTGTGTCGCCCTGCAGCCGGGCCTCGACCTCGAACACATTGGCCCCGTCCACCGAGCGCGCCGCCGGCTGCACCCGCTCGACCTGCAGCGCGAGCGTGTCCCAGGGCAAGGCCGACAGCGCCAGGCGCGCGGGCTGCCCGGGCCGCACGGCGTCGATGTCGCGCTCGTCGACCTCGATCACCACCCGCGGCGCCTGGTCCGGCGTCAGCCGCATCAGCGTGTCGCCGCGCCGCACCGGCATGCCCACCGAGCGGCTCAGGTCGCCGTCGAGCACCAGCGCGTCCATCGGGGCGCTGATGCGGGTGCGGCCGAGTTCGCGCCGCACCAGCTGCAGGCGTGCCGCTACCTCGTCGCTGCGGGCCAGGTGCAGGCCCATCTGCGCCCGGTCCGAGCGGGCCAGGGCGGCCATGTAGGCGTTCTGGTGCTGCGCCTGCTCGCTCTCCAGGCGGCGTGCGTCCAGCTCCAGGTCCTGCGGCGCCAGCTCCAGCAGCGCCTGTCCGGCGCGCACCCGGTCGCCCGGCCGGGCGTGCACCGCCTGCAGGAAGCCGTCGGTCGGGGCGGTGAGGCTGCGCTCCTGGCGGCCGTCCAGCCGCGAGCGCCCGCCCACTTCATGCGCGACCGGCCACAGCAGCCAGCCCGCCGCCAGCAGCGACAGGCCCGCGACCAGCCCGCGGCGCAGCGCGCCCGACTGCTGCCAGCGCTGCGCCAGCCCCGCGCCCGCCCGCCGCCACAGCGGCTGCGCATGGCGGTGCAGCAGGTCGAGCCACGGGGTCATCAGGGCCAGCTGGTGGCCGAGCCGGTCGGGGTCGAAGCGGGCCAGGGCGTCCGGGTCGCGCCAGCACAGCGTCAGCGCGCCCACCGCGTGGCCATGTGCGTACAGCGGCAGAGTGGCCACCGCCAGCGCATCGCCGGCGGGCGGCTGCACCAGCGTGGCGTGGGCCAGCGTGATGCCCGGACGTGCGCCCGCCAGCTCGGGAAACTGCACCGGACGGCCCTGGTCCAGGCATTCGTCCATCGCGGCCTCGAAGGCGCGGGTGGCGCGCACTGCGCCGGGGTCATCGCCCGGCGCGGTCGGGAAGGCGGTGGCCAGCAGCTGGCAGCCGTCTTGCCGGTGCCAGCCGATCGCGGCCTGGGCGCAGCCGAGGCCGGTGGCCAGATCGGAGACCAGTTGCCGGGCCGCCGGGCCGAAGCTGTCCTGCGACATCAGCGCAGCCTGCCAGCGGACCAGCTGGACCAGTGCAGACGGGCTGTCGGATTTCGCGGATTCGGGTGCCGTTGTTGTGTTGAGGTCGGGCAGGGAACTCGTCATGGCAAACCGCCGGGTCAGTGCCCGGCGGTTGAAAAGTGCGAAAAATCGGGCAGAGCCATTGTAAAGGTGCGAAATCCGTCACAACCTTTGCGTTGCCTTGCGATACCAGTTCGAACCGCCTGGAAGCGCCTCGAACCGTTTCGCCAGGGGCTCCGCCCGATCTCCGCGCTCAGGTGCCGATGCGCCCGCCGTCGTTCTTGGTGATGACGATGGTGGCCGAGCGCGGGCGCTTGCCGGCGCCGTAGCCGGCGTTCGACGGCCACTGGCTGGTGTACTTCGTCGGGTCGGCGATGTCGGCCATCTTCGTGGTCTCGCCCGGGTGCTGGATGTTGATGAACATCGTCTTGCCGTCCGGCGTCTCGGCCAGGCCGGTGATCTCGCAGTCCTTCGGGCCGACCAGGAAACGCTTGAGCGTGTCGGCCGTCGGGGCCTTGCCGATGAAGGTGTCCACGCTCAGGGTCGCGCTGTGGGCGAGGGTCTTCTTTGCACCGTCGCCGACCGCGCCGGGGATGCCGGCCAGCATCATGCAGTTGGTCACGTCGGTGTAGGCGCCGTCGTCGGTCTGGATCCAGCAGATGCCGGTCGACTTGCTGAACACCAGGCCGTCCGGGCTGGAGAAGTCCTGGTCGGCGGTCAGGCTCGACAGGTTCACCAGGCCGGTGTCCGCGTCCGACTGGGCGCCGAACACGTACACGTCCCAGGTGAAGGTCAGGGCGGCGGCGCTGCCACCGGCATCCTTGAGGCGCAGGATGTGGCCGTTCGGGTTGCCTTGCTGGGCGGTCGTGCCCTTCATGTCCGTGTAGGCGCGCGGGTTGGCGCTGTCCGGGGCGAGCTGCGTGGCGCTGCCGGCGGTCGGGGCGACGCGGCGGTTGCTGTTGTTGGTCAGCGTGAAGTAGACCTCGCCGGTGGTCGGGTGCGTCGCGCACCACTCCGGGCGGTCCATCTTCGTGGCGCCGACGGCGTCACCGGCCAGGCGGCTGTTGACGCGGATGTCGGCTTCGTCGGCGAAGGCGTAGGTGGTGTAGGTGGTCGGGATCGCGGCCTTGTTCAGCTCGATCCACTGGCCGGTGCCGTCGGCGGCGAACTTGGCGACGTAGAGCTTGCCGTTGTCCAGGTACTTGGCGCCGGTGGCCAGGCGGTCGGTCGGGTTGGCGTCGGCGGCGGACCAGGCGGTGTCGGAGACGAACTTGTAGATGTACTCGTTGCGTGCGTCGTCGCCCATGTAGACGGCCAGCTTCTCGCCCGCCTTCGGCAGCGAGAACGCGGCGCTTTCGTGCGCGAAACGGCCCAGGCCGGTGCGCTTGACCATGCGGCTCGTCGCCTTGTAGGGGTCCATCTCGACGATGTAGCCCATGCCGTTCATCTCGTTGCGGTAGTCGTCGGTGCCGTCGGCCGAGGTGCCGGTCTTGGCATTGGTCCAGCGGGCGTAGATGTCGGCGGTGCCAGCCGATTCCCAGCCGTGGCGCGAGGCGGCGCCTTCGGCACGGCCGTAGCGGTTCAGCGCGACGACCGACTTGTCGTTGGCGCGGGCGAGGTTGTCGCCGACCGGGCGGGTGAAGTAGCCGAACCAGTTCTCTTCGCCGGTCAGGAAGCTGCCCCACGGCGTCTTGCCGGTGCCGCAGTTGTTCAGCGTGCCGCGGGTGCGGGTGCCGTCGATCGAGTACTTGGTCTTCAGCAGCGCGTTGCCCTTGGCCGGGCCGCTGATGTCGACTTCGGTCAGCGCGGTGACGCGGCGGTTGAAGGCCGAGTTCTGGACATAGGCCCAGGTGCTGCCGGTCTTCTTCATCTCGACGACCGAGACGCCGTGGATGGCGACTTCCTTGTCCACTTCGGTGGCGGGGCGGGGCAGGGTGGCGGTGCCGCCGTCGGCGTGCAGGAAGAACGAGGACCGGGTCTCATCGGTCGTGGCTTCGTGGTTCATGGCGATCAGGCCACGGTCCGAGGCGGTGGTCGAGGCCGAGCCGTCGCTGCCCAGGCTGAACCACTCCATGCCGTCATGGTGGTCGCCGGCGCGGTTGCCGTAGTCGGTGTCGGTGCCGTCGTTCTTGTAGGCGGCGGTCGTGGCGGTCAGCGGATCGCCCAGCGCGTAGACCACGGTGGCGGTGTAGCCGGTGGCCAGCGTGACCTTGTCGGCCATGCCCTTGGGCACGGCGGTGAAGCCCAGCTTGGACAGCGCGCCGGTGTCGGCCACGGGCGTCGCCACGGCGTCGTCACCGCCGCCACACGCGGCCAGACCGAGGCTGCCGAAGACGGCGGTGGCGGCCGTGCCGACACCACCACGCAGCAGGCCACGGCGGCTCAGGCGTGCGTCGAGCACGGTGGAGAAATGTGCGTTGTCGCTGGTGTTGCTGTCTTCTTCGGCGCGGGCGGCGAGGTGGCTGAGGTCAGTTGGCTTGTGCATGGCGAGTCCGTGGCGTGTGACAGGTGACAGAAAATGTGACTTTCCTCATCCTCCACGGCCACTGTGAAAACGCCGTGACAACTTCAAGGCAGATCCGTGACGGTCCGATCCGCTGACAATCACGGGCGCCACTTCCGCCTCACCCTTTCCCACACCACCATCCCAGGGTTTCGACCATGCCAGCAGAACTTCGCTCCCTTCCCCGCCCGGCCCTGCGCCGCCTTGGTCTTGTCGGCGCCGCCGTGGTCCTGACCGCCGGCCTGAGCGGCTGCGGCGTGATGGCCGTGGCCGGCGCCACCGCGGGCGCCGCGATCTCGGTGGCCGGCGCGGTCGTCTCCACCGGCGTCAAGGTCACCGGCAAGGTGATCGAGAAGACGGTGGATGCAGTGACGCCGTCGTCGCCGACGCCGGAGCCGGCGCAGTAAAACTGGCCACGCTCACTCGCGAACCAAACGCCTGACCCGCTGATACAGAATTTCGATCAGCGCCTGCGCATGTTTGCTGTGGTGCACCTCGCGGTGACAGTTCGGACACAGCGCCACCGTATTCCTCACCGAGTCGGAACCCTGCTGCGCCATGGGTCTGACGTGGTGGACTTCAAGGAATGGTTTGTTGTCTGTGCCGAGAAATGGTGCGGGGCTGTCGCATGCCTCACAACGCCCGTTTGCCATTGTCAGCACCCGTTCCCGCACCTGTTGGCTGCGAGCGAATCGCTGGACTTCGGCCCACTGCGCCTCTTGCACGGACCCGGTCGGCTCGTCCTCTGGGTTCACCCGATAGGGCTGTAGCGGCTCTTCGCGCAGTGCGTTTTCAGTCTCCAACTCCACCAGGATGGACTGAATTTCAGTGATGACATTCGCGCCCACGTTTTTGGCAGGCTTCAATCCCGGCACCCATTCGCGTCCTAGCAGCGTCATGACGTGGGAAATGTTCTGCATGCGGTACTCGAAGGCTTTTGCACTGCGGTCGAATCGCTCGGACAGTTTGTTGTAGCAGTCCTTTTTGCTGAACGGCTTTCGGTGGCGTGTCATGTCCAGCATGTCGAGATAGGCCTCGACGGACGCGCGCAACTCCGCCCGGCTCCAAGCTTTTGTCATCGTGTTCCCCTGCAAACATCAGTTCTGGTGTGGTGGCAACGGTCAACTGCCGTGTGTACTTCACCTCCACGTCATCCTCGCGGACGCGAGGATCTACGTTTGCCAACTACTGCTTGATCTGTGCGTGGGTGCCCGCTTTCGCGGGCATGACGGGACGGTGGCACGAGCCGGAGCGCGGCCCGATCGCTCAGTCAATCGGCGTCAGCTTCGCCACACTCAACGCCAGCCACTTCGTCCCATGCCGCCCGAAGCTGACCTGGGCCCGCGCATCGACGCCTTTGCCTTCGAGCGCCAGCACCACACCCTCGCCGAACTTGTTGTGGAACACCGCCTGCTTCGGCCGCAGCCCGTGTCCGGCGGATTCCGCCGCGCTGCGGGCCATCGCGGCCGGTACGGGCGCGGCCCAGGCGGGTGGCGGTGCGGGGGCGGGGGTCCAGGCGGGCTTGGGCGTGCTGCCGTAGCCGCCGCCATATCCACCACCACCACCGAACCCGCTGCCCGACCCCGCCCCGAAGCTCTGCCGCTTCGGCGTGAGCCACTTCAGCGCCTCCTCGGGCAGCTCGTCCAGGAAGCGGCTCTTCACGTTGTAGCGCGTCTGGCCGTGCAGCATCCGCGTCTGGCTGTGGCTGATGTAGAGCCGCTGCCGCGCCCGCGTGATGGCGACGTACATCAGCCGGCGCTCTTCCTCCAGCCCGTCCGCCTCGGTGACCGAGTTCTCGTGCGGGAACAGGCCTTCTTCCAGCCCGGTGATGAACACCGCGTCGAACTCCAGCCCCTTGGCGGCGTGGACCGTCATCATCTGCACGGCGTCCTGCCCGGCCTGCGCCTGGTTGTCGCCGGCTTCGAGCGCGGCGTGCGTCAGGAAGGCGGCCAGCGGCGACAGGATCTCGCCCGTCTCCGCGTCCGGCAGCAACTCGCTGGCCGTCTGTCCGGTCTGGCCCATCTCGTCCACCGGCAGCGCCACCGCGTCCTTGCCAAAACCCTCGATCGTCACGAACGCTTCCGCCGCGTTGACGAGTTCCTCCAGGTTCTCGATGCGGTCCTGGCCTTCCTTCTCGGTGCGGTAGAAGTCGATCAGGCCGCTGGTGGCCAGCATCTGCTCGATGATCATGCGCAGCGTGCGGCCCTGCGTCGCGTCGCGCAGCCCGTCGATCAGGCGGCTGAAGCCGGCGAGTTTCACGCCTGCCGCGCCGGTCAAGCCGCTGACCGCCTGGTACAGGCTGCGGCCACTGGCACGGGCGACTTCCTGCAACTGCTCGACCGAGCGTGTGCCGATGCCGCGGGCGGGGAAGTTCACGACGCGCAGGAAGCTGGTGTCGTCGTTCGGGTTCTCGATCAGGCGCAGGTAGGCCAGCGCGTGTTTCACCTCGGCCCGCTCGAAGAAGCGCAGGCCGCCATACACCCGGTACGGCACCCCCGCGTTGAACAGCGCCGACTCGATCACCCGCGACTGCGCGTTGCTGCGGTAGAGCAGGGCGCATTCCGAGCGGTTCAGGCCGCCGCGGTGCAACTGCTGCAGCTCCTCCAGCAGCCACGCCGCCTCGGCAAAATCGCTCGGCGCCTCGTAGACCCGCACCGGCTCGCCCGGCCCCGCCTCGGTGCGCAGGTTCTTGCCCAGGCGCCCCGTGTTGCGCGAGATCAGCGCGTTGGCCGAGTCGAGGATGTTGCCGAAGCTGCGGTAGTTGCGCTCCAGCTTGATCAACCTGGCGACGCGGTACTCGCGCTCGAAGTCCGCCATGTTGCCGACCCGGGCGCCGCGGAAGGCGTAGATGCTCTGGTCGTCATCGCCCACCGCGAACACCGCGCACGGCACGTCCCCCTGCACCGGATCGCCCGCGAACATCTTCAGCCAGGCGTATTGCAGCCGGTTGGTGTCCTGGAACTCGTCGACGAGGATGTGCTGGAAGCGGTGGCGGTAGTGCTGGCGCAGCGCGGCATCGTCGCGCATCAGCTCGTAACTGCGCAGCATCAGCTCGGCGAAGTCGACCACGCCCTCGCGCTGGCACTGGTCCTCGTAGGCCTGGTAGATCTCGGCGAGCTTCTGGCTGTGCGGGTCGTGGACGTCCACATCCTTCGGGCGCTTGCCGTCTTCCTTGGCGCCGGCGATGAACCAGGCGACCTGCTTCGGCACAAAACGCTCCTCGTCGAGCTTCATGCCCTTGATGACCCGCTTGACCGCGCTGAGCGAGTCGCCGCTGTCGAGGATCTGGAACGACTGCGGCAGGCCGGCCTGTTTCCAGTGCGCGCGCAGGAAGCGGTTGCACAGGCCGTGGAAGGTGCCGATCCACATCCCGCGCACGTTGAACGGGAGCATCGCGCCGAGCCGCGTGAGCATCTCCTTGGCGGCCTTGTTCGTGAAGGTCACCGCCATCAGCCCGCCCGGCGAGACCTGACCCGTCTGCAGCAGCCACGCGATGCGGGTGGTCAGCACGCGGGTCTTGCCCGAACCAGCGCCCGCGAGGATCAGCCCCGGCTCGGGCGGTAGCGTGACCGCGGCGAGCTGTTCAGGGTTGAGGTTGGCGAGCAGGCGGGACGACACCGGCGCGGCGGGGTCGTGGGGCTTCGGGAATTCCGGGGATTCGTGCATCGGGAAATTCTACGTGGGGTGCCTGCGTGCAGGGATTTGCTCGAACGGGCGTGACGGTTGTCCTCTGAATGCGGGGGCGTGTGCGGAAGTTGGCAAGGAACGCGGTCCGTATCATCGGAAACAACTAGAAACATTTGAACGACATGAACCGTTTCCTTGCTCGGCGTGTGTGGTCCCTCCGGGGCGTGGTGGGTCTGGTGGGCGTGGCGGGCCTGGTGGGCGGGCTGGCGGGCTGTGGCAGCGACGAGGAGTCCAGCCCGTCGACGAGCGCCACGACCCAGGTGGCGGAGGTCGGGGAGGCGAGCCGTCGCCGCGCGCTGGCGGTGGTGCAGCCCAACCTGGCGCGCTGGTCGCCGGTGAAGACGCTGCCGCTGGTGCCGGTGTCGGCGGCGAACCTGCCGGACGGGCGGATCCTGATGTGGTCGGCCGAGGAGAAGTTCAGCTTCGGCGGCTCGGGCCGCACCTACAGCCTGACCTTCGACCCGCTCAGCCAGGCCGTCTCCGAGCGGCTGGTCAATGAAACGGGCCACGACATGTTCTGCCCCGGCACGACCAACCTCGCCGACGGGCGGATCCTGGTCAACGGCGGGCTGGATTCCGCCAAGACCTCGATCTACAACCCGGCCACCGGCGTCTGGAGCACGGGCGCGCTGATGAACATCCCGCGCGGCTACCAGGCCAACACGCTGCTGCCGGACGGCGGCGTGCTGACGCTGGGCGGCTCGTGGAGCGGCGGGGTCGGCAACAAGCACGGGGAAGTCTGGACCGAGGCGGGGGGCTGGCGGCGCCTGAGCGGCGTGCCGATCGACTCCTTCCTGTCGCCCGACCCGTCGCGCAACTTCGGCGGCGACTCGCATTTCTGGCTGATTCCCGCCGGCAACGGCCGCGTCTTCCACGCCGGCCCGGGTGTCAACATGCACTGGATCGACGCCCGCGGCACCGGCTCGGTCACGCCCGCCGGACGGCGCGGCGACGACGAGTTCAGCGTCAGCGGCAACACGGTGATGTACGACGCCGGCAAGGTGCTCAAGACCGGCGGCGCGCCCGCTTACGACAGCGCCCAGGCCAATGCCAACAGCTACGTCATCGACCTGAACGGCGGCGTCGCGGTGCGCAAGCTGCAGCCGATGGCCTACCGGCGCGCCTTCCACAACAGCGTCGTGCTGCCGAACGGACAGGTGGTGATCATTGGCGGCCAGACCTTCGCGGTCGGCTTCTCGGACGCCAACTCGGTGCTCGCGCCGGAACTCTGGGATCCCGAGACCGAGGCGTTCACGACGCTGCCGGCGATGGCCGTGCCGCGCAACTACCACAGCATCGCGCTGCTGCTGCCGGATGGCCGGGTGCTGTCGGCGGGCGGCGGGCTGTGCGGGGCGGGCTGTGCGGCCAACCACCCCGATCTGCAGATCCTGAGCCCGCCATACCTCTCCAACGCCGACGGCACGCCCGCCGTCCGCCCGGTCATCACCGCCGCGCCGACCGTCGCCGGCCATGGCCAGACCATCGAGGTGACCACCGACAGCGCGGTGACGGCCTTCGCGATCGTGCGCCAGTCGTCGACCACGCACACGGTCAACAACGACCAGCGCCGCCTGCCGCTGACGTTCCGGGCGCTGGGCGGCAACCGCTACGCGCTCGACGTGCCGACCAACGGCGGGCTGGCGCTGCCGGGGCAGTGGATGCTGTTCGCGCTGAACGCGGCCGGCACGCCCTCGGTGTCCGCGCCGCTGCGCCTGACGCTCGACGGCAGCCCGCAGCTCGCGCCCGTCGCCGACCAGGCCTCCACCGTCGCCGGCCCGGTCGGCTTCACGCCGCAGGTCACGCTGCCGGCGGGCACGGTCGCCACCTGGCGCGCCACCGGCCTGCCCGCGGGCACCACGATCGACCCCGTCACCGGCCGCATCAGCGGCACGCCCACGGCGGCCGGCACCTTCCGCATCACCGTCTCCGCCAGCGCCGGCGGGCGCACCGTCTCGACCGACTTCGTCTGGAACATCAGCAACCCGGGCGCCACCCGCTATGTGCGGCTGGAGGCGCTGTCCGAGGTCAACGGCAACCCGTGGTCCTCGGCCGCCGAGATCGAGCTGCTGGGCACCGACGGCCGCCCGCTGCCCCGCGCCGGCTGGACCGCCACCGCCGACAGCGCCGAGACCGCGGGCGAAAACGGCAGCGCTGCCAACGTGCTCGACGGCAATCCCGCGACGATCTGGCACACCACCTGGAGCGCGTCCACCGCGCCGATGCCGCACTGGATCGTGCTCGACATGCAGCGCGCCACGGAGGTCACCGGCCTGCGCTACCTGCCGCGCACCACCACTGCCAACGGCACGATCCGCCAGTACCGCGTCTTCCTCAGCGCGGACGGCGTCAACTGGGGCGCGCCGGTGGCCAGCGGCGACTTCACGCAGCTGGACCCGAATGCCCCGGCCGAGAAGATCGTCCACTTCGACAACGTCGCCCGCGGTCGCCCGGCCAGTCAGTCGTCGCAATTCGATGCCGCCGCTGCTGCGCGTGCGGTCGACGGCAACACCGACGGCGCCTGGGCCGGCAACTCGGTCACCCACACGCAGTCCGAAGCCGGCGCCTGGTGGGAAGTCGACCTCGGCCGCGCCCACGACCTGCACGCCGTGCGGCTGTGGAATCGCACCGACTGCTGCGCCGACCGCCTGACGAACTTCCACGTCTTCGCCTCCGACACGCCGATGGCCGGTCGCACGCTGGCCGCGCTGCTGGCCGACACCACGGTCTGGCGCCGCAGCGTGGCCACCACCGCGCCGCGGGCCTTGCGGCTGGACGCGCTGGGTGCGCGTGGCCGCTACGTGCGGGTGCAGCTGGCGGGCACGAACTTCCTGCAGCTCGCCGAGGTCGAGGTCCACGGCCGCCCGGCCGCCGACACGCCGCCGCCGGTCACGCTGCCCACCCTGCAGCCGCTGACGGTGGCGCCGGTGGCGGTCGGCGGCACGGTGTCGTGGACGGCCGCGCCCTCGGTCGCTGGTAGCTACACCTACCAGTGGGACTTCGGTGATGGCTCGCCCGTGACCGCCTGGTCCGCCTCGCCCAGCGCGAGCCGCGCCTATGCGGCGGCGGGGGTCTACACCGTCACGGTCACGCTGCGCACCACGGATGGCCGCACGACGACCCGCTCGTTCTGGCAGGTGGTGCAGGGCACGACGGGGCAGGGCGGTCGCTCCACCTCGCCGGTGCTGGTCGAGAACCGCGCGGGCGCCACGCCGCGCCTGTGGAGCGTCAACCCCGACCACGGCAGCGTCAGCGTCTTCGACCTGGCGATGAACACCCGCGTGGCGGTCATCCCGGTCGGCGCCCAGCCGCGCACGCTGGCGCTGGCGCCGGACGGCCGGGTCTGGGTGGCCAACCAGGAGAGCGCTTCGCTGAGCATCGTCTCGCCGACGACGCTGGCGGTGGTGCAGACCGTGCTGCTGCCGCGGGCCTCGCAGCCCTACGGCGTGCTGGTCGGCGCGGACGGCAACGCGCTGGTCTCGCTGGAGGCCAGCGGGCGGGTGATCAAGGTGTCGGCGGCCGGTGTCGTCGGCAACAGCGTCGATGTGGGGCCGAACGTGCGCCATCTGGCCTTGAACGCGGCTGGCAACCGCCTGCTCGCGACCCGGTTCATCACGCCGCCGCTGCCCGGTGAAGGCACGGCCGTGGTCCAGACCAGCGCGGGCGGGGCGCCGAAGGGCGGCGAGCTGCTGGTGCTCGATCCGGTGACGCTGGCGCGCCAGTCCACCGTGGTGCTGCAGCACAGCGAGCGCCCGGACACGACCATCGGCGGGCGCGGCATCCCGAACTACCTCGGCGCGCCCGTGATCGCACCCGATGGCCGCA
>OFSF01000260.1_pt1 | contig 21700 bp, 26 predicted proteins | sample 1543271 | NCBI WGS metagenome assembly OFSF01 (sample SAMN07774227, study PRJEB24372) | wastewater metagenome | isolation source: Exp Tend VB 100WW | collected 2016-02
CGCTTTTTGTGCGCGTGCTTGAGGTTGCGGATCGAGGCGGCGGCTGTCGCTACGACCGACGGCGGCAGCGAGGCGGTGAAGATATAGGGACGGCAGGCGAGGCGGATCGCCTCGAACTTCGGATGGTTGGAAATGCAGAAACCGCCAACCGTGCCGACCGATTTGGAAAAGGTGCCGACGACGAAATCGACATCGCCCTCGCAGCCTTGCTCCTCATACACGCCGCGCCCATTGGGGCCGTAAAAGCCCATCGAATGCGCTTCGTCGCTCAGCACCATCGCACCATGCTTCTTGGCGACGGCGACCATTTCCTTCAGCGGCGCAATGTCGCCGAGCATCGAATAGACGCCTTCCAGCACGACCAATTTGCCCGGCTCCTTGGGCAGGCGACCGAGCCGCTTGTCGAGATCCTCGACGCTGTTGTGGCGGAAGCGGACGATCTCGGCATTGCCCTGCTGGCAGCCGTCATAGATCGAGGCATGGCTGTCGGCATCGAGGATGACATATTCGCCCTTGCCCGCGAGCGTCGAGATCATGCCGAGATTGGCCATGTATCCGGTCGAGAACACGATCGCGCCCGACACGCCGTAAAAGTCGCGCAGCGCATCCTCGACCTCGATATGGTCACGGAAGGTGCCGTTGAGCATCCGGCTGCCATTGGTGCCCGACCCGAACTGGTCGAGTGCTGCGTGACCGGCGGCGATCACGTCGGGATCGAAGGTCATCCCCATATAATTGTAGGTGCCGAGCAGGATGGTGTCGCGCCCTGCGATGACGGCCTCGGTCGGGGATTTCACCTGCTCCATCACGATCGCGAACGGATCGGTCACACCGGTGTCGATCAGCGCCTGGCGTTCGGCGATCAGCGCGTCGAACTTCGACATCAGGTCGCGCTCGGGCGCGATCGTCGCGGGATCGGCGGGGAGGCTTTCGGTCACAAGGCCGGCATCGCTCATCGGATCAGCCCTTCAGCTTCGCGACGGCATCGACCAATTGGCCGACGGTTTCGATTTCCGCCTGCATGTTCATGGTGATGATGATGTCGAACTCATCCTCGATCGCCGCGACGAAATCCATCACGGTCAGGCTGTCCCATTCGAGATCGCCCTGGAAGGTCGTCGCATCGCTCAGCGTAACACCCTTTTTGTTGAAGGGTTCGATCTGCGCGGTGACGGTATCGTAAATGGCCTGGCGGTCGCTCATGGTCAGTCCTTGAAGTGTTGTATCGCTGTGCCGCCAAAATGCGGCGGCTTTATAGCACGCCTATAACAAGCCGTTCGCGCGATACCATGCCGCCGTTGCGGCAAGCCCTTGTGGCGTCGGCACCTGCGGCACCCAAAGCGCCGGATCGGGGCGCTTGGAGGGGGAGGCAGTCCAGTCCGGATGGCAGAGATAGCCGACGCGGTCGGCGGTCAGCTTTGCGGCCTTGCCGCGGAATATCTGGTCGATATGGGCGGCAAGCGACAGGATCGCCTTGGGCAGCGCCACCGGCAGCACCTTGTGGCCGACCGCGACACCAACCGCGCGGGCCAATTCGGCGTAACTCCAGCCGCCCGGTTGGCCATCGTCGGGTTCGTAGATTTCGTGGGAGGGGCCTGCCTCGGCAAGCGCGAGCAGCAAGGCAGCGACATCGCCGACCTCGATCACCGATACGCGGCCCGCCGGGGGAAGCAGCGCGATCCCCATCCTCGCCATGCGGAACAGGTCGCGCATTTCCATGTCGCCGGGGCCATAGATGGCGGGCGGCCGCACCATCGCCCAATCGAGGCTGGACTTGGCGACGACTTGCTCGGCTTCATCTTTGGACCAGCCATAGATGGACAGGTCCGGTTCGCGCGCCGCCAGTGAGGAGACGTGGACGAAGCGGCGGGCATCGGCGCGCTCGGCGGCATCGACGACCGCTTGCGTACCCGTGATATTTCCTGCGGCAAATCCGGCTCGATCGGGTGCGTTGACGACACCGGCGACGTGAATCACCGTGTCTGCCTCGGTTACCAGCCGATCAAGCGCTGCGGGCGTGTCGAGTGCGCCCTCGATCCACATCACGCCAGCCCGTGCGGGTTGCGGGCGACGGGTGAGCGCCCGCACCTCATGCCCGGCGGCGAGCGCGAGATCGATCAGCCGCGATCCGACAAAGCCGGTGCCGCCGGTAATGGCGAGGATGGTCATCGTTGTGCTTCCTCCGCGCGGATCACACCAGCGCCATATGGTTGCGGTGGATGAGTGCCGCGCGCGGGGCATAGCCGAGGATCGCGGCATGTTCGTCGCTACGCTTGCCGGTGATCGCGGCGGCGTCGGCGGCATCATATTCGCTGAGGCCGCGGGCCAGCGTCCGCCCGTCCGGCCCGACGACCGACAGCAAGTCCCCGCGCGCAAAGCTGCCCGAAACCTGCGTTGCCCCGGCGGCGAGCAAGCTCTTGCCGTCGGCCAGCGCGCGCGCCGCGCCTGCGTCGATCATGATCTCGCCTTTGGCAGTGAGTCCGCCCGCCAGCCAGGCCTTGCGTGCGGGTGCGGCACGTTCGGCGGCGAACACCGTACCACGCGCGGTTGCGTCGAACGTGGCGAGCGGATGCTCGGCATGGCCGGAAACGATCGCGAGCTGTGCGCCGGCAGCGGTGGCAATGCGCGCGGCGGCGATCTTTGAGACCATCCCGCCAGACCCCATGCCCGATCCCGATCCGCCATCGGCCATCGCCTCGATCCGCGCATCGATTCGCTCGACGCGCGGGATCAGCGTGGCGTCGGGGTTGGTGTTGGGGTTGGCGTCGTACAGTCCGGCGACGTCGGACAACAGGATCACGCCCTGCGCGCCCGCCGCCTGCGCCACCCGCGCGGCGAGCCGGTCATTGTCGCCGAAGCGGATTTCCTCGGTGGCGACGCTGTCATTTTCGTTGATCACCGGCACCACACCCAGCGACAGCAGTCGCCCGAGCGTGGCGGCAGCGTTGAGATAGCGACGGCGGTCCTCAAGGTCATCGAGCGTCACCAGCATCTGCGCGGCGGTCAGCCCCTCTGCTGCTAGCAATTCGGCCCAGACGCCCGACAGTGCGATCTGCCCGGTAGCAGCGGCGGCTTGTGCATCTTCCAGGCTGGCACGGCCGCCCTTGGGCAGCTTCAACCGCCGTGCCCCCAGCGCAATCGCGCCCGACGACACCACCGCGATTTCCTGGCCCAGGCGAGCGCGTGCGGCGATGTCGGCCACCAGGCTCGCCAGCCATGCCCGCCGCACCGTCCCATCGGGCGCGACGAGCAGCGACGAACCGACCTTGACGATCAGGCGTGGCGCGGAGGCGGGGGAGAACATGCCGCTATCTCAAACAGGCGACCATTCGCCCGGTGGCGTGTCGTCGTCGCGCGCGGGGGCACCTTCGGCCGGGCCGATCACTTCGATCAACCGGTCGACCACCGCGTCGATCCCGGCACCGCCCGCGCCCGACATCGGCAGCACGTCGGCCTTGCTCGCGCGCTTCAGCTTGGTGACGAGCTTCTTCACGTCGGCGGGATCGAGCGCGTCGATCTTGTTGAGGCCGATCACTTGCGGCTTGTCCACAAGCCCCGCGCCGTACGCGTCGAGTTCTGCACGGACGATCCGGTAGTTTTCCACAGGGTTATCCTCGGTCGCATCGACCAAATGGAGCAACACCTTGCAGCGTTCGATATGGCCGAGGAAGCGGTCGCCGATCCCGGCACCGTCCGCTGCACCTTCGATCAGGCCGGGAATATCGGCGACGACGAATTCGCGGTTGTGGCGGCTGACCACGCCCAATTGCGGGCGCACCGTGGTGAAGGGATAGGCACCGACCTTGGCCTGCGCATTGGTCACCGCATTGATGAAGGTCGATTTGCCGGCATTGGGAAGACCCACAAGCCCGGCATCGGCGAGCAGCTTCAGCCGCAGCCACACCCACATTTCCTGATAGGGCCAGCCGGTGCCGTGCTGGCGCGGGGCGCGATTGGTCGAGGTCTTGTAGGTGGCGTTGCCGCGACCGCCATCGCCGCCGCGCAGGAACACGATGCGCTCGCCCGGCACGGTGAAGTCCGCCAGCACTTCCTCCTTGTCCTCGCTCAGCACCTGGGTGCCGACGGGGACGCGGATGATGAGGTCGTCGCCACCTGCGCCGGTGCGGTTCGAGCCCGATCCGCCATGGCCGCGCGGGGCACGGAAATGCTGGGTGTAGCGGAAGTCGATCAGCGTGTTGAGGCCAGCGACGGCCTCGAACACGATATCGCCACCCTTGCCGCCATTGCCGCCGTCAGGGCCGCCATATTCGATGAACTTTTCGCGCCGGAAACTGACGGCACCGGGGCCGCCCGCGCCCGATCGGACGAAGATCTTTGCTTGGTCAAGAAAATGCATGACCGCTCTTTAGCGGAAATTGCGATTTTAGCCAGTCAGGCTGGCAGCACGCTGCGCGAGGCGATCAAAGCGCGCGTCGCGATGGTCCGCGCGGCCTCTGGCGGCAGGCCCAAAGCGCTCGCCATCGCCTTGCCGAGCAGTGCATCGCCCATCGCCATCAGCACCAGCTGGAGCGTGTCCTCGTAGATCAGCTTTCCCGAATCCGCATCCTCGGCCAGTTCGTCGACCAGGCGGTGAATCGCGTTGAGAACTGGGTCAAGCGCATCGTGATTGCCGGACAGGATCATCCAGGTCGCCATCGCCCCCGCGCCATGGGCAAAGGCGTCGAAGGTGAGATCGACCACTTCGCGCGGATCGGCCTCGCCCACGCGCGCGCGCTTCGCCGCCGCGCCGATTTGTGCGGTGATCGAATCCGCGAGATGCGTGATCAGCGCCTTTTGCAAATCCGCCGCCGAGCCGAAATGATGCAGCAGATTGGCGTGCGTCCGCCCAATCCGCGCCGCCACCGCCTTTAGCGTAACCGCTTGCGGACCCTGTTCGACCAGCAGCGCACGTGCCGCGTCGATCGCGGCATCCCGTGATTCTTCCGGGGTAAGCCGTTTGCGCACTATTGACACGAGTGTAAGTAGCTCATAGTTTCAGACCTGTTCTTCCCTGCTGTACGGAGTTTCCCGTGGCGAAAGCAACAAGTCCTGCAGATCTGTCGATTACACCGCGTGATTTGCGCTTTGGGCGCGGCACGGCGATGCGGCGGTGGTGGCTCAACAATGATCCGTTTGCGACCGCCTTCTACAACGCGCTGTCGGTGACCTTCCCCAAGGGCGAGGGCTTTTTCATCGAAAGCGTGCGCAATTTCCGCGAGGGCACGCCGCCGCGCCTGCACGCGGAGATTCAGGCGTTTATCAAGCAGGAGGTGATCCACACGCGCGAACATGTGGCGTTCAACCGTCATGTCACCGATCAGGGCTATGACGTGACGCTGCTGGAGCGGCATATCGACGAGGCGCTGGCGCTGACCAAGGGGCGTCCGCCGATCGCGAGCCTGGCCGCGACGATGGCGCTGGAGCATTTCACTGCGATGCTCGCGCATCAATTGATCGCCGATCCGCGTCACCTGAAGGGCGGGGACGAACAGGCGGCCGCCTTGTGGCGCTGGCACGCGGCCGAGGAGATCGAGCATAAGGGCGTCGCCTACGACACCTGGCTCCACGCAACGCGCGACTGGTCGCGGTGGCAGCGGTGGAAGATCAAGGCCTTCGTGATGTTGGGCACGACGCACAAGTTCTTTGTCGGGCGGTACAAGGGTATGCTCGAACTGCTGCGGCAGGACGGCATTACCGGTGCCCGGGCGCATTTCGGCATCCTGTGGTATGCGCTCGGGCAGCCGGGGATGGCGCGGAAAATCCTGGGGGCGTGGCTCGCTTTCTTCCTGCCGGGCTTTCATCCGTGGAAGCATGACGACCGCGCGTTGATCGCACTGGCAGAAAGTGATTATGCGGCGGCGGTGTTGCCGAGGGCGGTTGTTGCGGCTTGAGGGCTTGGCGGCGGATTAAGGTCGATTTGGGATGAAGGCCCGAGCGAAAGCGCTGAACGGCATGGTGTGGTGGGTAACTGCCGTTCGGCCAATCCTAAAGATTTGGCGATTACTTATTTTACAAACCTAGCTTGTTAGTGGTGGTCTGTTCCGTGATTTACGTCTGGAGTGTGGTGGCTATGGGAGCGATCGATCATGCCGTCGGCACCCCCAGTTCTATCGTCATGCCCTGTCCCGCGATTGCGATGTCCACGGATATTCCAGATCGCAGCGGCAGCAATTAGAAATAAAGGTGCGATCGGGATGATCTGCGACAGGCTCATTCGGGTTTCTCCATGGGCTTGTGCTTCACGATCTTGCGCAGCCTCTCGTCAAAACGCACTTCGTTGTCGTCAGAAATCGCGATGCAACTGTCGGCCATGAGAGAAGTTAGCCATGACGCGCGAACGGCCGCAAGTGGGCGATTGTCGACTGATCGCTAAAACAGTCCAGCCCTAAAACACCGGCTCCTCGCCCGGTTTTTCGGGCACGTGAATGCCGCATTCGACCTTTTCCCAGCCGCGCCAACGCCCGGCGCGCGGATCTTCGCCGGGAAGCACCTTGCTCGTGCATGGGGCGCAACCGATCGAGGGATAGCCCTCGGCCTCGAGTGGGTGGCGCGGCAATTGGTGTTCGGCGAAATAGGCGTCGAGCCGCGCTTTGTCCCAATCCGCCAGCGGGTTGAGCTTCAAGCGACCCTCATCCTCCTCAAAGCGCGGCATCGCCTTGCGCGTGCCCGCCTGGAAGCCCTTGCGGCCCGAAATCCAGGCGTCGAACGGGCTGAGCGCGCGGCGCAGCGGCTCGACCTTGCGCAGGTCGCAGCACCCGTCGGGATCGTAATTCCAGCGCAAGCCGGTGCCGTCCTTGGCCGCGAGCAAACGCGGATCGGGCCGGAACACCCGCAAGTCGGTGAAGCCGAGCTGCTCCGACAGTTGGTCGCGATAGGCCAGCGTTTCCCCGAAAATCTTCTGCGTGTTGAGGAAGATCACCGGAATATCGCGGTCGATCTGTGCAATCAGGTGGAGCAGCACCGCGCTTTCGGCGCCGAACGACGATACCGCCGCGACGCGCCCTTTGAGTTCGCCGGTCAACAGTTCGCCCAGCATCTCGCTGGTGCCGACCCCGGCGAAACGCGCCTCCATTGCCGCTGCATCGGCGGCAGAAAAGGGCGCGACGTCGATCAGGTCGAGCTTGCGGGCAATACTAGCCATGCCGCAGCGCCCAGACCGGCACGCGCCCGTCAGCGGCCCTTTGATAGACATTCTCGTAGCGCGTAAGCGCGGCTTCGAGGGTTGCGGGATCGATCTCGGCTTGCGGCGCGAAGCTGTCAAAGCCGCAGCGCTTCATCAGCGGCATCTGGTCGACCAGCACATCGCCCTGCGCGCGCAATTCGCCGGTATAGCCCGCCTCGCGCAGCACGCGCGCGGCGGAGTAACCACGGCCATCGCGGAAGCTGGGGAAGCTCACTTCGACCAATGCGATCCGGTCGAGATAGGGCAGCAGCGCGCGCGCATCGTCGCCCGCTTCGAGCCGCACGGCGGTGGCGTTGGTTTGCGAGTCGAGGAACGCGTCGAGCGTGACGGCGGGCTCGTCTGAAATCGCGTCACCCCGGCGCGGGCCGGGGTCGGCTTGAGGGTGCTGGGGTGCGTCCAACGGGGCGGCTCCGGCCTGCGCCGGGGCGACGGTTTGGGCCTTATCCATACAGCGCCTCCTTGAAGGGTTCCATGCCGACTCGGCGATAGGTGTCGAGGAAGCGCTCGCCCTCCGCGCGTTTGGCGAGATAGACGTTGGTCACGGTTTCAACCGCATCGACGATGCCGTCCTCGTCAAAGCCGGGGCCGGTGATCTTGGCGAGGCTGGTATCCTCCGCGCCCGATCCGCCGAGCAGCAATTGGTAATTTTCGGTGCCCTTCTTGTCGACGCCGAGGATGCCGATGTGCCCGGCATGGTGATGGCCGCAGGCATTGATGCAGCCGCTGATCTTGAGCTTCAACTCGCCCAGATCGCGCTGGCGGTTCTGATCGGCGAAGCGCGTCGCGATCTTCTGTGCGACCGGAATAGAGCGCGCATTGGCGAGGCTGCAATAATCAAGGCCGGGGCAGGCGATGATGTCGCTGATCAGGTCGAGATTGGCAGGTGCCAGACCCGCCGCGTCGAGCGCCTGCCAAATGGCGTGAAGATCGGCCTTGCGGACGTGCGGCAGCACGATGTTCTGCGCATGTGTCACGCGCAGTTCGTCGAAGCTGTAGCGCTCGGCGAGATCGGCCATCAGGTCGATCTGCTCGGCGGTGGCGTCGCCGGGGATGCCGCCGGTGGGTTTCAGGCTGATCGTGACGATCGCATAGCCCGGTTGCTTGTGCGCGGCGGTGTTTTGCGCGCGCCATGCCTGGAAATCACCGTTCGCTTCGAGCGCAGTCGAGAAGCCCGTCGCAGACGCAGGTGTCTCGACTTCGCTCGACACGAACGGGGCGTCGGCGGGGACGAACGCAGGCGGTGCGAACATCGCGGCAATGCGGTTAAACTCCGCCTTGGGCGGATCGAGCCCGAGCGATTTGACGTGCGCGAACTCTTCCTCGACCTGGCGGCGATATTCGTCGGCACCCAGTTCATGGATCAGGATCTTGATCCGCGCCTTGTAGATATTGTCGCGGCGGCCGTAGCGATTGTAGACGCGCAGGCACGCCTCGACATAGCTCAGCAAATCGTCGGCGGTGACGAAATCCTTGATCTCGGGGGCGATCATCGGGGTGCGGCCCATGCCGCCGCCGACATAAATGCGCCCGCCGAGCACGCCATCCCGTTCCAGCAATTGAATGCCGATGTCGTGCAGCCGCATCGCCGCGCGATCTTCCTCGGCCCCGATCACCGCGATCTTGAACTTGCGCGGAAGGTAGCTGAATTCGGGGTGGAAGGTGCTCCACTGCCGCAGCAATTCCGCCCACACACGCGGATCGGCGACTTCGTCGGCGGCGGCCCCGGCATATTGGTCCGACGAGATATTGCGGATGCAATTGCCGCTGGTCTGGATCGCGTGCATCTCGACCGTCGCCAACTCGGCGAGGATATCTGGCGCGTCGGACAGTTTGATCCAATTATACTGGATGTTCTGCCGCGTGGTGAAATGGCCGTAGCCACGATCGTACTTGCGCGCGATCGTCGCCAGCATCCGCATCTGGCGGCTGTCGAGCGTGCCATAGGGGATGGCGACGCGCAGCATATAGGCGTGGAGCTGCAGATACAGGCCGTTCATCAGCCGCAGCGGCTTGAACTGGTCCTCGGTGATCTGTCCCGCCAGACGGCGCCTTACCTGATCGCGAAACTCCTCGACGCGGGCATCGACGATCTGCTGGTCATATTGGTCGTATTTATACATGTCAGATTACCCAGCTTCCGGCCGCAGGATCCGCAGGCTTCAAGGTCAGATCGGGCCGCACCGTCGGACCGAGCGCGCGGACGCGGTCCTTTATGTGTGCTGGGCGCGGGCCTTCCGGCGTGGCGGTGGCGTCGATCACATAGGCACCGTTGACCCGGCGCGCGCCTTCCTCGGCGCGGGCGATGCTTTCGCCCTGGTCGCCGACATCGGCGGCGTCCTCGACATGGCGGGACCAGCTTGAGCCCGTCCACCACAGCACATCACCCGTCGGCAAATCGTTTCCGGTCAGCAGTTTCAAGCAACAGACTCCGCAATTCTGGCCCAGCGACCGAGCTTATCCTCGGCGTCGGACAGATCGACAACTTCGCCGACGACGATGATCGCCGGGGACGCGACCTTTTCGCGCTCGACCATCGACCCGAGGTCGGCGAGCAGAGTGCGGATCGCGCGGTGCCCGTCGAGCGTGCCGCGCTCGAGCACCGCGACCGGCATTTCGGGGGCGACGCCGTCGCGCATCAATTTGTCGGCAATGTCGCTGGCGGTGGCGACGCCCATATAAATGACGAGCGTGCGGCCCTTGCCGGCCAGCCCGGACCAGTCCTGATCGGTCAGTCCCTTGCATTGCCCGGCAACGAAGCTGACCGCGCTGCTATGGTCGCGGTGGGTCAGCGGCAGCATCGCCTCCGCCGCGCAGCCCAACGCTGCCGACACGCCGGGGATTACCTCGACCGGCAGACCGGCGGCGCGCACCGCTTCAACCTCTTCGCCGCCACGCCCGAAGATGAACGGATCGCCGCCCTTCAGCCGCACCACGATCGCGCCGGTCTTCACATGCGCGATGATGAGGGTGTTGATCGCCTCCTGCGGCAAGGTGTGCCGGGCTCGCTGCTTCGCCACGGAGATTCGCTGTGCGGTCGTGGGGGCGAGCTCGAGCACGCGCGGATCAATCAAACCGTCATGTACCACGACATCAGCGCTTTCGAGCGCCGCGACCGCGCGCACCGTCAGCAAGCCGGGGTCGCCCGGGCCCGCACCGACGAGAATGACGCGCCCGCGCGCGGTGGGATCGAGAAGCGTTGCCATCGTTATGCGATGGGCTGGACCTGCGCCCGGGGCAATTCACGGTTGCTTGGGGGCTGGGTAGACCAGCTTTTTCCCACTTACTTGATGGGGGATCAGTCCTTGTTCGCCAATTCCCTCGATCGCCGCGCCAATTTGGCGGCTTCGTCAATCAGCAAGGCAGCGACCTCGCTGTCGCGTTCGCGGATCGCAATGGCGAGGCAATTGTCCGATTCGGTTTTCAGCTTGCGGGCGCGGGGCGGTTCGCAATCGGCGGTGTCAGCGTTTTTCACGAACACGCAAAAGCCTGGAATGCGCGTAAGTTCCTGAATTCGCGGCCAGCGGTTGGCCGAAACCCGATAAGTCGACCGCCAACCGCGTTACGCGTCGCGCAAACCGACACCGATCGAAGCGCGCGCCTGGTCGGCCTCGCTTGAAACGACGGGATAGGCGCAATAGTCCGCCGCGTAATAGGCGCTTGGCCGATGATTGCCCGACCAGCCGATGCCGCCGAACGGGGCTCCGGAGGAGGCACCGTTGGTCGGCTTGTTCCAATTGACGATTCCGGCGCGCGCATTGGCCCAGAACTGGTCGTACAAAGCCGGGTTCTGGCTGAGCAACGATGCCGACAGGCCGTAGCGCGTGTTGTTCGCTTCGGTAATGGCATCTTCGAAGCTGGATTTGCGGATGACCTGCAGGATCGGGCCGAACAGCTCGATGTCGGGCCGGTCGTTCATTTCGGTGGTGTCGATCAAGGCGGGGCGCAGGAACGGGCGGTCCGCAATCGGGCGTTCGAGATGGCGGATCGGCCGCCCGCCACGCATCATCAGTTCGAGGAAGCTCTCGCTGAGCAAATCGGCGCTCTCATTGTCGATCACCGGCCCCATGAACGGCGACGGGGTGGCATGAGGTTCGTCGACGATGATGCGGTTGACCAGCTTGGTCACTTCCCCAAGCAGCGGCTCGAACAGCTTTTCGTCGACGATCAGGCGGCGCGCGGCAGTGCAGCGCTGACCGGCACTGGTGAAGGCCGATTGCACGATGACGATCGCGGCGGAATGCAAATCGGGCGAATCCCACACCACGATCGGGTTATTGCCGCCCATTTCGAGGGCGAGAATTTTCTCTGGTCGGCTCGCGAACGCGCGGTTGAGCGCGATGCCGGTGTGCGCCGATCCGGTGAACAGCAGACCATCAATGCCGTCATGCGCGGCGAGCGCCTTGCCCTCGGCGGCACCCCCGATCAACAGGCGGACGCACCCCTCGGGCACGCCGCCGGCATGGAAACATTCGACCAGAAAAGCGCCCGAGGCCGGGGTCTTTTCCGACGGCTTGAACACCACTGCGTTGCCTGCGAGCAAGGCCGGCACGATATGGCCGTTGGGCAAATGCGCCGGGAAATTATAGGGCCCGAGTACCGCGAGCACGCCATGTGGCTTGTGCCGCAACGCCATGCGCCCGCCCATTTGCGAATCGAGCCGCCGCTGCGGCGTGCGTTCGGCATAGGCCGTCACGGAAATGTCGACCTTGGCGATCACGGTTTCGACTTCGGTGCGGGCTTCCCACAGCGGTTTTCCGGTTTCGCGCGCGATCAGATCGGCAAAGGCATCGGCACGCGCACGCACGACATTGGCGACGCGGCGCAGGGCCTCGATGCGATAGGCGAGGGGCTGTGCCGCCCAGCTCGCCCAGCTTGCCCGGGCAGTGGCCACCTCGGCGTCGACATCGCCAATCGAGCCACGCCACAAGGTGGCACCGGTCGCGGGTTCGAAGGAAAGAAGTTCGGAAGACATTTACAACGGCCTCTGCCTCAGAATCGTGCGCAAATCCACTCTGCTCGCGGCGGTTCGCTCACTATGGGTTACGTCATCGCCTCGCCCATCTCGCGGATGCGCGCGATTTTGGCATGAAAGGGCTGCCAATCGTCCTTCTGGTCGATCGCCGCCCAGATCGTCTCGACTTCGTCGATCAACATCGAACAGGGCGGGCCCTGCCAATAATGATGGTCGCGGGGCTTGCGGGCGACGTAAGGCGTAAGCGCAGCGCGCACCTCGGCGAAGGCCTGGGGCTGCCCGGCCAGCGCCTGCAGCACCGCCTTGGCCAGCCGCTGCGACTGCATGAGCGCCTGCCCGGTCGCGCCGATCTGGGCTGAGCTGCCACCCGCCGTGCGCACCGCCATCACCGACGCCAGCACCAGCCCGAGACCGCCCAGCGCCAGCATCCCGCCCAGCAGGCGCTGCTGCCGGTCCGAGGACCAGCGTCCGATCAGCGGCAGCCGCACGCGGGCGCCCAGCAGTGCGCGGCGCGATGTGGTCGCCGATGGCGCAGACCGGTCCGGGTACGGCCGCTGCAGGCTCGACGGCGCGGCCTCGCTGATGATCGAGCCCTCGGCCACCGAGATCGTGGTGTTCAGCGAGGCGTCCTGGACCGTGTCGCGCAGATCGTCCTGCTCGTCGCTGCCCACGGTGTAGGGGCCGGCGTAGGACTCGTCGTCGGGCAAGGGCGCCTCCGGCTCGCTGTGCCGCCGTTGCTTGCCCTTGAGCTTGTCCATGAACCCCATGCCCGCCTCGTCTTTCACGCTGTCAATCCGCACCGATGATGCGCAGGAAACGCTCGTCCCGCGGCAGCATCGACAGGCGCAGCTCCTGCCAGAGCCGCCCGGACACATCCAGCCAGCGCCCGCCGGCAAACGCCGGCTGCGGCTGGTCGTCCGGGGTCACCGGGGTCATCTGGTCCGCGTGGCGCAGCCCGGCCAGCTTGTCGATCAGCAGCGCGGCATTCAGCTCCAGCGCCGGATTGAAGGCCACCACCCGCGCCTGCTCGCGCACGGCTGTCGGGATCCGGTCGCGCAGTCCGAGGAAACCGGCCAGGTCGACCACCCCCGTCAGGGCCCCGCGCAGATTGGCCACCCCGAGGAACCAGGGCTCGGTGTGCGGCACGCTCAGCAGCGCGCCCGGCTGGAAGATCTCGCCGGCCTCGGCCAGCGGAAACAGGAAGGCATGCCCGGCGCATTCGACCGCCAGCCAGCCCACGGTGTGCTCGATGCTGTGGACTTCCTGCAGGCGTTCGGCCAGCCGCCCCTGCAGTTCCCTCAGCGCTTCCTTGTTGGCCATGAGGGCTCCCGATGATCGTGGTGGTCGTGGTGAAGGCGGTTCAGCCGAAGGCCCGGATCTTCTGGACCAGCTCGTCCGGATTGATCGGCTTGACCACGTAGTCGCGCGCGCCCTGGCGCATGCCCCAGACCTTGTCGGTCTCCTGGCTCTTGCTGGTGCACATGATCACCGGCACATCCGCATAGCGCGGATCGCGGGTGATGGTGCGGGTGAGCTGGAAGCCGTTCTGGCCCGGCATCACCACGTCCATCAGGATCAGGTCGGGCTTTTCCTCCGCGATGCGGCGCAGGGCTTCGTCGCCGTTCTCGGCCGTGCGGACACGGAAACCCTGGCGCACCAGCAGGTCGGTGAGGACGTGCAGCTCGGTCCGGGAATCGTCCACCAACAGGATGTTGTGTATCGGCATGGCGTCGTCTTGCGGGCGCAGGCGTCAGGGCCGGACACGGCGAACGCCGGCCCGGGCATGGCGCATCAGGACACCACCCGACAGTGCAATCGCACTGCCTGGAGCAACTGGTCCTTGGTGAAGGGCTTGGTCAGGTAGTCCTCCGATCCCACCATGCGCCCGCGGGCCTTGTCGAACAGCCCGTCCTTGGACGACAGCATGATCACCGGCACGTTGGCGAATTCGGGGTTGCGCTTGATGATGGCGCAGGTCTGGTAGCCGTCGAGCCGCGGCATCAGGATGTCGCAGAAGATCAGGTCCGGCCGGTGGTCGCTGATCTTGGCCAGCGCGTCGAAGCCGTCCTCGGCCAGCACGACCTCGCAGCCGCCCTGCTTCAGGAAGATCTCGGCGCTGCGGCGGATGGTGTTGCTGTCGTCGATCACCAGCACACGCGTGACCGAGCGCTCGCGTCCGGAAGTAGGGGTGTCAGGCAGGTGTTCCACGACGGGGTTCACTGGGTTGGCGGGGTCAGGTCAGAGCCGGACCATCTCGAAATCTTCCTTGCGGGCGGCGCATTCCGGGCAGACCCAGTTCATCGGCACGTCCTCCCAGGCCGTGCCCGGCGCGATGCCATGTTCCGGATCACCGGTCGCTTCGTCATAGATCCACCCACAGATCAGACACATCCAGGTTTTCGAAGGGCTCACGGCGTGTGTTCAGCTTGTCTACAATGGACAAAGATTGTAGCCACTGGCCCCGCCCACCCGGCGAGAACAGGCGGACCCCTTCACAACAATTCTCAGAAAACGGCCAGAGTCCCTCGGCCCTCCCGGATGAACCCCAACGCAACCGAAATCGTCAGCGACGACCCCCAGGACCTGCCGGCCCCGGCTTGCGTGATGAGCTTCAATGCCAGTGACGCCACCGGCGCCGGCGGTGTCGCTGGCGACATCGCCACCATCGCCGCCATGGGCGCGCACGCGCTGCCCGTGATCTCCACCATCGTCATGCGCGACACGGCCGAGATCTTCGAGCACACCGCGCTCGACCCCGAGACCGTCGTCGAGCAGGCCCGCAGCGTGCTGGAAGACGTGACCATCTCGGCCTGGAAGGTCGGCTTCCTCGGCAACGCCGAGAACGTCGGCGCCGTGGCCGAGATCCTGTCCGACTATCCCGACGTGCCGCTGGTGACCTACCTGCCCACGCTGTCCTGGATGGACGACGAGGACGAGGCCACCGCCTACCACGACGCGCTGCGCGAACTCGTGCTGCCGCAGACGCTGGTGCTGATCGGCAACCAGAAGACGCTCACCGACTTCCTGCTGCCCGACTGGGAGTCCGAGCGCCCGCCATCGGCCCGCGAACTCGCCATCGCCGCCGGCAAGCACGCGACGCAGTACGTGCTCGTCACCGGCCTGCAGTTGCCCAACAACCAGGTCGACAACGTGCTGTCCTCGCCGCAGGGCGCCATCACCGGCGAGAAGTTCGAGCGTTTCGAGACCACGTTCATCGGCGCCGGCGATACGCTGTCGGCATCGATCGCCGCGCTGCTGGCCACCGGGCAGGAGCTGCACATCGCCGTCTCCGAAGCACTGGCCTTCCTCGACCAGTCGCTGGATTCCGGCTTCCGCCCTGGCATGGGCAATGTGGTGCCCGACCGCTTCTTCTGGGCCATGCCCCCGGAAGACGAGGACGGCGAAGGCGAGGAGGACATCATCGACGCGATGACCGCCGACATCGACTCGCCCACCAAGCCGCGCAGCATCCACTGACGGCCTCACTGACAAACCCGGCGCCGGTCCGCCCGGCGCGAGACCGATGACCACCAACGACCAGCTGTTCGAACGTGCCCGGAAGGTGATTCCGGGCGGCGTGAATTCTCCCGTGCGCGCCTTCCGCGCCGTCGGCGGCACGCCCCGCTTCATCGCCCGCGCCCAAGGCCCCTACATGTGGGACGCCGAAGGCAAGCGCTTCATCGACTACATCGGCTCCTGGGGCCCGATGATTCTCGGCCACGGCCACCCTGCGGTGCTGTCGGCGGTGCAGCAGGCGGCCACCGAAGGCTTCAGCTTCGGCGCGCCGACCGAGCGCGAGGTCGAACTGGCCGAGGAGATCCTGTCGCTGGTGCCGAGCTGCGAGCAGATCCGCCTCGTCAGCTCCGGCACCGAGGCCGCGATGACCGCGATCCGCCTGGCCCGTGGCGCCACCGGCCGCTCGAAATTCATCAAGTTCGAAGGCTGCTACCACGGCCACGCCGACGCGCTGCTGGTCAAGGCCGGCTCCGGGCTGGCGACCTTCGGCAACCCGACCTCCGCCGGCGTGCCGCCGGAAGTCGTGCAGCACACGCTGGTGCTGGAGTACAACAACCTCGAACAGCTCGAAGAGGCGTTCCGGCTTCACGGCCCCGAACTCGCCTGCGTGATGATCGAGCCGATCGCGGGCAACATGAACTTCGTGCGCGCCCAGGTGCCGTTCGTCAAGCGCATCCGCGAACTGTGTGACCAGCACGGCGCCCTGTTCGTGTTCGACGAGGTGATGACCGGTTTCCGCGTCGCCCTCGGCAGCGCGCAGAGCCTGTACGCCGACGCGATCCCCGGTTTCGCGCCCGACATCAGCGTGTTCGGCAAGGTGATCGGCGGCGGCATGCCGCTGGCCGCGTTCGCCGGCTCGCGCAAGGTCATGGAACACCTCGCCCCGCTCGGCTCCGTCTACCAGGCCGGCACGCTCAGCGGCAACCCGGTCGCCACCGCCTGCGGTCTGGCCACGCTGCGCGAGATCCGCAAGCCGGGCTTCTTCGACGAGCTGTCGCGCAAGACGCGCACGCTGGTCGATGGCCTGAAGGGCGCTGCGGACGCGGCCGGCGTGCCGTTCTCGGTGGACAGCCAGGGCGGGATGTTCGGCTTCTTCTTCATGCCCGAGCTGCCGCAGAACTACACGACGGTGATGACGACGGACCAGCCGCGCTTCAACCGCTTCTTCCACGGTCTGCTGGACCGCGGCGTGTATCTGGCGCCCGCGCTGTATGAAGCCGGCTTCGTCAGCGCCGCGCACACCGACGCCGACATCGCCGAGACGGTCGCCGTCGCCGCCGACGTGCTGCGCACCCTGTGAGCGAAGGACCGACCGCCATGTCTGACGCACACGACCAGCCCCGCGCGCTGTACCCCACCGGCCTGATCTCCTTCAACGGCCAGCCCGCCGTGCACCTGCGCTCGCCCAACGGCGCGCAGGCGACCATCCTGCTGCACGGCGCCCACGTCGTGTCGTGGATCCCGGCCGGTCATGAGGAACAGCTTTATCTGTCGCCCGAGACGAAATACGGCGACGGCGCGGCGGTGCGCGGCGGCGTGCCGGTGATCTTTCCGCAGTTCAACCAGCAGGGGCCGCTGCCCAAGCACGGCTTCGTGCGCAACCGGGCGTGGCAGCTGCAGACGGCCGAGGTGCGCGGCGAGCATGCGTTTGCCGTGCTGACGCTGAGCGACGACGAGGCGACGCGGGCGATCTGGCCGCATGCGTTCACGCTGGAGCTGACCGTCAGCGTCGACGACCGGCGGCTGGAGATGGAGCTGGCGGTGCTCAACACGGGCGAGGCGGCGTTCGAGTTCCAGGCGGCGCTGCACACGTACCTCGGCTGCGGCGACGTGCGGCGGGCGCAGCTGGAAGGGCTGCTCGACCAGAACTACCACGACGCCGTGCTCGACCAGCCGCGCCAGCAGTGGATCGACGTGGTGACGATCGCGCAGGAACTCGACCGCATCTACTGGAACGCGCCGAAGGAGCTGACGCTGCGCGAGACGGGGCGGCGGCTGCTGATCCAGTCGCATGCCTTCGATGACGTGGTGGTGTGGAACCCGGGGCCGGAGAAATGCGCCGCGCTGCCGGACATGCCGGACGACGACTGGCTGCAGATGCTGTGCGTCGAGGCGGCGCAGATCGGGGAGCGGGTGCGGCTGGCGGGTGGGCAGGAGTGGGTGGCGATGCAGACGCTGGTGATCGCGGACTGAGTCAAGACGGACACGCAGAATCACCAGCAGGCTGACATCCCTGCATGGCCTTGACCGCCCTGCTCTCGTCCATACAATGTACGCATGAAATTCGAGTGGGATCCGATCAAGGCGTCGTCCAACGTCAAGAAGCACAAGGTCACTTTCGAGATGGCCCGAACGGTGTTCTATGACGACTTCGCCATCCAGTTCTTCGACGAAGAACACTCCGCCGATGAAGATCGCTTCCTGCTCTTGGGCATGAGTTCTGACGCCAGACTCCTCTTGGTCTGCCATTGCGAAAGAGAAGGCGGTGAGATCATCCGCATCATCTCGGCTCGCAAGGCGACGGAGAACGAAGCCCGGCACTATCGAGGTGAAAGAGCATGAAGGCCGAATACGATCTGTCCAAGATGAAGTCGCGTCGCAACCCGTATGCGTCGAAGCTGAAGCAGTCCGTGACCATGCGCCTGTCCGAGGATGTGGTCCAGTACTTCAAGGGCATGGCCACCGAGGCTGGCGTGCCCTATCAGAGCCTCATCAACCTCTATCTCAGAGACTGCCTCGCCCAGAACCGCAAGATCGAGATCAAGTGGCCGAGTGCGGCTTGAATAGATGTGTGCATGGAAAGGCTTCATGCAAGACAGCGTTCCCAATGAAGTCGTCAACCTGTCGTTCGATCGCGGCGTCTCGGCCATGGCCGCGTGGCGCGAGCACCTCGGGCTGACCCAAGCCGAAGCCGCTGCACGCATCGGCATCACGCAGGCGGCCTATGCGCAGATGGAGCGCGTGAAGCAGACGCGCAAGGCGACGCTGGAGAAGGTCGCGTCGGCGCTGGGGCTTGAGGTCGAGCAACTGCGGTGGTGATCGAGTCTGGATCTCATCCGGACGAGCTGGGCCACGGCCCCGAGTCGGCGGCGCGGGCGCAGTTCGTGCTGTCCGCGCTGCGCGGGCTGGGGCTGGCGGCGCCGTTTTCACCCCCCGACACCATCGCGCCGCAGTTGCGCGTGCTGTCGGACTACCTGCAATCCCTGCAGACCTGACGAGACCGCCCATGGGTGCCCCTGTCCTCATCCTCGGCGCCGGCATGGTCGGCACCTGCACCGCGCTGCACCTCCAGCAACGCGGCTTCGACGTCACGCTGATCGACCGCCGCCCGCCCGGCCAGGAAACCTCCTTCGGCAACGCCGGGCTGATCCAGGGCGAGTCGGTCGAGCCGTATCCCTTCCCGCGTGACCCCGGCTTCCTGCTCGACGTGGCGCTCGGGCGTGGGGCGGAGGTGCACTGGCACGCCCGCGGTCTGTGGCAGATGGCGGGGCCGCTGCTGCGGTATTTCCGGAACTCGCACCCGCAGGCCCACGCCGTGGCGACGCAGCACTACAGCCGCCTGATCGCCCACGCCATCGCCGAACACGCGCCGCTGATCGCCGCGGCCGGGGCGGAGGATCTGGTGGTGCGCGAGGGATTCCGCTTCGGGTTCCGCACGGCGCGGGCCTTTGACGAAGGGGTGCAGCGGGCCCGGGCGCTGGAAGCGGGTTTCGGCGTGCGGCACCGGGTCGAGGACGGCGCGGCGCTGGCCAAGGCCGAACCCGCGCTGCGCCAGACGCTGGCGGGCGCCGTGCATTGGCTCGATCCCTGGGCGGTGCGCAACCCGGGCGCGCTGGTGCAACGCTATGCCGCGCTGTTCGTCGCCCGCGGCGGGCGGGTGCTGACCGGCGACGCGACCACGCTGCAACGCGCGGGCGCCGCCTGGACCGTGCAGACCGACGCCGGCCGCGTGGAGGCCGCGCAAGCCGTCCTCGCGCTCGGGCCGTGGGCGGACGGGCTGATCCGCACGCTGGGCTACCGTTTCCCGCTGTTCCTCAAGCGCGGCTACCACCAGCACTACCGCGCCCCGGTCACGCTGCGCCAGCCGCTGCTGGACGCCGAGCGGGGCTATGTGCTGGCGCCGATGGAGCAGGGATTGCGGCTGACCACGGGCGCGGAGTTCGCGCCGATCGACGCGCCCGCCACCCCGGTGCAACTCGCCAAGGCGGAAGCCCTCGCCCGCGAGTGGGTCGACCTGGGCGAACCCGTGGCCGGCGCGCCGTGGCTGGGCGCGCGGCCCTGCACGGCGGACATGCTGCCGGTGATGGGGCCGGCGCCGCGGCACCCGGGGCTGTGGTTCAACTTCGGGCACTCGCACCAGGGGTTCACGCTGGGGCCGGTGGCGGGGCGGCTGGTGGCGGAGATGGTGGCGGGGGAGCGGACGTGGATTGATGCGGCGGCGTATGGGCCGGGGCGGTTTGGCTGAGATCGGGCGGCGGCGCTGACGCCAACCCGCTCAGCGGCTGGCCGCCCGCCAGCGGGTCAGCCCCGTCCGACCCAGACCGAGGCGGCCTCCCATCGCCTGCCGGGCGCTGAGCGCACTGGCGCGCTGGACCTGCGCCTGTGCGGTGGCCGTTGTGGCCGAGGTCGGCGCGAGCTGGTACTGAACCCGCACGTCACCGTCGTCCTGGCCCAGGACGTAGCGCGGTACTCCCACCAGATCGGGCAGGCCGTCGCCGTCCAGGTCCACGGCGGTCATGAAGGTGGTGAACCACTGGGTCGCAGCGGATTCCGGCGCCCACAGGCCGGCGCTGCCCTGCAGGGCATACGCGAGCTGGTATTCACCGGCCAGGCCCGCGTCGATGCGCCCGTCGCCATTCAGGTCCGCCACGATCAGGCGGACAAACTGGCTGCTCGGTAGCTGCGGCCCAGCCGTGTCGGAGGAGACGAGCGAGCCATCGGTCTGCTGATAGAAGTAGGCCAGGTGGGTCCAAGCCGTGGAGGTGGACAGCATCACGACATCGCTGCGCCCGTCCCGGTTCAGATCAGCAATGCGGATCTCGTTCACCTGTGTCGTCTCACCGAACACACGGGGAGCAGGAAGGTAGCGGGCGGGTGCCAGGGTGCCGTCCGCCCGCTGTGTCAGCAGCATCAGGCGCCGGTCCGGATTCTGGTCGTAGGTCAGCAGCAGCACGTCCGAGCGACCATCGCCGTCCAGGTCCGTGACCTGAACAGCCCGGTAAGGCGACTGCGCGGGATAGCCACCCGGCGAGGGCAGCGCGATCGACCGGACCGGCTCCAGGCCACCCCCGGCGCGCTGGCGGGCCACGTCAAGCGTGAGGGTGTCGCGGCTGAGGCTGATCAGGTCCAGCCGGCCGTCGCCGTCCAGGTCGGCCAGGATGGGACTGACCCACGTCGCGGGCAGCGACACGACCGACGTGGTCCAGCGACCAAGGCTGTCGCGCTCGATCACCTGGGTGCCGCAGTCCTCGCTGTAGGTCAGCACGAGGTCGGGGCGGCCGTCGCCGCTGACATCGCCCGCCGCCAGCCCGACCGGCCAGCAACTGGTCCCCGTGGGGCTGGTCGGCGGGGTCAGGGCCACGCGCTGCGGCGCCCCCAGCGGCAAGCCCGTGCGCGGGCTGTAGATCAGCATTTCGGTGGCCTCTTCGGCGACGCTGGGCGCCTGCATCACGATCAGCGACGGCCTGCCGTTGCCGTCCAGGTCGGCTGTGAAGATCTCCTTCATGACACCGGGCTGGCTATCGGTGCGAACGTCGGCCGCGAACTGGAGCGGCGCCGCCGTCCGACCAGAGGTGGTCAGGGTCAGCTCGAAGCTGGCCGTGTTGCCATTCACGTCGGCCAGCCCGCCGCCGGCGGAGCCATTGAATCGGTGCGTGCTGCCAGGCATGAGCATCACCCCGAGCCGGAGGCGCGTCGGGCTGTCCTGCACGATGCTCAGCAGCTGGGTGGTCCGGAAGTCGCCAACGGCGATCGCGGTCGTCGTGACCGATGCCGGCGCGATCGGTTCGTCGAAATCCAGCGTGATCGAG
>OFSF01000271.1_pt1 | contig 21067 bp, 11 predicted proteins | sample 1543271 | NCBI WGS metagenome assembly OFSF01 (sample SAMN07774227, study PRJEB24372) | wastewater metagenome | isolation source: Exp Tend VB 100WW | collected 2016-02
CGTTCGTCTGGGGCGAGAAGGCGCTGGCGCACTACGCCAAGCTGAAGATCGACCCGCACACGCGCCGGCTGGTCTTCTCGGACGGGTTGACGGTGGAGAAGGCGCTGGCCCTCTACCGCCACTTCGCCGACCGCGTGCAGCTCGGCTTCGGCATCGGCACGCAGCTCAGCAACGACGTGGGGCTGAAGCCGCTCAACATCGTGATGAAGCTCGTGCGCGCCAACGGCCAGCCCGTGGCCAAGCTCAGCGACAGTCCGGGCAAGACGATGTGCGAGGACGAGACGTTTCTGGCGTATCTGCGGCAGGTGTTCGGGGTGGTGGTGCCACCCCGTTGAGCTGCCGCGGATCGGCGGTCCTCTGACCATAGATCAGGGATAAGGGATCAGAGATCGGCCTCGCGTGCCAGCACCCGCAGCACCTGGGCCGTGGCCATCGACAACAGGCTCTGCGGTTCGGCTTCCAGGTGGACCTGCCCGGTGATCTGCTCCAGACGGCCGCCTCCCGCTGAAGCCGCTGAGGCGGTCTCGGGCTGGAGGCGCAGCGCGTACTGGGCCTGGACCGGGCGCAGTCCCATGGACACATCCTCGCGGGTGGCGATGGGTCCGCCGAACAGGGAGCTGAGGGCGATCAGCTCGATCTGCTCGCTGGCCAGGCTGCCGATCTCGACCAGACGAGCGTCCACCGCGGGGCTTTCCGGGTGGTCGGGAATGAAACGTGCCGACCGCCCGGCCTGCAGACGCCAGGCCTCGGTCTCTGGCACATAGGCCCGCAGATCCTGCCCCTGGTCGGACACGAGGCGGCCCAGCTCCAGCCGGCGGTCGATCCAGCGCCCGGGCTGCAGCCCGGGGTCGAGGTCGATCACCCGTCCGTCGAAGGGCGCCCGCAAGGTCAGACGGGCGAGTTGCTCGTCGAGGGACTGCAAGGTGCGTTGCTGCATCTGCAGCTCGCGCGAGAGCACCATGGCCTGCGCCAGCTCGCGCGGCGTGCCAGCGATCCGGTCGATCCGGGCCTGGGCGACGGAGATGCGGGTCAGGGTGAGCGTGCGTTGCTGCGCCAGGGACGGCGAGGACAGCCGCACCAGCACATCCCCGCGCCGCACGCGGGCGTTTTCGGTCACCAGCACTGCGTCGACCTGCGCGGGCACATCGGCGTGGAGCGGGGTGTCCTGCGTCGGCGCGAGCAGGGCGGGCAGGCTGACGCTGCGGTCCAGCGGCAGCAGTCCCAGCACCAGCAGTCCCGCCAGACCGGCAGCCGAGGCCCAGGCCCGCGGCGAGCGGCGCACCTGGGCACGGACCTGCCACCAGTGCTGCAGCTCCTGTGCCACCGGCCGCCCCAGGAACCAGCCCAGTTCGACCAGGAAGAGGGCGATGCCCAGGGCCTTGAAGAACCAGTGGTAGACCGCCAGCGCGATGCCGATGTAGAGCACCATCCGGTAGAGCCAGGTCGTCCAGGCGTAGACGATCATGAAGCGGTGCAGCCGGCTTGGCAGGGCTTCCGGTGCCGGCGCGCCCAGCCGCAGCAGCAGCTCGCGCAGCTTCCAGCGCGCCAGCGCGAAGGCACGGGGCTGGAGGTTGGGCAGCCCCATGGCGTCCGACAGCAGGTAATAGCCGTCGAAGCGCATGAACGGGTTCAGGTTCACCACCAGCGACATCACCCAGCTCGAGGTGGCGAGCACGAACACCGCCCCCCGCAACGGACCATCGGGCAGGAAGGCCCAGAGAAAGGTCGCCAGCACCGCCACCATCAGCTCGGCCAGCACACCAGCCGCGTCGATCAGCACCCGCGAGGAGCGCCGTCGCAGCCGCCAGGACGCGGTGGTGTCCGAGTACAGCATCGGCAAGCCCATCATCACCGCCACCCCCATCGTCGGCACCCGACAACCGAAGTGCGTGGCGACATAGGCGTGGCCGAATTCGTGGACCGTCTTGACGAAGACCGCGGCGGTCAGGTAGGCCAGCAGCCCTTGCCAGGACAGGAAGTCGGCGAAGGTGCTCAGGAAGCTGTCCCACTGGCGGCCGACCAGGTAACCACCGGCCAGACCGATCAGGCCGAGCAACCCCAGCGCCGGTGCCGACCACAGCAGACGCACCGTCGGCAAGGTGCGGCGCAGGAACCGACCCGGGCGCAACAGGGGGAAGCGAAAGAACAGGTAGTGGTGTAGCAGCCACTGCAGACTGCCGCTCTCCCCGGCTTTGCGGCGTTCGGCCAGTCGGCGGGCGGTGCGGGCGGTCTCGAATTCGACCAGACCGTTGTGTTCGAGGAACTGCTGCAGGCGCCCCAGCTCACCGGTCTGCAGCGGGGCGCCACGCTGGATCAACAGGGCCGTCAGCGCTTCGAGGGAGTGGCGCTTCCACAGGCCCAGGATCTGGACCTCCCGCTGGCCGAGCTGGAAATAGCGGTGTGCAGCCGAGTCGATCAGCGTCCAGCACGGTGCACCATCGGCCAGGGGGGCGGCGCGTTCGATGCGCAGGTCATCGCGCAGACGGGGCAGCGGGGTCGGGGGCTGGGCAGCCTCGGCGGGCGGTTTCTGTGCGTCCATGGGCTGAGCGTGAGGTTCAGAAGCCGGTCCACTGGCGCAGGCTGGCCAGTGGTCGGCGCAGGATCTTGTAGACCAGCGGCACCTGTTCGCCATAGACCTGGGCCGTGCCCCGCGAGCCGATGCGCAGTGCGGGGCTTCCTGGTGCCGGCTGGGCGGTCAGCGTGTAGGAGAGCACCTTGTCGGCGGTCGGCCTGGCCTGGTAGCTGGCACGCGCCAGCCGGGCCTGGATCGGGTGCAGCGGGGCGCTGTCCAGATACAGCGTCACCTCGGCGCCTTCCGAGATGACGGCGCTGTCGCGGCTGGGCAGGTCGATGCGGAACTCGACCTTCTGCGGATTGGCGATCTGCAGCAACTGCTGCCCGACCTCGACCGGGCGGCCTTCGAGATCCCGCCGGTCGCCGTAGACCACCACACCGGCCATCGGGGCCTTCAGCCGGGTGTTCAGCAGCAGTTCGCTGGCGTACTGGTATTCGGTCTGCACCAGATCGAGTTCGGCCTTGTTGATGGCGACCTCGTGGCTGGCCTCTGGCGAGCCGAAGGCGGCCTGGCTGCTGCGCAGGCTGCGCGCCCGGGCGACCGCCAGGCGCTGTTCGGCCAGCGCCTGTTCATTGCGCAGGCGGGTGTCCTCGAAGCTGATGAGCAGATCGCCGACCTGCACCGCCGTGTTGGGCGCCACATGGACCTTGTCGACCACACCCGGCAGCGGTGCCGCCAGCACCACCGGTCGCGCCGGCACCACCTCGACCGGCGCCAGTGCGCTGAGCCGCACCGGCAGGGCGAGGATGGCTGCGATCACCAGCACGGTGGCGATGGTCCAGGGCCGGGTCCAACGCAACGACCAACGCCGGCTTCCCCGCTGCAAGGCCTGCCAGGCGTGGGCATAGGTGTCGGCCAGGCGCTCGCCGATCACCTCGTCGGTCTGGCGCCAGGGCTTGGCCTCGGCGAGCAGGGCTCCGGCGAACACGGTCCCTTCCCGGTCGCGCAGAGGCAGCCACATCAGGTGACCGAAGGGGTAGAGCACCTCGACGGTCGACGGGTCGACATAGGCCGGGGTATCGAAGCTGGCCACCTTGGACAGCCCCACATCCTCGCGCAGGGCCTTGACGGTCGAGCGGACCCACTGCGCCAGCGGCGCATCGTGCTCGACGCTGGTCAGGCTGGAGATGGCCAGCAAGGCCGGTGCCTCGGTGGCGGACACCGTCAGCAGGAAGGCCTGCCGGAATGGCAGCGCACGGCGCATCTCGTTGGCGAGATGGAACTGCAGCTCGGCCGGCGTGTCCTGCCGCCGGATCTCGGCTTCGAACTGCAGCAGCGCAAGGGCGCCATCCGCAGCACGGGCGGGAGCGTCCAGCGCAGGGGGCGGGACCGGCTTTGCCGTCTTCTTGGGTGCGATGGACAGGTGGGCGGTCATGTGGAGGGCGGATCAGAGCTTCTGGCGCTTGAAGTCGGCGGTACCGCTCATGCCGGGCAGGACATTGGTGCGCCCGGCGGGCAGACGGGCCGTGATCTTGACCGTCTGGCTCACCGGATCCACCGCTGCACCCGTGCGCAGGACCGAGGCGGGCAAGGTTTCGCCGGTCTCGTCGATGCGGAAATTGAAGCTGGTGCCACTGCGCAGCCACGACATCCACGCCGACGGCACGATGAGCTGCAGTTCCAGCTCTTCGGCGCCCTGGATCCGCAGCAGCGGCTGTCCCTGGCCGGCCACTTCATGCTCCTGGGCCACGGTCTCCACCACGCGGCCGGCGTAGGGGGCCAGGACCGTGCACTCCCGCAGGCTGGCCTCCAGCGCCGCCACATCCGCGGCCGCCTTGTCCATCTGCGAACGTGTCACCTCGACCTCCATGCGGCCGATGGCGTTGTGCGACTCCAGCTCGCGCTGGACGTCGTAGGTCTTCTGGTGGGCACGGTGGGCGGCGACCGCGGCACGCGCCTCGGCGCGCTGGCGCTCGCAGTCGAAGGCCACCAGCAGATCCCCCTTGCGGAAGCTCTGCCCCGCCTGGAGCGGCATCCGCGTGATCTGCGCGGACAGCCGGGACGACAGCACCGCAGTGCTGCGGGCCCGCACGACGCCACGCACGGCGTCGCCCGCCGCGTTGGCCGACATCGTCACGGGAACTGCGGCAGCAGGGGCCAGCGGTGCGGCGTGCAGTGCGGCCGAGGCGGGCCACAGCACGGCCAGCAGCAAGGGGGTCCGAAGGCCCGACAGGACGTTGCGCACGATCGCGGGGACCGAGAAAGGAGACAAACGGCAGGACAAGTGGGAGGTCATGAGGGGCTCCTGACATCAGCGGCGGCGGCAGTGGCCGGGGTGGTGGTCTCGCGGCTCTTCCAGAGTTGTTCGAGCGACTCCGTCAGTGCCCGGACACTTTCTCGGCCGCTCACATCGGGACTGAAGGTGTCGAGGCCCATGGCCGCATACACGTTGGCGCGGGCGTTCTGCAGGTCGGCGAAGACGATGTCATGGCGCACCTCCTCGGTGAGCGTGTTCATCTCCTCGCGGATGAGCGTCTGCTGGCTGACCGACCCGGCCTGACTGGAGGCACGGACCTTGCCCAGGATGCGGTTCTGGATGTCCAGCCGTTCGCCGGCGGTGCTCACCTCGGTACTGAGGTGGCCGTAGCGCATGCGGCTGACATGGACTTCCGTCATCACCGCCATCGTCAGGGCCAGCTCCCGCTGCTCCAGCAAGGCCTGCTGGTTCTCGACCGCCTTCTTCGCCAAGGGGTAGCGGAAGGCTTGCATCAGGTTCCAGCTGGCCTTGGCGCCGATGCCCACCCAGTCCTGCTGGTACAGGAAGGAGTTCGAGTCGGTGTTCAGACCCAGATAGCCCTTGATACTCGGCAGGCTCTTCAGCAGCACGGCGTCCATCTCTCGCCGGTTGATGCGCGCCCGGTAGCGCACTTCGCGCAACTCCGGCCGGTTGTACAGCGCACTGTTGACCATGTCGCCGACCGGCATGTCGATCTCGATCGCCCGCGACTGGCGCTGGGGCAGCACCAGTTGGAAGTCCCGGTCCGGAGCCAGGTTCATCAAGGCCCCGAGCTGCCGCTTGGAGACCACCAGGTCGCGCTGCAGGCGTTGCAGCTCCGCCCGGATCTGCACCAGCTCGCGCTGGAAGGTCAGTGCCGCCATCGGAGAAGCCCCGCCCCGCTGTTCCAGCGCACGCGATTCGGTCAGGGCGTGGCTGACGGTCTGCTCCAGCTCCTTCATCTTGCCCAGCAGCCGCTCGGCGCTCACGGCACGCCAGTAGGCGGTGCGCACATCCTCGACGATGCGGTTGGCGATCTTGCGGCGCTGCTCCATTGCTCCCAGCGCCTCGTCTGCCTTCTGGTGCGCCCGGACGTAGGACAGCCCGAAATCCAGGATGTCCCAGCTCAGGGTCAGGTCGGAGGTGAAGATGCGCTTGTCGGAGGAGGTGGAGGGCTCCAGCGACTCTCGGCCACTGATCAGCGAGAGGCTGCTGGACCCGGCGTAGCTGTTCCGGGTGTTGTAGCCGGCGTTGGCCACCAGCTGGGGCAGCAGATCGTGGCGACTGAGGTCGAACTCGCTCAGACGCAGCGCCTGTGTCATCAGCTCGACCCGGTAGTCGAGGTTGTACTTCAGGGCGCGGGCCATGGCCTCGTAGAGACTGACCGGGCCGCTGATCGGCTCCTGGTTGGCGGTCACGCGTTCGACCGATCGGTTCACGGCGACCTTGAGTTCGGTCTCCTTGAGCGGTGTGGGGGTGACGGTCGCACAGCCGGTCAGCGTGGCCAGGGCCAGTGACAGGGTGAGTGTGTGCAGGAAGGGGCGGTGTGTGGTGGTGGTGGTCATGGCTTGTTTTCGTCGAGAGGGTCAGCGTTGGGCGAGGGCGGCTGCGAGGGCTTCGCGTTCCTGCTCCGGGCTGGCCGAGATCAGTGAGAGTTCCGTGCTGAGCGCGTTGGGCGAAAGGGGCTGGCGCTCCCGTTCTGGCGAATCCAGCAGGCGCACGGTGCCCGTGGACACGTCGACTTCCACCCGGTCTTCGCTGACGCTGCCGTCGGTATGGAGCGCCCGCACCAGCAGCGCAACCTTCTCCATGCCGGGGACGCGGTGGATCGAGAGGTGACCCAGGGGATCAGCCTGTATATCGGCTGGCAGTGGACGGCCCTGGAGGGTCTTGAACTGGTACTCCGCCACAGCGCTGGAGCGTGTCCCCAGCGTCGGATTGCTGACCGTCACCTGGACCGACTCCGGGCGAACCTCCGTGTCGATGCTGAAGGTGGTCTGGCGCATTCCCGTGCCGCTGACCAACTGCAGCGATGCGCCGGTCCAGGAGGTGGTGGTGCGGCTGTCGAAACCGGACTGGCGGCTGTCCATGAGCGAGGCTGCTCTGTCATGCACACGCGGAGCCTCGGACTGGGCGACCACGCCGATCGAGCCGCTCTGCACATCGCGGGACTGGGTGCCCTGCAGCGACTGGATGCGGTTGACGGAGGCGACGACCGCCCCGGTGGTCTCGATGGACTGGACGCTCCCCAGGCTGCTCATCTGTGACACGGACTGCAGCACGGCGCCCGTGGCGCTGATGCTGGGGGTCGTGGGTACGACCGTTTCTTGCCGGTGGACCGTGTCCGTGCGGACCGTCTCGACAGGTGGCGGGGCATCTACGGCGGTCAGCGTGATCCGGATTTCGGCGGTGCGCTGGGCTCCCTGGCTGTCGGTGACCGTGTACCGCACCGTATCGGTGTTGGCTGCAGTGACACCGGGCTGGTAGGTCAAGGTGCCGTCGGGATGGACGGTGACAGTGCCATGCTCGGCACTGGCGGAGACGAGGGTCAGCGTGTCACCGTCCGGGTCGGCGTCGTTGGACAGCGGTGCGATCGTCACCGGCTGGTCGGCCGGGGTGGACACCACATCGGCCACAGCCTCCGGCGGAGTGTTGTCGACCGTCCAGACCAGCACCTGGTGGGTCGAGGCGCCGTCCGGGTCGGTGGCCACGACCGTGACGGTGTAGCGGCCGTCACCGGCCGGTCCGCCGCTCGACGCATCGCTGGGAAGTACCCCCGAGATGATGCCGCCCACGGACATCGTCAGACCCTGCGGCAAGCCTTCGGCCGAGAAGGTGAGGACAGGGGAGTCCTCGTCGGCGAAGGCGGGCGCCATGTCCAGCACCACCTCGCTTCGGTCCACGGCGGTCATCCGGGTGGGCTCAGCCGGGTTTGGCGAAACGGTGGCCGGCGGATCGTTGACCGGCGCGACCTGGACCTCCACGAGGGCCTCGCGGTGCTCCTGCCCGTCGGACACGGTGTAGCGGATGGTGTCGGTGCCGTGGAAATTGGCGTCGGGGGTGTACTGCAGGGTGCCGTCGGGCAGGAGTACGACCGTGCCATGGCCGGCGCTGGCGGCCACCAATGCCAGCGGATCACCATCCGGATCGAGGTCGTTGGCCAGCACGGCGACTATGGCGGAACCATCTTCGGCCAACGTCACGGTGTCGTTCTGCGTCTGCGGGGCGTCGTTGACGGGCGTCACGGTCACCTCGACAAACGCCACAGTGCTCTGTCCGGCGGCGTCGGTGGACCGGATACTGAAACGATCCGGTCCGTGGTGATTCGGGTCTGGGGTATAGAAGTACGTGCCATCCGGCAGCACTTCCACGCTGCCATGGGCCGGCAGCAGATCGACCGTCGCCACAGGAGGCTCACCGTCCGCATCCTCCATCGCGATCTGGCCGGATCCAGGCGTGTCTTCCTGAGTCGACACGGTCTGATCCGCCACGACCGGAGCGTCGTTGACAGCAGCAATCGCCAGGCTGAGCGTCGACGTGGAGGTCAGGGCGCCGTCGGAGACGGAGTAGGTGACCACAGGCACCGCGCCGGTGTAGTTGGCCTCGGGAGAGAAGGCGTAGCTGCCGTCGGCGTTGACGGTGAGGGAGCCGACGCCCGCGATGGAGGCGGTGGAGCCGGGGGTGTGGACGGTGGCGTCACCCGCGATGGTGAACTGGGTGACCGAGAGGGGAGAGCCTTCGGGATCAGCGTCGTTGGCGAGGAGGCCGGAAGCTGCTGCGACGGACAGCGTGGTGTCCTCGGTGACGGAGCCGGCGTCGTTGGACGCGGTCGGGGCGTCGTTGACGGCGGTGATGGCCAGGCTGAGGGTGGCGGTGGAGGTCAGGGCGCCGTCGGAGACGGAGTAGGTGACCACAGGCACTGCGCCAGCGTAGTTGACCTCGGGAGCGAAGGCGTAGCTGCCGTCGGCGTTGACGGTGAGGGAGCCGACGCCTGGGATGGAGGCGGTGGAGCCGGCGGTGTGGACGGTGGCGTCACCAGCGACGGTGAACTGAGTGACGGAGAGAGCGGAGCCTTCGGGATCAGCGTCGTTGGCGAGCAGGCCTGAGGCAGCGTTGACCGAGAGTGTGGTGTCCTCGGTGACAGAGCCGGAGTCATTGGAGGCCGTTGGTGTGTCGTTGACGGCGGTGAGCGTGACAAGGCTATGGGCGGTGGATGAGCTGAGGGTGCCGTCGTGGACCACCACGGTGATGTCCCGCACCACGCTGGTGTTCGGGTTGTCCGAGGTGTTGTGGAAGGTGATGGCGGTCAGCGCCGCGGTGTAGTCGGCTTTGGTTGCGGCTCCAGTCAGCGTGATCTGGGTACCGGAGTTGACGTACGCGATGCCATTGACCGTTCCGGTGGCCGCCGCCGATCCGCTGACCAGCAACCGGTCGCTGGTCTGGGGATTCGTCAGCGTGACCGCTGCCGAGGCCATCGTGGCGCTGTCGCCATCCCGGATGGTGGCATCGGTGTCGACGATGGCCACTCCCGCAGCGCCTTCGGCATAGGTGGTCGAAAAGTCGTTGCCAGCCGTCCCGTCCACCAGCACCGACGAGGTGGCGCGCAGGGTCACGTTGTCCAGATGGAAGACATCCGCCGCGGCGCTGGCCGTGAAGGTCAGCGTGCCGCTGGCGCTCACCGAACCCGGCAGATGGATCTGCACCGATGTCAGCGCATCCGCGGCCGTGGCAAGCTCTGCCAGGGTCGTGGCGGTGGTGTTGCCGGCTGCATTGGTGGCGCCGTTCAGATAGGTGACCGTGCCTGCCACACCGGACGCGCCTCCGGTTGTCACCGTGGCATAGACGGTGCCGCCAACCGACACCTGCAGCGTGCGCTGCGCCGTGTCGCTGTGCAGATAGCCGATGTCGAAGTTCAGGATCCCCGCGCCGTTCAGCCCCGGACCGGTGTTCAACCCGGTCAGACCCGTCATGCTGAGCGTGGCCGTACTGGCACTGGAGAAGGCGTAGCGACCCGTCAGGCCCGCATTGGTGCCTGCGCCGGTGCCGCCTTCTGTCCAGCCAAATGGTGCGTCGGCGTAGTCCGAGAAATTGGTGTTGACCACCAGGTTGCCGGTGACCGTGGCGGGCGTGGTGTCTGAATTGAGGTCTGCCGTGGGGGCCAGCAGCGGGTTCAGCGTGGTCGTGGCGGTGATGGGGACCGAGGACAGCTGGTTGTGCAGGGCGATCGAGACGGAGCGGGCGGTGGCGCTGCTGCCGCTGCTGTAGAACATGACCTGCTGGAGTGCGGTCTGGTACGCCGCTTCGTTGGCCACCCCGGTCAGCCGGATCTTGTTCGGCGAGAGCACTTCGACCGAGATGCCCGCGGGCAGCAAGGCGTTGTTGACCGTCAGGACGTCGCCGGTCTGGGGGTTGCTCAGCGTGATGGTGGCGTCGTTGATGTCACCGATCACGTTGGTGATCAGCACATCCGCATCGACCACGGCGACCGGTGTTCCACTGGCAGCGAGGAAGGTGTTCTGGAAGGCATTGCCAGTCGCTCCGCTGCTGTTGTTCGCGTCCAGATCGATCTGGGTGTCGCCGTCGAAGGCGATGTGGTAATTGAATGTCGTGGCGGTGTTGATGGCGCCGAGCGTGAACTGGACGCCCAGCCCGTTGTCGGTCGCCGGGTTGGTGTCCCAGGTGTTGACGATGTCGCCGCCGTTGTTGAGGCCGCCCGTGTACAGGTTGGCGCCGTTGTAGGCCGCCGAGTAGTAGCGGTCGAACTGCCGGTCACCGGTGGCTTCCGCGAAGCCGACCATGGATTCGTTGACTGTGCCGACGCCCTTGCGCACCCCGACGAAGGACGGATCGCCGCTGGTGTTGTTGTTGATCGCCAGATCGGAATTGATCGAGAAGGCTGGACCGTTGTCGCCGCCGGCCAGGAAGGTGTCGAGGGTGTGGTAGTACTTGACCGTGCTGGTGTTGCTGGAGGGCGCATACACCGTCACCTGCTCGGTGAAATACTTGGCCGGCGCCGCGTAGATGGTCTGGATCTGGACCATGAACTCGGTGGTGGCGTTGTAGGTGTTGCTCGCGTCGGCGTCGTGGTAGACCTGTGTGGTGACAACGTAGGGGCTGGCGGTTGTGCCCAGGCCGGTCAGTGTCTGCAGGCCGACGGATTTCCAGTTGGCATCGACACTGGTCGAAGAGGGGTTCGTGTTGGGACCGACCACCGTGTTGCCGATGGCCAGGAAGATGCCGTTGAAAAGGCTGGGGCTGGTGTCTGTGGCGCCCGAGCTGTACGTCTGCTTGACGCCCTGGTACTGCACCTGGATCTGCCCGAGGTCCGTGACGAAGATGCGCAGCCCGTCAGAGCCGTCGGCCAGGGTGCCACCCGTGGGGTTGATGGTGGTCTGCACCAGTTCGCCATCCCAGCCTTGTGCGGCCAGGGCCAGGACATCGACCTCACCGACCTGGGCTTCCAGCGCCCAGTCGCCGCCGCGGTCGGCCGCTCCCGTGCGGTCGGTGGAAGCGGCCACATCGGCGCCGGTGCTGGCCGACAGGGCTTCGATGAAGGCCAGTCCCTCGGCCCCTTCAGCGGCGTCGCAGCCGTAGAGCAGCAGGTCGGCCTGCGTGGACAGCGACTGTCGGATCTTTGACAGCACCTGGGCATGTTCACCCGCGATCGAGTCGGTCGTCAGCAGGGTGGTGCCCAGGTGGATCTGACCGACGTTGCCGTGGGACAGGATGTGCACCGCGTCGACCGCGGTGCGTCCTGCCAAGGTTTCCGCCATCTGTGCCAGCCCGTCTCGGCCTGGATCGAGCAGCACGATTTCCACCGAGCGGTCGAGTTCGGCGATCAGTGCCTGCACGTTCGACAGGCCGGCGTCGACGAAGGCGATTTCCTGGGTGTTTCCGGTGGACGCTGGTTCTGTTCGAACGTCGGCCAGACTGGCCGCCAACCGGTCCTGCGTGGCCGAGGCGGCTTCGGCTGTCGCCTGGGCTTCTGCCAGGGGATCTACCCTGTCCCCCACCTGGTCCAGAGGATCGAGCACCTCGCCGGCCGCGACCACGCCTGCACCGTCGAACATCATGCGGGCTTCGAGCGCGAGCAGATGGGGGCGATGGGCTGAGGGGACGGTGCTCGGATCTTGAGAGGAGTGGACAGGTCGGAGCTTCATGGGGTGGCTGAATGTTGGAGTGAATTTGTTCGACCATTGATGATGGGCGTTGACAAAATCGTCCAAATGCAGCATGAAACTACCGAAGGCCCATTTGATCGGTCTGAAATGAATTTTTTGGAAAAAGTGGCTTGAGGCTCACGGATTGGGCTTGTGCCCGCACCCTCAAGCCTGCTCGGTGAGGTGCAGAAAATCCCAATCCTTGCGCGGGTTTGCGTGTGCCTCGCGCTCCGTCCGTTCATGCCGCTTGAGCGCGACATAGAGATCGACCAGCGCATCGCCGAGCACCTCGCGCAGCGCGGTGCTGCCGTCCAGCGCGTCCAGCGCCGCACCGAGCGAGCGCGGCAGGGCGGGGGCTTCAGGCAGCGGCTCGTCGGCGCGTTCCATGCCGAGCAGGCCGAGGCCGAGCGTGGCGGCCAACGTCAGGTAGGGGCTGGCGTCGCCGCCGGGCAGGCGGTTCTCGACCCGTCGGTTCGCCGGGCTGGACGGCGGAATCCGGAAGGCCACGCCGCGGTCATCGCCACCCCAGTCGGCGGTGGTCGGCGAGGCGTCGCTGTGGTTCATGCGGTCGAAGGTGTGGTCGTGCGGGGCGAACAGCGCCAGCGCCCCTGCGGCGTCGCGCTGCAGGCCCGCGATGAAGTGCGCCAGCCGCGGCGAGGCCTGGCCGTCGGGCTGGCTGAAGACATTGCGGCCGCTGGTGGTGTCCTGCAGGCTGACATGCCAGTGCATGCCGGTGCCGGGCTGGTCGAGGAAGGGCTTGGCCATGAACGTCGCCAGAAACCCCTGCCGCACCGCCGTCTCGCGCGCCAGCCGCTTGAAGCGCCACACCGCGTCGGCCATCGCCAGCGGCTCGCCGGGCGCGAAGTTGACCTCGTACTGGCCGGGCGCCGATTCGTGCGCGTGGCCGGTGACCGGCAGGCGCTGCACCGCGCAGGCGTCGAACAGCGCGTCGAAATAGGGCGCGAAATGGCTCGTGCGCTCCAGCGAAGCGATCTCCAGCGCGTGTTCCCGCGACCCGGAACCCCCCGGCACGCCCGCCGGCCGCAGCCCGCCGTCGGCGGTGCGTTCGACGAGGAAAAACTCCAGCTCCGGCGCCACCGTGGCGCGCAGCCCCGCGTCCGCCAGTTGCTGCAGCACCCGGCGCAGCGCCGCGCGCGGCGAGAAGCGGCGTGCATCCGGCGTCAGCCCGGTCGGCTCGCAGACCACGCTCACGCGGTCCGTGCGGCCGGGCACGGGCACGGCGGTGGACAGGTCCGGCGCCAGGTGCAGATCGCCATAGGCCGCGGGCAGCAGCGGACCGAACACGGTCTCCGGCTCACCGCCCGTCAGCGTCACGCCGAAGACGACCGACGGCAGCTTGCAGCCGCGCATCGCGTCGAACTCGGCGCGCCCGACGATCTTGCCGCGGGCGATCGACGAGAAATCGGCCACCGCGCACTCGACTGTGCGGACCGTGTCGGGCAGCCCGCTCATGGCCGCACCACGCCCAGAATGTCCGCCCCCAGCGCCTCGGCGACCTCGATGCCGTCCACGCCCGCCGACATGATCCCGCCCGCGTAGCCCGCGCCTTCGCCAGCGGGGAACAGGCCGCGCACGTTCAGGCTCTGGTAGTCCCGCCCCCGCGTGATGCGCAGCGGCGACGAGGTGCGCGTCTCCACGCCGGTCAGCACGGCGTCGGCCATCGAGAACCCCTTGATCTGTTTCTCGAACGCCGGCAGCGCCTCGCGGATCGCGTCGAGCGCGTAGACGGGCAGCGAGCCGCGGTCCTTCTGCGCCAGGTCGGTCATCAGCACGCCCGGCTTGTACGAGGGCTCCACATTGCCCAGCACGCGGCTGCGCTGGCGCTTGATGAAGTCGCCGACGAGCTGGCCCGGCGCCTGGTAACCGCCTTCGCCGAGTTCGAAGGCGCGCGATTCCCACAGCCGCTGGAACGCCATGCCGTCGAGCGGGTTCACCGGCCCGGTGCCGCCCGGGTCGCGGCGGTAGTCCTCGGGCGAGATGCCGACGACGATGCCCGCATTGGCGTTGCGCTCGTTGCGCGAATACTGGCTCATGCCGTTGGTGACGACCCGGTTCTCCTCCGAGGTCGCCGCCACCACCGTGCCGCCCGGGCACATGCAGAAGCTGTAGACCGCGCGGCCGTTCCTGGCGTGGTGGACCAGCTTGTAGTCGGCCGCGCCGAGGATCGGGTTGCCGGCGTTCGGGCCGAAGCGGGCGCGGTCGATCACGCTCTGCGGGTGCTCGATGCGGTAGCCGATCGAGAAGGGCTTGGCCTCCATGTAGACGCCGCGCTCGTGCAGCATCGTGAAGGTGTCGCGCGCGCTGTGGCCGAGCGCCAGCACGACGTGGTCGGCGCGGATCTCCTCGCCCGAGGCCAGCGTCACGCCGCGGATGTGCCCGTCCTCGATGCGCACGTCGCTCACGCGCTGCTCGAAGCGCACCTCGCCGCCCAGCGCGATGATCTCGGCGCGGATCTTCTCGACCATGCCGACGAGCCGGAAGGTGCCGATGTGCGGCTTGCTGACGTAGAGAATCTCTTCGGGCGCGCCGGACTTGACGAACTCGGTCAGCACCTTGCGCGTCAGGTGGCGCGGGTCGCTGATCTGGCTCCAGAGCTTGCCGTCGGAGAAGGTGCCGGCGCCGCCCTCGCCGAACTGCACGTTCGATTCCGGGTTCAGCGTGCGCTGGCGCCACAGGCCCCAGGTGTCCTTGGTGCGCTGGCGGACTTCCTTGCCGCGCTCCAGCACGATCGGCTTCAGCCCCATCTGCGCCAGGATCAGCGCCGCGAAGATCCCGCACGGCCCGAAGCCGATCACCAGCGGCCGCAGCCGCTCGCCGCTGGTGGCGAAGTCGGCGGGCGCGTGGCCGACGAAGCGGTAGCCCGTGTCGGGCGAGGGGCGGACGTGCGGATCGCCTTCGAACTGCGCCAGCAGGGCGGCTTCGACGCCGTCCCGCAAGGTGCAGTCGATGGTGTAGATCAGCACGATGGCCGTCTTCTTGCGGGCGTCGTAGGCGCGCTTGAAGACGGTGAAGTCGACGAGGTCGGCGTCGTCGTCGAGACCCAGGCGGGCGCGGATGGCCGGACGCAGGGCGTCCTCGGCGTGGGTCAGGGGCAGGCGGAGTTCGGTGATGCGCAGCATGGCGGGATTGTCGCCGCGCTGCGCGTCCTCTCCATCCACGTCACGTCATGTCCGGTAGCCAGGATCCGTCCGCTCCAGCTTCCGGATCAGCGCCGGCCACACGAAGGCTCCGCCCAGGCTGCCGGTCTGCACCTGCATCGCGTGTGCCGTGCCCTGCACGATCGCCGGATGCACCTGGATCAGAGCGCCCCCGGCCTGCGCTGAGATCTGGATCTGGCAGGCGCTCTCGAAGATGTACATCGCGAGGAAGGCGTCGGCGATCGAGCGGCCGACCGTCAGCAACCCGTGGTTGCGCAGGCACAGGAAGTTGGCGCTGCCCAGATCCGCCTGCAGGCGCGGCTGCTCGTCCGGGCGGAACGCCACGCCTTCGTAGCCGTGGTACGCCAGCGAGGCCAGCACGAAGGTGCTCTGCTGCGAGATCGGCAGCACGCCGCATTGCTGCGCCGCCACGGCCACCCCGGCGCGCGTGTGGGTGTGCAGCACGCACTGGGCGTCCTCGCGCGCGGCGTGGACGGCGCTGTGGATCGTGAAGCCGGCCGGGTTGACCGGGAAGGGGCTGTCCTGCAGCTTGTTGCCGGCCTGGTCGATGCGGATCAGCGACGAGGCCGTGATCTCCTCGAACATCAGGCCGTAGGGGTTGATCAGGAAGTGGTGGTCGGGGCCGGGCAGGCGGGCGCTGATGTGGGTGAAGACGAGGTCGCTCCAGCCGTGGAGCGCCACCAGCCGATAGGCCGCTGCGAGGTCGCAGCGCAGTTGCCACTCCTCGGGGCTGACCTGGTCCTGCAGGGAGGGGATGTGCAGCATGGTGTTCACTCCGTCTGCGCGAGCGCAGCCTTGTAGAGGGATTGCTTCGGCTGGGCGAACACGCGCCGCAGCAGGGGCTCGAAGGCGCTGATCGGCAGAGTCTCGGCGTCCGCGTCGAAGGCGGGGTTGTCGTAGAGGGCGACGAATTCGGCGGTGTGGGCGGCGTGCGGGTGGTCGCGGAAGCGGTCGCGCAGGTTGCGGTCCAGGCCGATGTGGTGGAAGAAGTGGTAGCCCTGGAAGATGGCGTGGTGCTGCACCATCCAGTGGTTGGCCTCGCTGACGAAGGGCTGCAGGATGGCGGCGCCGACGTCCGCATGGTTGTAGCTGCCCAGGGTGTCGCCGATGTCGTGCAGCAGCGCGCAGACGGTGTATTCCTCGTCGCGGCCATCGCGCAGCGCGCGGGTGGCGGTCTGCAGGCAGTGGGTCCAGCGGTCGACGGGAAAGCCGCCGTAGTCACCTTCCAGCAGGCGCAGGTGGGCGATCAGCCGGTCCGGCAGGTCGCGGGCGAATCGCTGGTATTCGCCGCCGATGCACTGCCAGTCGGCGGCAGTGCTGTCCTCCATGCGGGTGAAGGTGGCGCGGGTGCTGCACATGGGGTCTCCTTCGCAGGGTGCGTGTGGAAACCGCCCACTATCCGACCGTCTGTCCCCCTGGCGGCGACGCGCACGCGACACTGCGGGAATGTCCGGGTGCCAGCAGCTCCAGGGACGGCCACTGCGCGATCGGCACCGGCCGACCGAACAGGAAGCCCTGGAAGGCGGGGCAGCCATGCAGCAGCAGGAAGTCGCGCTGCGCCACCGTCTCGACCCCTTCGGCGACGACCCGCAGGCCCAGCGTGCGGCTCATCGCCAGGATGGCCTGCACGATGGCGGCGTCGTTGCTGTCGTCCACCAGGTCGCGCACGAACGAGCGGTCGATCTTCACCTCGTCCAGCGGCAGCCGCTTCAGGTAGGACAGCGAGGAGTAGCCGATGCCGAAGTCGTCGAGCGAGAAATGCACGCCGAGCAGGTGCAGCTGTTCCATCCGCTCGATCACCTCCTCGACCCGCTCGACGACGATGCTTTCGGTCAGCTCCAGGGTCAGCCGGGTCGGGTCCGCACCGCTGGTGCGCAGGCTGCGGCGCACGCGCTCGACGAAGTCGGGCTGGTGGAACTGGCGTGCGCTGACGTTCACGGAGACTTGCAGGTGCCGATGCGCCGGCTCGCCAGCCCACTGCGCCAACTGCGCGCAGGCGGTGTCGAGCACCCATTGGCCGAGGTCGATGATCAGGCCGGTTTCCTCGGCCAACGGGATGAACTGGTCCGGTGGCACCAGGCCGCGCACCGGATCGATCCAGCGGACCAGGGCTTCTGCGCCGGTGTAGCGGCCCTGGCTGTCGACCTGCGGCTGGTAGTGGAGCAGGAACTGGTTCTGCGCAAGCGCCTGGCGCAGGGCGTTTTCCATCGCGATGCGGGCGTCGATGGCGGCCTGCATGGCGGGGTTGAAGAAGCGGATGGCGTTGCGGCCGGCGTCCTTGGCCTGGTAGAGCGCGACATCGGCCTGCTTGAGCAGTCCGTCCAGCGGCGTGTCCCGGCCGCGCAGCAGGGTCATGCCGATGCTGGGGCTGCTGCGGTGGTCCTGCGTCGCGTCGTTGAGCGCATAGGGCTGGTTCAGGAGCGCGTGGACCTTTTCGGCGACCAGCTCGGCCTGGTGCGCGGCCGCGGTCTCGTCGGGATCCAGCCCTTCGATCAGCAGCGCGAACTCGTCGCCGCCGAGGCGGGCCACCGTGTCGATGCCCCGGACGGCGCCCTTCAGGCGCCGTGCGACTTCGACCAGCAGGCGGTCCCCGACGTCGTGGCCCTGGGTGTCGTTGAGCTTCTTGAAGTGGTCGAGGTCGAGCAGCAGCAGGGCGTGGTGTGTCTGGCTGCGCTCGCTGCCCGCCATGGCGTGGCCGAGGCGGTCGAGCAGCAGGCGCCGGTTGGGCAGGCCGGTCAGCGCGTCGTAGTAGGCGAGCTGGCGGATCTCCTGCTCGGCCTGCTCGCGGCGGCGGGCCGCCCGGGTGAGGGTGCCAATGCCTGCCAGCACCAGGCCCGCACACAGCAGGCTGGCGCTCCCGATGAGCAGGGCCGCGCGTTTCCAGTTCGCCAGAAAGATGCGCTCGGGCACGACGATGGTGGTGACCAGCGGGTAGCGGTCCGCCTTGCGCACGGCCGACAGCCGCAGCTCGGCGCTGCCGTCGGAGAAGCGTGGCGAGTCGGTCAGCTCCACGGCGTCCTGCTCGCCGCGTGCGACGACCACGCGGTGGGTCGAGCCTGTGGCATTGACCTTTCCGATCAGCGTGTCCTGGTGCGGCGCCCGGGCCAGCAAGGTCAGGTCGCCGCGGTAGAGCGAGACGGACGCGCCCTCGCCAAGGCTCTCCACCAGGCGTCCGTACAGGCCGGTGAAGGCATCGACCGACAGCCCCACCAGCACCAGGCCGAGGAACCGGCCCTGGGCATCGTCGATCCGGCGGCTGACGTAGAAGGTCCACCGGCCGTTGCCCTTGTTGCGCACGGCGGTGCTGATGTGGTCACCGAGCTGTGGCTGGTCCCGCTGGGCCTTGAAGTAGTCGCGCTCGGCCAGGTTGATCGGGGGCACCGGGTAGGCGCGGCTGAAGTTGAGGTTGTCGCCGTTGCTCGCCACGATGGTGGCGACATCCAGCTGGGGCAGTCCCTGGATCTTGTCGCGCAGCAGCTGGTGCATCTCGACCGTGGCCATCTTGCGCCGGAAGTCGGCCTCGTCCTGCACGCCGACCCGGCTGACCCGCTCGGTGATCGCGTCCAGCACCAGGAAGGCCGAGAAGATGGTCTGCGAGGTGTGTTCGGTGAGCAGGAAGGAGGTGCTGCGCAGGTCACGGCGCCAATCCTCGATCTCCTTGGTGCGCAGCGCGACGATCGACAGCAGCGCACCGGCGACGATGACCAGGATCAGCAGGCTGCCGTACAGGCGCACGATGGCGCTGGCGTCGGCCAGGGCTTTCGGTGCGGGGGTGAGCGGGGACATGCGCTGTTCGGATCTGCGGTCTGCGACCGGCCGGCAAGGTTAGAAGACTTCGCGGCCATGCGCCTGAAGAACGGGCCACGAATGGGCAGAAATGCCTGCAATCGAGGTCTGGCCAGGACTGTGCCGTGACAGCGCCGACAATGGTGGCCCACCGACTCCTTCCGGTGCCCTGCTGCCCGATTGACTGCAATGCCTCCACGTTCCTTCCACGCCGCCATCGTCGACCTCGACGGCACCATGGTCGACACCCTGGGTGACTTCGTCGCCGTGCTGCGCCTGACGCTCACCGAACTCGGCCTGCCGGTGGTCGACCGCAGCTTCGTCGAACACACCGTCGGCAAGGGCAGCGAGCACCTGATCCGCACGACGCTGGCCCATGTCGGTGGCGACGCCGCGCTGTACGACGCGGCGTGGTCGGCCTACCAGCGGCACTACCTCGCGCTCAACGGGCAGCATGCGGATGTCTACCCCGGCGTGGTCGAGGGCCTGCAGCGCCTGCGCGACGCGGGGTTGCGGCTGGCCTGTCTGACCAACAAGCCGGTGGCGTTTGCCCGGCCGCTGCTGGCGAGCAAGGGGCTGGACGGGTTCTTCGAGGTGGTGTTCGGTGGCGACAGCTTCGCGCGCAAGAAGCCCGATCCGCTGCCGCTGCTGGAGACCTGCAAGGCGCTGGGCACCCCGCCGGCGCAGACGCTGATGATCGGCGACTCCAGCAACGACGCGCAGGCGGCGCGGGCGGCGGGCTGCCCGGTCGTGCTCGTGACCTACGGCTACAACCACGGTGAGCCGATCCGGGCGGTGCCGGCGCTGGCCCATGTGGACCGCCTGGATCAGATCTCCAACGTCGTCCTCAGCGGCTAGCCCACCACTGCGGCAGCGCCAGCGACAGCGCCGGTATCGCCGACAGCAGCAGCGTCCCCAGCAGGATCGCCCCCACGGCCGGCACCACGGCGCGTGCCACCTCGCGCATCGGCCGCCCGAACATCGCCGAGGCGAAGTAGAGGTTCATCCCGGCCGGCGGGCACAGGAACCCCATCTCCATCGCGGCCAGGAAGATCACGCCGAAATGCACCGGGTCGATGCCATACGACTGCGCCACCGGCAGCAGCAGCGGCACCAGCACCACCAGCGCCGCGAAGATCTCCATCAGCGCCCCCGCCAGCAGCAGGAACACGCTGAGCACCAGCAGGAACAGGTAGCGGTTGGGGATGACCTGCTGCACCCACTCGGTGGCGGCGTCGGGAATGCCGGCGTCGATCAGGTAGTTGGTCAGCCCCAGCGCCATGCCCAGGATCAGCATCACCCCGCCGATGACCTGCACGCTCAGGGCCAGCGCCTCGCCCAGACCGCGCACCGAGAGTTCCCGGTGGGCGAGGGACTGGGTCAGCAGCGCGTAGGCGGCGGTCAGCGCGGCGCTCTCGGTCGGCGTGGCCAGCCCGCTGACCAGCGAGCCGACGGCCACCACGGGCGCCAGCAGTTCCCACTTGGCCTGCCACAGTGCCGCACCCAGGGCGGGGCGCGGGGCGGCGTCTGTCGGCGGGGCGGTCTTGTTCGCGCCGGCACGCAGGAAACCACCGAACACCAGCAGGCAGACCACCATCACCACCGCTGGCACCAGCCCGGCCAGGAACATCGTGTTGATGGGCACGCGGGCGATGATGGCGTACAGGATCAGCGGCACCGACGGCGCCAGCAGCACGCCCAGCGCGCTGGCGCTGGTGACCAGCCCGACACCCTGGCGTTCCGGGTAACCCGTCTGGCGCAGCAGCGGCAGCAGCAGGCCACCGAGCGCCAGGATGGTGACGCCGCTGCCGCCCGTGACGGCGGTGAAACCCGAACACATCACCGCCGCCGCGACCACGGTGCCCCGGACCCCCTGGCCGAACAGGGCGATGAACACCTGCCCCAGCCGACCCGCCGCGCCCGTGCGTGCCAGGATCAGCCCGGCCAGCGTGAACAGCGGCAGGGCCGGCAGCGAGGGGTTGACGGTGATCTGGTAGTGCGACAGCGGCACGGAGGCCAGCGGTTGCCCCTCGTGGGCGAACAGCGCCAAGGCCAGTCCGCCCAGCACCGTGAAGATCGGCGCCCCGGCCAGCAGCGCCAGCACCAGCCACGCGATCACCACCGGAAGTGGCAGCGGCAGGTCACCGTCCAG
>OFSF01000274.1_pt1 | contig 20953 bp, 23 predicted proteins | sample 1543271 | NCBI WGS metagenome assembly OFSF01 (sample SAMN07774227, study PRJEB24372) | wastewater metagenome | isolation source: Exp Tend VB 100WW | collected 2016-02
CGAAACCCATCGACTTCTCTCCTCGCGGCGAGATGATGGGTTTCGCTGCGCTCTACCCATCCTACATTCATTTCCGCAACACCATGTCCTTCGCCGCGATCAACCCACCGCCGGCGATCAGAACGGCGGCGATGGCGATGTTGGCGCTGGGCTCGGCGAAACCCGCCAGGATGAGGAACGCGGTCGAGAGCAGCGGCGTGGCGTAGGACGCTGCTCCCAGCACGCGGATGTCGCCGCGCTTCATGCCGATGTCCCAGGCAAAGAACGCCGCGCCCACCGGACCGATGCCGAGTGCGACCACTGCCAACCATTGCAGCGGCGTTGCGGGCCACACCGTGGTCTCCACCATCATGTGCACCAGCGCGGCCAGCACTGCGGTGGCAAGGCAAAAGCCCGCCACGGCATCTGTCGGCACCGCCTTGAGCCGGCGCGACATCACCGAATAGGTCGCCCACACGAATGCCGCGACGAAGGCCGCCGCGAAGCCTGGAATCTGTTCCCTGGTGAAATTGCAGGTGTTGCCGGCAAACAGCAGCACGGTGCCGGCAAGGCCAAGCAGTGCGCCGACGATGTGATGGATCGCCAGCCGTTCGCCCGGCAATAGCGAGGAGAACAGCACGATCAACAGCGGCCAGAGATAGTTGAGCAGGCCGGCCTCGGCCGGCGGCGCGAAGCGCAGCGCCAGGAAATACAGCGCGTGATAGCCGAACAGCCCGCCGACGCCGACGACCCAGGCGAGCAGCGGCTGCTTCAAGGCGCCGAACGCGGCAGGGCGCAACAGGAAGCTTGCGAACGCGACCGCAGCGCCGATCGCAAACGTCATGGCAGCAAGCTGGAACGCCGTGATCGCGCCGGTCGCGACCGTCATGACCGACAGCAGCGACCACATCAGGATGGCGGTCAGTCCGACAAGGGTGGCAGTCCGGGTGGTCATTTCAATTCAATCCGTCATGGCCGGGCCGGCCACGTCTTTGCTTCACGCCTCGCGGTTGTAACGACGAAAATGCCCGGCACAAGGCCGGGCATGACGCATTGATCGAGGTCGCGTGCGGCGCTGCGCCGCTTACGCGTGATACTGGCCGCCGTTGATGGTCAGCGTCGAGCCGGTGATGAAGCCGGCATCGTCGGCCGCCAGGAAGACCACCGCGCGCGCGATCTCCTCAGGCTCGCCGAGGCGATTGACCGGGATCTGCGGAATCACGTTCTTCTCCAGCACATCCTTCGGCACCGCCTGCACCATCTCGGTGTTGATGTAGCCGGGCGCGATCACATTGACGGTGATGCCGCCCTTGGCGTTCTCGATCGCCAGCGCCTTGGTGAAGCCGATGTCGCCGGCCTTCGCCGCTGAATAATTGACCTGGCCGAACTGGCCCTTCTGGCCGTTAATCGAGGAGATCGAGATGATGCGGCCGAACTTGCGGGCGCGCATGCCCTCGATCACCTGGCGCGTCATGTTGAACAGCGAGCCGAGGTTGGTGTTGATCACGGCATTCCACTGCTCGAGCGTCATCTTGTGGAATGCGGTGTCGCGGGTGATGCCGGCATTGTTCACCAGCACGTCGATGGGGCCGAGTTCGGTCTCGACCTTCTTCACACCGGCCGCGCAGGCGTCGAACGATGCGACGTCCCACTTGTAGACGGGAATCCCGTTCTCCGCCTTGAACTTCTCCGCCGCGGCGTCATTGCCGGCGTAGCTCGCCGCCACGTTGTAGCCGGCCGCTTTCAGCGCCTTGCTGATAGCAGCTCCGATGCCCCGCGTTCCGCCCGTCACCAATGCAACACGTGCCATGTCCGTCTCCTCCTTGGCCGTCTTTTATAACCGGATAACTCCGGTCTACGCACTCACAACGAAGCGCGATGAGATCGTCGCGCTTCCGCTCCCTTTTTGAGCATGATCCGTTCGGAAAACCGCTTCACACTTTTCCGGATCATGCTCGCGCAAAACAAAAATGCCCGGCGCAAAGCCGGGCATCTTTTCTATCAGTTCGCGCCGTGGTTGACAGATGATCTTTTCATCACCTAGCCGGCCTCGCTGCCTTTTGTTCAGTCGCGTGCAACGCACATGGCGATGCCCATGCCGCCGCCGATGCACAGCGTCGCGAGGCCCTTCTTGGCATCGCGCTTCTGCATCTCGTGCAGCAGCGTGACCAGCACGCGCGCACCCGACGCGCCGACCGGATGGCCGATCGCGATCGCGCCGCCATTGACGTTGACCTTGGCCGGATCCCAGCCGAGGTCCTTGTTGACGGCGCAGGCCTGCGCGGCGAACGCCTCATTGGCCTCGATCAAATCGAGGTCGGCGATGTTCCAGCCGGCCTTCTTCAGCGCCGCGCGCGAAGCGGGGATCGGACCGGTGCCCATGATCTTGGGATCGACGCCGGCCTGGCCCCAGGAGACGATGCGGGCGAGCACCTTCTTGCCCTGCTTGGCGGCTTCCTTGGCGGTCATCAGCACGACGGCGGCGGCGCCGTCATTGATGCCGGAGGCGTTGCCGGCGGTTACGGTGCCGTCCTTCTCGAAGGCGGCGCGGAGCTTGGCCATCGCGTCGAGCGTCGCGCCGTGGCGCGGATACTCGTCGGCATCGACCACGATGTCGCCCTTGCGGCTCTTGATCGTGACCGGGACGATCTCGTCCTTGAACTTGCCGGCCTTCTGCGCCGCCTCGGCCTTGTTCTGCGAACCGACTGCGAACTCGTCCTGCTGCGCGCGGGTGATCTGGTACTGCTTGGCGACGTTCTCGGCGGTGTTGCCCATGTGGTAGCCGTTGAAGGCATCCCACAGGCCGTCCTTGATCATGGTGTCGATCAGCTCGAGGCCGCCCATCTTGACGCCGCCGCGCAGATACTGCGCGTGCGGGGCCATGCTCATCGACTCCTGGCCGCCCGCGACGACGATCGAGGAATCGCCGTTGAGCAGCGCCTGGTAGCCGAGCGCGACCGTGCGCAGGCCGGAGCCGCAGAGCTGGTTGACGCCCCAGGCCGGGCTTTCCACGGGAATGCCGGCCGCGATGGAGGCCTGGCGGGCCGGGTTCTGGCCCTGCGCCGCGGTGAGGATCTGGCCCATGATGACTTCGGAGACCTGGCCGCCCTCGACGCCGGCACGCTCCAGCGCCGCCTTGATGGCAATCGCGCCGAGATCGTGAGCCGGTGTGGTCGCGAATGCGCCGTTGAAGCTGCCGACCGGGGTGCGGGCGGCGCTGACGATGACGACATCGTCTGACATGGACATCTCCTATGGGTTGTAGCTGGGTTTCTCGACGGCGGGCGGCCGGTTTGGCTGGCCTGTCTCTTAACGGCTATCCTGTAAAGCTCATTGAGGCATGTCAATCAAACTGTGGCGCAAATCGCGCCGCGACGCACTCAAAATGACGCCCTTGGCACATTCCTGAGCAAATCCTATGCTTTGGAATTAACCGCACAGCACAAAACGGTAGCCGAACCGCTTTGAAAATGCTTACCTTTGCTGCGATGCGTTGCATTTAGCCCTGCGGCGATGCCGTCGGGTTCCAGGTTCTTCGGTGTTGAAGTGAGAGCCCATGGCAAAATCTGAACAACCGACCACGATCAAGAAATACGCGAACCGGCGGCTCTATAATACCGGTACGAGCACCTATGTGACGCTCGAGGATCTCGCGGCGATGGTGAAGGAAGGCGAGGATTTCCTCGTCTATGACGCGAAGACCGGCGACGACATCACCCGCTCCGTGCTCGCGCAAATCATCTTCGAACAGGAGAACAAGGCCGGGCAGAACCTGCTGCCGACCACGTTCCTGCGACAGCTGATCCGGTTCTACGGCGACAGCATGCAGATGGTGGTGCCGAAATATCTCGAACAGTCGATCGAGACGCTGACCAAGGAACAGGAGAAATTCCGCAAGCAGATCGCGGGCGCCCTGAGCGGCACGCCGTTCGCTCCCCTGGAAGAACAGGTCCGCCGTAACATGGAGCTGTTCCAGCAGACCTTCTCGATGTTCAAGCCGTTCGTGCCGCAGCGCGGCGGCACTGAAGCCGAGAAGGTGCCGGAGCCCGCGCCCGACGACGGCAACATCGACGACCTGCGCCGCCAGATGAAGGACATGCAGGAACGTCTCGAGCGCATGTCGCAGCCGGCGAAGAAGGACGAGTAGCTTTTCGTTCTCCAGCGCGGACCTCACCGCATCGTCGCCCCGGCGAAAGCCGGGGCCCATAACCACAGATCCATTGTTGTTGCCCGAGGCGTCTCCCGGATCGCCTCATTGAGAAGCCGCGGCGTATGGGTCCCGGCCTTCGCCGGGACGACACCGTTTGTTGGGCAATCCGAGTCAGCCCGCGGCGGGCACAACCTTTTCCGCCGGCACGTTCCACGGCCGGTCCGGCGAGGCGAGGCCGATCAGGCGGCCCTGAATGAAGTCGCAGCCCCATTCGCGCAGCATCACGGCGGCTTCCTCGTCCTGCACCCATTCGGCGACCGTCTTGATCTCAAGCCGGCGCGCAAGATCGATCAGCGTCTGCACGAAGGCGCGATCGTCGGCCGAGCGCACGATGTTCTGCACGAAGGCGCCGTCGATCTTGACGATGTCGACGCCGAGCTTGCGCAGGTTGCGGAACGAGGTGTAGCCGGCGCCGAAATCGTCGATCGCGATCCGGCTGCCGAAATTCTTCAGCCGCGTGACGAAGCCGCGGACGTCGTCGATGTCCTGGATCGCGACGGTCTCGGTGATCTCCACGATCAGCCGCTCGCCGACGCCGGGATGCGCGCGCATCAAGGATTCGATTGGAAGATCGGCGCCGTCTCGGATACGGGCCGACCGCTCGTGATGCGCAATCGATCGCTGTTCATATCAGGTAAATGGCGCGACGTATCGACGACCGCGAATAGCCTGATTGCGCCACTCACACCGGCATTCCGCCCCGTTTGCGGCGTGATCTTCTGTGACCGGGTGATGAGGGATCTCGGCGTTGTCGAGCGCATCCTGCCGACCGATGCAGATATCCGCCACGAATGGTTCGACCTTGGAGATTTTTCCGGACTGATTGCTGGGCAATCTCCCAGTGGCCGCTTCATCCATGGCCAGAGCCAGGCCATTGTCGACGTCGCAACCGGCCGCACGCTTCTGCGCACCGAGCGCACTGGCGACTTCTCGGTTGACGGCAGTCGTCTGATCGACGGATTTACCCTGCGGGATATCTCGACCGGCAAGGCCCTCTGGACGCTGCACGAAACGCCGCACGGCGGATTCGTCATGATACTCGCCGATGGCCGGGTTCGGCTGTCGCCCGGCGCCGAAAGATACATCAAGCTGGTGCGTGGCTTCGAGGTGAAGCCATTTGATGATGCCGCGCGGAAGCAATTCGAACTGCCGCACGGTCTCGCGCCGTGGCTTGCGACATTTGGCCCGCGGGCGCGGCGCTGAAGCACCTCCCCGCGCCCCGACAGGGCTTGCGGACGCGCAAGCCCTGATTGCCGCACGGCAATCGCATCACCTGCGACGCACCTCGCGGGGTCCGCTACAGAGATTGCCTCCGACAGAAGGCAATCCCGATGACCATCCAGCTCTACGGCTTCTGGCGCTCGAACGCGGCATTCCGCGTCCGCGTCGCGCTTGCGCTCAAGAACCTCGATTTCGAGGAAATCGACATCGACATCCTCTCCGGACGCCAGTTCGATCCGGGCTACGCCGAAGTCAACGCGGAGCATGTCGTCCCCACCCTCGTTCATGACGGCCGCGCCATCTTCCAGTCGCTGGCGATCATCGAATATCTCGACGAGATCCATCCCGAGCCGCGGTTGCTACCGGCCGACCCAAGCGAACGGGCCTATGCACGATCGCTGGCAATGATCCTCGCCGCCGATGCGCATCCCCTGACCGTCCCGCGCGTCCGCAAGCATCTCGCGCAGGCGTTCGGCGCCGATGCCGCCGCCATCGAGACATGGTGCAGGCATTGGACCGCCGAGGGACTTTCGACCTACGAGCGATTGCTGACGCGGCGTCCGGCGGCTTCCTTCGCGCTGGGACCGGCCCCCACGATCGCCGACATCAGCATCGCGGGCCAGGTGGCCCTCGCCGACGTCTATCGCATGGAGCTCGCGGCATTTCCGGAGGTGGCGGCGCTGGCGAAGCGATGCTTCGCCTTGCCGGCATTCGCCGAAGCGCATCCGTTTCAGCAACGGGGCTACAATCCCGCCGGCTAGATCAGAGCGCGATTGCGCGAACGTCCTTCGAGCAATTGCCGACGCGCCGTCAGCCCCTGCCCCACGATATCGAAGAAGGCGCGGACGCGGGCGGTGTTGCGCAGATCGCGGTGGGTGATCAGCCAGAGTTCACGCGTGAGCGCGGCCTCCGGGACGGAGACGGTTTCGATGTCGGATTCCTGATCGCCAAGATAGCAGGGCAGCAACGCCATGCCGATGCCGGCCTTCACCGCCATCATCTGGTTGATCAGGCTGCTGGAGCGATACACGATCTGATCATTCGGCACGGTTGCGGTGAGCCAGCTCGCCGCGGCCGCGGCCGCCGAACTATCCCAGCCGATGAAGCTGTGGCCCTCGAACGGGGCGCCGCCGGGCCGGCCGCGGTCGGCCAGATAGCGCGGGCTCGCGTAAAGCGCCCACGCCGTCTCCGCGATCTGCCGTCCGAACAAGTCGCCCTCAGACGGGCGCGTCGCCCGGATCGCGATATCGGCCTCGCGTCGCAGCAGGTCGAGCTGGCGGTTGTCGACGAGCAGCTCGAGCGTGATCCCCGCGTGCCTCGACCTGAACTCCGCGAGCAGATCGTTGAGGATGCGGTAGGCCAGCGATTCCGAGCAGGTGATCCGCAAATTGCCGGACAGCCGAGCGTCCCGGCCGGTGACGTCGCGGTCGACCGCCAGCACCTCCCTCTCCATGCGTTCGGCGGCGAGCAGCATCCGGTCTCCGGCGTCCGTCGGCGTATAGACGCCGCCGTTTCGCTCGAAGAGCTGGACCTCAAACCTCGCCTCGAGCGCGTTGAGCCAGCGAAAGATCGTGGAGTGGTCGTTACCCAGCTCCTGCGCAGCTCCCCTGAGCGAGCCGGCCCGGCTGATGGCAAGGATCAGCCGAAAGTCGTTCCAGTCCATGCCGCGATGCTCTCCGGAAAAAGCGCAGCCGCACGATTCGGGCGCACGCTTGCGCTGCCGGATATGAGGTGCGGGGGCCGGGGTCAACGCAATGACCCGCGTGGCAGGTATAACGACGTCAGCCCGCGGCGGGCACGACCTTTTCCGCCGGCACGTTCCACGGCCGCTCCGGCGAGGCGAGGCCGATCAGGCGGCCCTGGATGAAGTCGCAGCCCCATTCGCGCAGCATCACGGCGGCTTCCTCGTCCTGCACCCATTCGGCGACCGTCTTGATCTCAAGCCGGCGCGCAAGATCGATCAGCGTCTGCACGAAGGCGCGATCGTCGGCCGAGCGCACGATGTTCTGCACGAAGGCGCCGTCGATCTTGACGATGTCGACGCCGAGCTTGCGCAGGTTGCGGAACGAGGTGTAGCCGGCGCCGAAATCGTCGATCGCGATCCGGCTGCCGAAATTCTTCAGCCGCGTGACGAAGCCGCGGACGTCGTCGATGTCCTGGATCGCGACGGTCTCGGTGATCTCCACGATCAGCCGCTCGCCGACGCCGGGATGCGCGCGCATCAAGGATTCGATGGTGGCCCACCAGTCCGGATCCATCGTGGTGTCCGGCGAGATGTTGAGGCTGAGCTGCACATCAGGGGCCGCGGCGAGCTCGGCGATGGCGAGCTCCAGCACGCGATGATCGACCAGCCGGATCAGGCCGAGCCGCTCGGCGACCGGCACGATGTCGGGCGCGAGCAGCGCACGGCCGTCGTCCTGCTCCATGCGGACCAGGCACTCGTAAAACGACGGCTGCCGCGAGCGCGCATCGACTACCGGCTCGAAGCCGATCACGATGCGGCGCTCGTTCAGCGCGGTGACGATCTCGTCGGTGACGCGGATGTTGACGCGGCGCTGCGCGTCGCGCTCGACATTCGGCTTCCACAGCGCGAACGAACCGGCGCGGCGGCTCTTGGCGGCATCCAGCGTCTCCTGGGCGCGATTGACCGCCTCTTCCGCCGACTTCGCATGGCGCGGGATGGTGACGGCACCGATCGATGCGGTCACCGATACCGGGCCGGACCTGGTCGGCACCACCTCGTCGCGCACCGCGGCGAGGAAGCGCTCGGCCGCGACGTTGGTATCGTCGACGGTGCAGTTGCGCAGGATCAGGCCGAACTTGTTGCCGGAGAAGCGGCCGAGCATGTCGCCGCTGCGCAGCCGGGCGCGAATCCGCTTCGCCACCTCGGCGATGACGGCGTCCGCGACATCGAAGCCGAAAGCGTCGTTGACCCGCGCCAGATGATCGATGCCGATCAGCATGAAGGCACAGGAAGTGCGGAAGCGCGCGCACTCCTCGATGCTCTCGGCGAGCGAGGCGACCAGATGGGTGCGGTTGAGCTCGCCCGTCAGCGGATCGTGCCGCGACAGTTTCAAGAGCTGCTCGTCGCGGGCGTGGCGTTCATTGTTGACCCGGACGATGCCCTGCACCCGCGACGGCCTGCCGTCGGGGCCGGCAAACCAGCAGCCGGTCTCCTCGATCCAGATCACCGGCGCCGATGTGACGCTCCGTACGCCATATTCGATCCGGTAAGGCACCGGCTCCCCGCTTCGCGACGGCGCGGCGTGGCCGAGCGCGTCCACGCGAATGCTGCGCGACGGCTCGATCAGCTTCGCGAGCTCGGCGCCGCTCGCCAGCGCCGCGACCGGGATGTCCGGGAACACCGTCGCCACATTGTCGCTCCAGGCCATCGCGTCGCTCGCCAGGTCCCAAGCGAAGGTCGCTTGGCCGAGCGAGGCGAGGATGCTGGCAGCTGGCGGGACAGGGGGCATCGAACATGTCTCGATTTGGGACGGCACCCGGTGATTCTCCACAGCCTCAAGATAGTGGTTCCGGCGAATCCAACGCTAGGAGAAGTTGATAAATAATCTGGAAACCACGTTTTCGACTGCCGCGGAACGAACTGGGGATGGCGGGCATGACCCTTGCCATGAGGGTGTTGCAGAGGGACGCAACGTCCCAAACTATGACGCTCCATCGGGTCGCAGGCGATGTTTGATATCGATCAGTCAGAGGTCCTCGACGGCGAGTTCACCGACACTGCCGCCGTGACCAGCACGGCGCTGGTGCCGCTGGCCGTGACCACCCATTGGGCGCCCAAGATCCCGCTGCCGCACGGGGACCCGTCATTTCTGGCTCACCTGATCGCAACCGCCGCGCACGAGCCGCAGACGTGCGGGCTGCGGCGTGGGTCATTGGCCGACGCACAGACCGCCTACGGCCCGCATATCGACGAACGCCGCAGCGTGACGCGACGCACCCGGCAGATCATCTAGCAAACCATCGCGCGATCAGCGGGCCTTGACCGGCCGGTTGCCGTGACTGTCCTGCGGCACGCCGCGGCGCAGCGACATGTGGGAATGGATGCCGAGCCAGCGCCCGTCGGCCTGGCGCGCGAGGATGATCGTCGCCCGCCCCGGCCGGTCGAAGCGGCTGCCGTCCGGATTGAAGCCGGTGCTGGTCCAGGGCGTGATCACCGTCGCCATGCCGCCATCGGCGCTGATCAGCACCTCCGTATGCGCGAGATCGAAGGCGAAATCCGCGGTGCGGGGCCAAACGTTGTCCCACTGCATCTCGGTCCAGCGCGTGCGGCCGTGGATCAGTTCCTGATAGGTGCCGAACGAGATGATGTCCGGATGCCAGAACGGGCGGGCGGCCGCATAGTCGACCGCCCTGACGCAGGCAGCGAACCGTTCGAGCCAGTCGAAGATCGATTGCGTTGTCGTCGGATCGGCGATCGGAAGGGGCGCGTGTTCGTTCATGGCTCCCTCCGAAAACACGCTAGCGTTGCGGCCCGTCCGATGACGGGTGGCCGCCCGGCTGCAGATCCGGCGAGGCGACCGTCGGCTTGGGCGCAGACTGATCGAGCAGCACGGATTCCGCGACCGATGTCGCCGGCGGGACCGGTGCAGGCGCCGGAGCGGCGACAGGCGCGGGCTCGGGCCGCGGTGCAGGCTGCGCGACAGGTGCAGGCTGTGGTGCCTCGGGCTGCGCCTTGCTGACGCTCGGTGCCGGCGCCGCAGGCGCGACCACCGCACGGCGGCGGGTGCGCAGCGCAATTCCGGAAATGAAATCGACCAGCGCCAGCAGCGTCAGCAGGCAATAGGTCGAGTTGCCGAACTTCGGCCACAGCACGAATTCGGCGGCGGCCGCGCCGAACACGATCAGCGACAGCAGATGGTCGGTGAGATATTTCGCGCCGGGGCGCGCGCCCTTGATGACCTCGAGCAGCAACAGCAGCACGCCGGCGGCAAGCAGCATGTCGCTGAGCGTGATCTGCCACTGTTCGCCCGACAGCAAGGTCAGCCTGATCAGCGGGTCCGTGAAGGACACGCCGGGCATCAGGAAAGCGATGATGTTGTAGACCGCGAGCGGAACGAGCAGCAGCGGAAAACCGACCATCGGGGCTTGCGCCTTATTTCAGGGAGAACCAGCAAAGCGGCGATGGCACTTGCCTCGCCGCGGACGCGCGTCTTGACCGCACTCGTTGGCCGAATTCAGGCGCAGCGCCGTTTGATTGGAGCACAACCTTATCGGAAAACCGCTACGCACTTTTCCGGGTCATGCTCGCGCCTCCGCGGCGCGGCAGCCGAAGTCCGATCAGGACTCTTTCTTGGCCTTCAGGACCTGGCGGCCCTTGTACATGCCGGTCTTCAGGTCGAGGTGGTGCGGACGGCGCAGCTCGCCGGAGTCCTTGTCCTCGACATAGGTCGGGGTCTTGATCGCATCGGCCGAACGGCGCATGCCGCGACGCGACGGCGAGGTTTTTCTTCTGGGAACGGCCATGACGGTGTCCTCTAGGGTGTTGCGGAGGCATCGTCCGAAATACGGACGTGGCTCAGCGCTTCGAAGCGCAAGCTGCGATGCCGGTAAGGCCGCGCTTATAGAGGAAGGCACTCCGTAAAGCTAGGGCCGGAGACAGCAAAATGCGCCCGAAATCGCGCTCAATCGCCGCGATTGTCGCGCCAGCACCGCGTCACGGTATTGGCCCGGGCCATGTAGGTGCCGGACAGCCTGCGCACCCCCGGCCCCGGGTTCCGGGCGCTCCTTTTGAGCGGATTCGGCAGAATCGCCGCCAAAAGCGCGGCTTCCCGGGGCGACAGCGCCGCGGCGGACCGGCCAAAGGCATATTGGGCGCCGGCTTCGGCGCCAAACTGCCCGGCTGGGCCCATTTCCGCGATGTTCAGGTAGATTTCCAGGATCCGCTGCTTCGGCAGCACGAAGTCGATCCAGAGCGCCAGCGGCAGTTCCAGCCCCTTGCGGATCACGCTGCGGCCGGACCACAGGAACAGGTTCTTGGCCACCTGCTGGGTGATGGTCGAGCCGCCGCGGGCCACCTCACCGTCCTCGGCATCGTTGACCGCCTCGCGCAGCGCGCCCCAATCGACGCCCCGGTGCTTGCAGAAATGGGCATCCTCCGAGCTGACCACGGACCGCGGCAGGTAGGGCGACATCGCGCCGAAATCGACCCAATGCCGCGTGACCGGGGCGCCTCGCAGGGTCCGCCACGCCATCAGGGCCGAGACCGGCTGACCGGTGCGGTAGAACGGCGTCACCAGATAGGGCAGCAACAGCACCGCCAGCAAAACCAGCAATAAAATTCGGACAATGCGCAAAACGAGGGTTTCCGGGGAGGACCTCTCCAGCAACGATTTGGCACCCGCCCGCCAGGACACGGCCGGCACCGTCAGACGTCTGTGGGATAATTCACGGTTTTTCCAGCACTTTTAAGGCGCGAATCCATAGCAGGGTGGAATTGACGAAGCCGATCTCATCAACGATTGTCCGGCCGAAAATCGATCTGGAGCAATTCTTAATGACGACCGGTACTGCAGAGTTTTCCAAGCGGCTGGACCAGACCGCGGAGGATACCGAAGCCCTGCTCGCGAAACTGCTGTCCGACGCGACCGAGAGCGACGAGATCGTGCGCCCGAAGCGGCTGATCGAGGCGATGCGCTATTCAAGCCTCGGCGGCGGCAAGCGGCTGCGGCCGTTCCTGGCGGTCGAGAGCGCCGCGGTGTTCGGCATCCCGCGCGAAGCCGCGCTGCTGGTCGGCGCCGCGCTGGAATGCATCCACTGCTACTCGTTGATCCATGACGATCTGCCGGCGATGGACAATTCCGACCTGCGCCGCGGCCGCCCGACCCTGCACAAAGCCTATGACGACGCCACCGCGATCCTCGCCGGCGACGCGCTGCTGACGATTGCCTTCGACATCATCACCCGCGATGCGATCCACAAGGACGCTCAGGTGCGTCTGCTGCTGACCCGCGCGCTGGCCCGCGCCTCCGGCGTCGGCGGCATGGCCGGCGGCCAGATCCTCGACCTCGCCGGCGAAGGCCGTTTCGGCGACCGCGAGCCGGTCGACGTCGCCCGCGTGCAGCAGATGAAGACCGGCGCGCTGCTCCGCTTCGGCTGCATCGCCGGCGCGATCCTCGGCCAGGCCTCGCAGAAGGAATACCAGGCGCTCGACGATTACGGCAAAGCGCTCGGCGAGGCCTTCCAGATCGCCGACGATCTGCTCGACGTCGAGGGTGACGCGGCCGCACTCGGCAAGCCGGCCGGCGCCGACGCCGCACTCGGCAAGACCACCTTCGTCACCCAGCTCGGCATCGACGGCGCCAAGCAGCGCGTGCGCGACCTCTTGGCGCGCGCCGATGCCGCACTGTCGGTGTTCGGCGATCGGGGCGACGTGCTGCGCGCCGCAGCCCGCTTCGTCGCCGAGCGCAAGAACTAGATCATGATGCGAATCGCATCATGATCTAATCTCTTTTCTGAGCATGATCTCCGCGCAAACGCGTTGCGTTTGTCGCGAGGGAAAACCGGACTCCACTTTTCCGGATCATGCTCTAACTGGAAATCGCCCGAAATGAACAAGGAATTCGACGACCGCCTTGTTCGTTTCCGCAAGCTGCCGATGCCGGTCCGCGTGGTGGTGGGCCGGCCGCGCACCTTCACTTCGATCGTGGTCGGCATCGTCGTCGCGCTGTTGATGCCCGGCTCGCTACGCCTCGTCACGCGCCTGCTTGCCGGCTGGGACGCCTTCGCCGCGCTCTACCTGGTGCTCGCCTATCTGATGATGCTGCGCTGTGGCGTCGCCCACATCAAGCGCAGCGCCATCCTGCAGGACGACGGCCGTTTCCTGATCCTGCTGCTGACCGCGTTCGGCGCGCTGGCGAGCCTGTTGGCCATCGTGTTCGAGCTCGGCGCCTCCAAGGGCAGCCCGGCCGGACTGGCGGTGGCCATCGTCACCATCACGCTGTCATGGGCCATGGTGCACACCGCATTCGCGCTGCACTACGCCCATGAGTTCTATCGCGGCAAGACCCCCGGCGGATTGCAGTTTCCAAGCGGCGATGCGCATACCGACGTCGACTATTGGGACTTCGTCTATTTCTCGTTCGTGATCGGCATGACCGCGCAGGTCTCCGACGTCGGCATCACCGACAAGATCATCCGCCGCACCGCGACCGTGCACGGCATCATCTCGTTCGTGTTCAACACCGCGCTGCTGGCGCTGATGGTGAACATCGCGGCGAGCTTGATTTAGCGCGTTATCAATTGGATCGAACGGTTCGGCCACGGACTCTCGTCACCTCTCCCCGACGGGGAGAGGTCGATTTGCGCAGCAAATCGGGTGAGGGGCCGCGGCGCTAACGAGAGACCGCAATCCCTCACCCGGCGCTGCGCGCCGACCTCTCCCAAGGGAGAGGTGAAGTACCGCTGCAGCTGCAGCTCAACCTAATCTCCCCGGGCGCTAGTTGCAGACCTCGACATTGCCGACGTTTCCGCCGGGGCCGCCGCCGCCGCGGTATTCGAGATGGCAGCCGCGCCTGACCGGACGGCACAGATAGGCATCGCACGTGATCTGCCCGCTGCCGCCGCCTTCCGCCCTCGCACGGCCCTGCGGGCGCGGAATGTCGGCGGACGGGAGCTGCGGCTCGCGCTGCGGGCGGAACGCACGGTCCTGCTCGCGGCGCGACGGGCGCTCGTCGCCGTCGCGTTTGGCGACCGGCTTCCGCTCGCGCCGTTTTTCGCATTCATTGTCGTCGTTGAGGAACGAGCCCTCGGCACACACGATCGTGGTGCAGCGATCGCCATCGGCCCTATAGCCGTGCTCGCAGACCAGCGGACAGACGCGGGACTGCTTCAGCCTGACGGCATCGAGCGTGTCGACACTCGCGGCCTTGACGTCGAGTCTGGTGCCGGCATAGCGGTTGAACAGCGTCAGCGAGCGCTGCGACGCCGCGTTCCAGTCGCCATCGACGGCGCCGGTCAGGCAGCCGACGCGGCGCAATTCGGTCTGCACCGATTTGACTACGTCGGCCTCGGGCGCCCCGGTGGCGAGTGCCGCCACGGTCGTGGTCTTCTCAGGCGGAGCTGATGGCGCGGCCGCAGCCGGCGTTGCCGATTGATCGGCAGCAGCCTTGTTCGCCGCGGCGCGATCGGCGAGCGCAGCATCCGCCTGACGCCTCTGCTCGGCAACCGTGGCCTGCTCCTGCGCGACCTGCTTGGCCCGTTCGGCGGCAAGACGCGCGGCTTCGGCAGCCTTCGCGTCGGCCTCGGCCTTCGCCTGCTGCGCCTTCTGCGCGCCCTCGGCGGCAAGCCGTGCACGCTCCTGCTCGGCCAGACGCGCCTTCTCGGTGGCGGCGACGCGCGCGTCCTCGGTCGCGAATTTATCGAGCTGCAACCTGGCGAGGTTGGCGTAGTAGCCATTCGGATACTGCGCGAGGAAAGCATTCATCGCGCTCTTGTTGCCGATCTGCAGCGCGAGCTCGTAGTCGCGCCTGGCTTCCGACTGCGGCGTCGGTGCCGACATCGGGGACGCGGCAGCGGCGACGGGCGCCGGCTTGGCTAGTGCCGGCACCAGCGGCACGTCCTCGCCGCCGAGCGAGCCATAGACGAACGGCTCCTGGCGGTTGTTGGTGGTCTTCAGCACCTCGTCGCGGACATAGCCGAAGGCGCGACGGACATCGAGACCGGGCGTCGGCAGGAACTTCGACAGCGCGATCGTGAACGGGCTGTTCTTGCCGTCGCCGTCGGCCGCCGTAGACCCGGCTTTCGCCGAATAGGCGATCAGCACGTTCGGACTGGTCGGCTCGACCTTGGCGAGGCCCTGCCCGATCGCCCGGGTCGCCAGCGTCCGCTTCATGGTCTTGGCGAACGGGTTGTCGCGGCAGGCATCGAGGATCACCAGCCGCAGCTTCCGCGCCGGCTCGATCGCGACCAGGATACGGTCGAGCGAAAACGCCTCGTCGTAGACGTCGGTGTCGCGCTCCAGGCGGGCATCGACCGGGATCAGGTAGTTGGCGCCGTCGACCTCGATGCCGTGGCCGGCGTAATAGACCAGCGCAATATCGGCATCGCGGGCGAGGTCGGCGAATTCGCGCAGTGCGCGGCGGGTCTCGACCGCCGGCAGGTCCTTGCGGAAGTCGACCGTGTCGAAGCCGGCATTCTTCAGCGTCGCTGATATCACCGAGGCATCGTTGACCGGGTTGGCCAGCGGCGCGGTGTTCCGATACGCCGAGTTGCCGAGCACCAGGGCCACGCGCTTTTCCGCGAAGGCGGGCTGGCAGACGATCAGCAGAACGGCCGCGACGGCGAGCAGCAATCGATTCAATTTCAAGAACCCAGACCTGTTCATGGCGATACTCTGGCGGTTTTCCAGCATGCAGGTCCGAATACCAGAATCAAGCGCGGCATTTTGTGAGGCGCCTCACGATCCGCGCCGGCGTCGACCATGTCACCCTGACTGTTAGTCGACGAGACGGACCGCCGGTTCGGATTTGGCCGGGCACGAGATTTGGTGCACGATCCGGACAACAAGAACAGACGCACGGAGGACGTGATGCAGGGCACCAGCGCGGCGGTTCCATCCGCCAGACCCGGCAAGATCGGCGGCATGATCGGCAGCATGGCCCGAAACCTCCTCGCCCTCGCGCTGCTGGCCGGCTGCGCCGCGGGCTGCGGCCTGGTCGACGCCGTGTTCGACGGCTTCAAGCACGCCAAGGCCGTGGAGAACGATCTGGTTGCGATGGTCGGGGTCAAGCCGGCGGTCGGGTTCAACTGGCACAATGGCCGGCTCACATCGGTGACCGTCACCTTCCCCAGCCTGCTCCAGGACAAGCCGTTGCAGCAACTTGCCGTCGCCGCGCGCGCGGCGGTCGGCAAGGAGTTCAAGCAGCGCGCCGACGATGTCGTGCTCGCCTTCTCGCTGGGGCCGTCCGAGACGCCGGCGGCACAAGTCGACCAGGCTCAGGACAAGAACCTGCCTTGAGCGGATTTATTCCCCGCCATTTATTCCTCACCTTGCGTCACGTGCTCCTGATATTGCGGCAGGTCGTCCAGTATCGCGTACCACGGCGCCTTGGAGCCGACGAAGATATGGGCGGTCGGCCGGATCGAAGGCGGCTCGCGCAGCGTACCCATAGTGACATGGGCATAGGCGCCGTTACGGACCTGCGAATAGAGCAGCGACCCGCAGCGGCCGCAATGCGCGTCGTGGGTGATCTCATCGCCATAGATCAGGAGGCGGTCGGCGCCGCGTGTGACGGTAAATTTTTTGCGGGCAATCCCCGCGAACGGCTTGAACGCCGATCCCGTGGCGCGCCGGCAGTTCGAGCAGTGGCAATTCAGCGCATAGGCAAACGCGTCGGCCACCTCGTAGCGCACGTCGCCGCAGAAGCATTCGCCGGTCAGGATGATTTCATTCGAATTTGCAGATGCGGTCACAGCTTGCTCCTCACGCAGAATTTTGCCGCCGGCCATGGCGCGATGCGGCGGTTCGCGGCTAGATTGCAGAGCCCTTTCCATTCCGATTGAATCGGAACGGGCTCGCGATCCTCGTTTGACGCGTTCCTCACGCGAACCGGTACCCGCTTCGCTCGAAAACGCTCCTGTAGACCAAAACCCCTGCCGGGAGGACCAACCCATGAGCCAAGATCGATCCACCGTCGAGAACGTCGTGCAAACCTATTTCGACGGCCTCTACGAAAGCAATGCCGACAAGCTCGCCGAAGCCTTTCATCCAAGCGCCGATCTGCGCTGGGTAGAGAAGGGCGAGCTGAAGGTCCTGACCGTGCCGGACTGGCTCGCTCTGGTGCGCAAGCGCACGTCGGCGAAGGCCGAAGGCAAGCCGCGCGAGGACTTCATCGTCACCATCGACCGCTCCGACGACAACACGGCCTTCATCAAGGTGCGTTGCCAGCTGCCGCCGCGCTACTTCACCGACTACCTCGTCGCCATGAAGCTCGCCGACGGCTGGCAGATCGTCTCGAAGTCCTACCGCTACGACCTCAAGGACTGACCGCCGCTCCCGCCGCGTTTCCACGACGGCTTTGTGACATGCCCAAGCGGCCCGGCTCCGGCCGGACCGCATTGACTGGCGCTGGTTTCCGGGCGAATTGAGCCGTTATGGAAGCCAAGTTTCAGATCTTTCTCAGCTTGCTCGGCGTGCTGGCGGGAACCGCCCTGGTTGCGCGGCGGACCGATGTCGCGCCGGCGATCCTGCTGCTCCTGGTCGGCGTGGTGCTCGCCTTCGTGCCGGGCATGCCGTCGCTGGAACTGCCGCCCGAGCTCGTGCTCCTGGTGGTGCTGCCGCCGCTGATCTATTCGGCGAGCGTCGCGATGAGCTGGCGCGAATTCAGGGCCAATCTGCGGCCGATCATCCTGCTGTCGGTCGGCTGCGTGATCTTCACTGCCTTCCTGGTCGCGGCGGCGACCCACTATCTGATCGGCCTGCCCTGGAGCGTCGGCTTCCTGCTCGGGGCGATCGTCGCGCCGCCGGACGTGGTGGCGCCGCTCGCAATCGCCCGCAAGCTCGGCATGCCCCGCCGCATCCTGGTGATCCTCGAGGGCGAGGGGCTGGCCAATGACGCGACCGCGCTGATCCTCTACCGCTTCGCGCTCGCCGCCATCACGACAGGGCTGTTCTCGCTGCCGAAGGCGACCGGCACCTTCCTTGTGATCGTTGCCGGCGAGATCGCGTTCGGCACCGCGGTCGGCTGGCTCAGCCTGCGCGCCCGCCGCAGAGCCCGGGATCCGCAGGTCGAGATCACGCTGTCCTTGATCACGCCCTATCTCGCCTACTGGATCCCCGAGCATTTCGGCGGCAGCGGCGTGATCGCGACCGTCGCCTGCGGGCTCTATATGAGCTGGAACGGACCGCTATTGATCTCGGCCGCGACGCGCCTGCAAGGCATCTTCTTCTGGGATTTGATCATCTACCTGATCGAGGGCCTGCTGTTCCTGCTGACCGGCTTCCAGATGCGCTCGCTGTACGAGAAGTCGAAGTCGTTTCCGCTGCACGACATCCTGACCGCCACGGTGCTGGTCGCAATCATCGTGATCGTCGCGCGCTTCCTCTGGGTGTTTCCCGGCACCTATCTGCCGCGCTGGATCAGCCGGCAGCTCCGCGACCGCGATCCGCTGCCGTCGTGGCGGGCGGTGTTCGTGGTTGCCTTCACCGGCGTGCGCGGCGCGGTCTCGCTCGCCGCGGCACTGGCGCTGCCGCTGACACTCCCGAATGGCGACGCCTTTCCGTATCGCGACCTGATCCTATTCGTCGCCTTCGGCGTGATCTTCGTGACGCTGGTCGGGCTCGGCCTCACCCTGCCGCCGGTGGTGCGCTGGCTCGGCCTCGCCAAGGACGGCCGAAGCGAGCATATCGCCGAGCACGAGCAGGAGATCGCGGCGCGGCGCGAGGCGCTGAACGCCGCGCTGAAATCGCTCGATGCGATCACCGACGACCGCGAGCTCTCCGACGAGGTGGTCAAGCTCTTGCGCTCGCGCCACGAGATCCGCGTCAACCAGCTGCCCGACACGCTCGACCCCGAAAAGCACGACGCCTCCGCGGCCGGCACCGCGCTGACCCGGGAACTGATTTCATCCGAGCGCAAGTTCATCCACATGCTGCTGCGCGACGGCAAGATCACCGACGAGACCAGGCGCCGCATCGAGCGCGACCTCGATCTGGAGGAAGCGAGCCTGTCCAACCGCGAGTATCGAAAGATACCGCTGTAGCCCCGCTGTAGCGCGCCACCTCCACATGGCGTCCCAGTGAAGGCCGGGACGACCGAGGAGGTTATTCTGCCGCCGTCTGCTTTCCGGGACCGCCGACGAAGCCTGCGGGATCGCCGAACCGCTCGACCATCACGGCGGTGAGATCCTTGGCCTTGCTGGTGACGCAGGCGCCGGAGCGCACCGTGTAGCGATCCTGGTGCGCGGCATGCGGCGGCGCCTCGCCGTTTTGCAGCGCGCGGGCCGCCTCCATCATCAGCTTGCGGAAATGCATGATGCCGAGATCGGTCGGGCCGAGATGCTCACGGGTGCGGTCGGCGATCGGGCCCTGGCTGTCCTGCACCGCGGCGTCCTGCTCGGAGACGCCCTTGATGCCGGTATAGCTCCTGGTCCGCTGCAGCTTGCGATCGATCAGATAGTCATTCGACTTGTTGCGCAGCGGCACGTAGTTCTCGTCGACCACGGCCATCACGCCGTTGCCGTTGGCGTAACCGTCGCGCTCGGCGTCGGTCAGCGGACGTTCGGGATTCCATGCATAGGTGTAGATCCAGCAATTGGTGTCGGTCACCGGCACGAAGGTCTGGCCAAACATGTTCTCGCCCGGCATCGAGCTCGGCGCGTAGCTGTGGAACGGCATCAGGAACTGGGCAATACGCCAATAGATGTTGTCGCTGCCGGTGAGCCGCCCGCCCGCGACCGTCAGCCCCGCGTCGTGCGGATTGATCTTGATCACCGGCCGCGGGTCCTCGGCGATCCAGCGCATGTGATCGGTCGCGACCCGCGTCAGCGGGTTGACGAAATGCTTCTTGATGTCGAGGATCTCGTTCTCCTCCTTCTCGAAGGAGAGATGCGCGAAGGTGAAATGCGCGGTGTCGATCGAGCCTTCCACCGCCTGCACCCAGTTGCAGTCCTGCCATTTCTTGGTGACGAAGCGGTGCGAGGCCGGCAGCAGCGCCATCTCCAGCGCGGGCAATTCCGGCATCTGATCGACCGGGCCCATATAGGCCCAGATCATCTCGCCCCATTCGCGCACCGGATAGGACTTGATGCGGATCAGGTCCTTGGCGTTGAGGTCCGGATACGAGGTCGGCATGTCGACGCAGCGGCCGTCGGTGTCGAACTTCCAGCCGTGATAGACGCAGCGGATGCCGCATTCCTCGTTGCGGCCGAGCCAGAGATTGGCGCCGCGGTGCGGGCAGTATTGATCGATGACGCCGACCACGCCCCTCGAGTCGCGGAAGGCGAGCAGCTCCTCGCCCATCACAACGATCTTCTTCGGATCGCTGTCCGGCTCCGGCAGCTCTTCCGACAGCAGCACCGGAATCCAGAACCGGCGTAGCAATTCGCCCATCCCCGTTCCCGATCCGGCTTCGGTGAGGAACCTGTTGTCTTCGGCGCGGAGCATGGCGTTTCCCCGGGTTGTTTTTTGATTTTCCCGGAGCTTGGCGTAGCGGATGCGGAACGTCAATGCGATTGGCGGCGCGGTCGGCCCAGCTCAAAGCGGGTTCAAGGCAGTCCGGTCCTCCGGCTCACGGCTTCACATAGGCCCATCCCTTCTCCTGCAACTCCATCACGCGCACGACGCCGGACTTCACGACTTCCGCCTGCTTGATGATCGGAATCGACTTGTTCTCGGCCTTCTGCATCTTCTCCTGGGTATTGCCGCAGGCCTTGAACGACACTTCGGCCGAGTTGATCTGCAAGAAAATCGCGGAAGACAATCAACTACCAAAACCGGCGCGGGTGATTCACCTCCTGCGGTCGGCTGTCTCGGGTCATACCGTGGGTCCCTCTCTTTTCCCTCTGTTGACTGTTTTGGGTAAG
>OFSF01000276.1_pt1 | contig 20884 bp, 21 predicted proteins | sample 1543271 | NCBI WGS metagenome assembly OFSF01 (sample SAMN07774227, study PRJEB24372) | wastewater metagenome | isolation source: Exp Tend VB 100WW | collected 2016-02
GCCCCAACCTGTTGTCCCAAGGCCGGGGTCTAATCCCAATATAATCATGACAATATGATCATCCCAATTTCGCCATGACCTCGTCGGACACATCGTAATTGCCCCATACGGTCTGAACGTCGTCATCGTCTTCCAACGCGTCGATCATCTTGAGCAAGGTTGCGGCATTGGCTTCGTCAACTTCGACCAAAAGCTGGGGTTTCCACGCGAGTTTTGCGCTTTCTGCCGCGCCAAGCGTGGCTTCAAGTGCTTTGGCCACTTCGTGCAGCGCCTCCATGCTGGTCCAGATGCTGTGTTCGTCTTCGTTCGACTCCACATCTTCGGCGCCGGCTTCCAATGCGGCCTCAAACACGCTGTCGGCATCACCCGCGCTGGCGGGATAAGTGATCAGGCCCCTGCGGTCGAACCCGTGGCTCACCGCGCCCGACGCGCCGAGATTGCCGCCATTTTTGCTAAATGCCGTGCGCACATTGGTCGCGGTGCGGTTACGGTTGTCGGTCAATGCCTCAACGATGATCGCAACGCCGCCGGGGCCATAGCCTTCATAGCGCATTTCATCGTAGCTTTCCGCGTCGCCGCCTGCGGCCTTGTCGATCGCCGTCACCGTACCACGGCCCTTGGCCATGATCGGCGCAGCGTTCAGTGGCGTCATCGCCATGTTGCCCATGTCGCTGCTCGTGGCTTCGGCGGCGGGCGTCGCCTGGTAGGTCTCTGCAGTAACCGGCGTCTCCGCCTTCTTGCGACAGGCGGCAGTCATTACAGCGAGGCCAGATCGCGGTCCCGCACGTCGATATAGACCCAGGTCGACGGTCTGGCATTCTCGGTCTTCAGCATTGGCGGCCCTTCGGCGATCGAGATGGTTGCTACAGTCCCGAGCGTGATCTGCTGACCGGAGGGGGCAGGACAGGCAACGTGCGCAGGCCCTCAACACAGTCACGCTGCTCGCGCGGATAGCGCACGCTGATCGGATACCGCGCCAGCCCATCGACCGTCTCGCCGATCGTCTTACCGCCGATCGCGCCCGACACGATGGGCTTGGACGTCGGTGATGTTGAGGCCGTATCTGGTGGCGGCGGCGCGATAGATGTCGACATCGACATAGCGCCCGCCGGTCAGTCTCTCCGCCAACGCCGAGCTGACCCCAGGCACCATCTTCGCCACCGTCTCGACGTCATGGGCGATCCGGTCGAGCCGGGCGAGATCGGCGCCCGACACCTTGACCCCGATCGGGCTCTTGATGTCAGTGGCAAGCATGTCGATCCGGTTCCGGATCGGGGGCACCCAGACGTTGGCGAGACCAGGCAGCTTCACCGTGCGATCAAGCTCTTCCACCAGCTTGTCGGGGGTCATTCCCGATCGCCACTGGTCGCGGGCCGTGCTCGATACCATGGTCCGTCTGACTGATGATGCGGTCGGACTGTTCGACCGCCTGATGGGTCGGATATCCGCGCCAGAATGGACTTGCGCTCGCTGCGGGAAATTGGAGGGATCGAGCGTACCCTGTTCACGCTCGACTGGCTCGAAGACCCGCCATTGCGGCGCGATCCCACCGTCGAGCTCAACAAGGGCGAGAGCCGGAACGCGCTCGCCCGCGCGGTCTGCTCCCATCGCCTCGGGCGTCTTCGTGACCGAAGCCGGAAAAGGCCAGCAGCACCGGGCGTCGGAAGTAGCGCTCCTCACCGGCGCGATCGTGTTGTGGAATACGGTCTATTTCGGCCGAGCCCTCGGCGCGATGGCCAGGAACGGGCGAACGATCGACGAAGCATTGCTGCCCCATATCGCGCCGCTGGGCTGGCAGCATATCAATCTCACTGGCGATTATCTCTGGTCGGATGCGCCCCCACTTGACGGCGACGGATATCGCCGGCTTCGCCGGTTCAAAGCCCTTGAAACAACGTCGGCATGAACGCTGCGCATCCTTATCGTGCTATCCTGCCCGTTTGTGTCGTGGCCCCGTTGGGCACTCGAAGTTGCGAAACGTCGCGGCATGAAGCGCGCCAAGGTTGTCCTGGCGCGTAAACTAGGCGTCGTGCTCCATCGCATGTGGATGGACGCCACCGACTTTCGCTGGGGGCCATCGCAAATGGCCGCTTGAAGGGAAGAATGCTGATCGAGGCGCGTCGGGAACGACACGCTTTTAATGAGGTCCCCTCGCTGGGACGAGAGCTTGGCAAGATCGTGTGTAGTGCTGTGAATGCTTCGGCAAATCACGCTTCCTAGATTGATCTGCCGGTTGTGGATCTGATAGCGCGGTGTGGTGGTCTTCGTGCTGACCACGGATAGAAGCATGATCCTGGCGACGAGATAATCACTCAGAGGGACTTGACGAACAAAGGCCCATACCGAAGCGCACTACCGTGGATGAAACGACACATGGCGGAACGGTCGATGGCATCAGCTATTTCACGTCGGCTCGTTCTCGCCGGCATGGGCTGCATCGCGTCTTCCCTTTCGGCAAGTAACATCAAGAGCTTGAGGGGCAAAACCTTGTCCGAGACGATCTGGAGCGGATATGCGAGCGCCCCGCGCTGGACGTCGTTTGAACTTGCAACCGACGACACGATCATCGTGCGCGCACAAGCTGGCGAGCTCGATGTCGATGCGGTGCTCGACAGCGGCAGTGCGGTCTCGGTGCTCAGCAGCGCGCTTGCGTCGCGATTGGCCATCAACGGAACGGATGCCCGGGTTCGCGCGACTAGCGGTCGCACGGTCGTGAAGATTGCGCGTAACGTCCAGTTGGCGCTGGATGGTCAACCTCGTTCGTTGCCCATGGTCATCATATCGGACCTCTCAACCGTATCCGCCGCGTTTGGCCGACCGATCGATCTGGTGCTGGGGCTAGATATGCTGGCTGATCGCGTTCTCGCGCTTGATTTTGCAGAGAGCCGCCTCGCCTTGGCCCCGAGCGGTTCGTTCACGGGCGGCAATGGATGGGCCGTGCTACAGCTCAGTCTTGGCACGGCTCGCGAGTTGCTGGTGTCGGCAGGCGTGGATGGTCGTCCGGCCGCCCAGATGATTCTCGACTTGGGAAGTGGTAACGCACTCATGATGTCGAGTGCGTTCGTCGATGACGATCATCTGCTGGAGAACCGAAAGGTTTCCACAGTCGCCATCGGCGACATGGAGGGAATGCACGTTGCGAAGGCGGCGATGATGGATAGCGTCGTCCTGGCCGGCTTACCCGTCGCTGCTGTTCCTTCTGCCGTCGTCGAGAACTGGCTCTCGACGAGCGCGGTGGGGAATATCGGTCTCCCGTTGATCGCACAGTTCGACGTCGTGATAGATATCACCGCTTCGCGCTTATGGTTGCGCAAACCGGAGCGGAGTCGGCACAATCTGCTTCTGAAAGACCGCACGGGCCTGGGCGTCGCTACGCGACCAAGCGGTTTGACAGTCGTGCATGTCGCGAGCGGCAGCCCGGCGGAGCGGGACGGTTGGAAGGCAGGTGAACAGATCGTCGCGATCGACGGCGAACCGGTCGGTCCCGGCTATACGCGATCACGGCTTTGGCGATGGCGCTACCGGCCAGCGGGTGCCGCCGTTTCGCTGACCTTGGTGGACGGTAGCGTCCGCAGAATTAGGCTCGCTGAATATTATTGACGGGCGACGGCCGTCAAAAGCGCTTGCTGATTTCCGCCGAGAGAAGATTGCGGGCAAGACGACGATCGACAGCAACAAGGCCGTGATCATTCCTCTAGGCACGGGCGCCGCCAATCGTCGCATGACATCCGAGCCGGCTCCGATACCAATATGCCGTTGCCCGGATCAGGGTGACAGTTCCGCGAGCCTACGGGCGCGAGGCCGACTGGATGGTTTGTCGAGCGCGCAAGGTAACCTCTTCCGACGCGGTTGCGTACTTTATTGTGAGGGCGGCGCTGACTGCCCGAAATCTCGCGATCCGCCAGATCGAAAATCCTGGCGGTCCGACAACAGAGTAGGTGCTTTATGGCCTCGGCCCTGAACTGTGTTTCTGCCGGATGGCTCATGCTGACCGCAACCGTCCTGCTCGACGGCGTTCTGATTTACGCCGGAATCAAGCTGTTCAGGCGCTTCTTCAGCGCAAGGCGCGGCCATTCGCCGGTCGGCGAATCCATCGACTTGCGCGCGGCCCCCGCGCTGCCGCGGGCTCTTCCCAACCATAGCGGAGATTGAACGATGAATGAGATTCAACTTGTCACCGACGCTTCCCAACCTTCCGTCTCCTGCCATTCGGGCAAGGGCGGCGGCGGCAGTTTCATGAGCGGACGGAGCGGAATGGTGCTCATCGCGATGGCGGTGCTCGCGGGGCTCGCGCTGGCGCTTGATCAGCATTGGCTACTCGCGGCCCAGCTCGTGCCCTTGCTCTTCCTCCTCCCGTGCATGGCAATGATGTTCATGTGCCTGAAGGGTCATGGCGGGCATCGGAGCGCGCAGCCGGTGCCGCTGAAGATCGATACAGCCAACGCCGACACGCCCCAATCCTGAAGCGTGCCGATCCGCCGGTCCCATTCGATCTTAGGGGATTTCCATTAATGCCGAGGAACGATGTTGTGATAACCGTCCAAATCTTATGGGCCACTGAAAGGAGCGTGCGATGGGCATCGGCAACCACGACTGCACGAGCTGAATGGATATACGCTCCGAAGAACCGCAGTTGCGGGCAATGATGCTTGCTGGGCTCGAAGGCGATGACGCGTCCTACAAGAGACTCCTGTCGAGACTCAGCGCTTATCTCCGCAGTTACTTCAATGGGCAGTTCGCGCGCATGGGGCGCAGTCCGGCCGACGCCGAGGATCTGGTCCAGGAGACGCTGGTGGCACTTCACACGCGCCGACACACCTATGACCGGACCCAATTGCTGACCCCCTGGGTCCATGCAATCGCGCGCTATCGTCTGATCGATTTTCTGAGGCGTATCAAGTCATCGCATCTCACGGTGCAGGTGGAAGAGGCCGAGGATCTGGTCGCCCCGGACGACGCCCCCGCGATCGAGAGCAGGCTGGACCTGGATGACCTTCTCGGCCAGCTCAAGCCCAAGACCCGGCAGGTAATCCGGTTGGTGAAGCTGAATGGTCTCAGCGTCAGCGAGGCCGCGGAGCAATCGGGAATGTCGGAGTCCGCGATCAAGGTGACGGTGCATCGCGGCCTCAAGGCGCTGAGCCTGCTGGTCAGCGAAAGGAGACCATCGTGAAGACAAACGATCTGATCGACATGCTCGGAACGAATGTCGAGCCGGTCGCCGGCGGCGAGCGGCGCCAAGCGCTGCTTGCCGCCCTGGGCCTTGGCGCGGCGGCTGCCCTCTGCCTCATCTTCGCGATCTTCGGCGTGCCCGGCGAAGCGTTTGGCGGCAATTTCCTCGGCCTCACCATCCTTACCCTGGCCTACATGCTCGGCCTAGCCGCAGTTGGCGCGCGCTTTCTCAGTATGGCGGCGCGTCCCGGCAACGCCGGGCGCGGCGCGCTCGCGGTCGTCGGACTGCTGCTTCTCGTCCTGGCTGCGGTTGCCGTGTTTGCCCTTTGGCTGGCCCCACCTTCGGGCTGGCGCGCGATGATCTTCGGTCCGCGATGGGGGGCCTGCCTCGTTTGCATTCCCCTGGCGGCGATCATCCCTTTCTCCTCGCTCGTCTGGTATTTGCGTAACCAAGCGCCGACACGCCTGCGCCTGACCGGCGCTGTGGCCGGCCTGGTTGCCGGCGCCATTGGCGCGACGGCCGTCGCTCTCCATCATCCCGGCGGTTCGCTCCCCTTCGTGGCGCTTTGGTTCGGTGGCCCTGTGATCCTCTGTGCCCTGATCGGCGCTATTCTGGGACCACGCTTGCTGCGTTGGTGATCGCCGGACTGTCGTTACAATTCCTTCTTGGCCCTAACATCATGTCAGTCCGCAGGAAGGCGCCGATCGAGAAGGAGACATATCGTGACCGAGTCCCCCACCGCCTTTCGACTGAATCGAGAGAGATTATGAACATAGGAACAGCCTCGCGTGCGAGCGGAGTCTCGCAGCGCATGATCAGGCACTACGAGAAAATTGGCCTCATTGCGCCGGCCCCGCGCCGGGGCAGCGGCTATCGGGACTATTCCGGCGCTGATGTCCACAAACTCAGCTTCATCGCAAACGCACGCGACATCGGCTTCGCGATCGAGGAGATCCGCGGACTCCTCGGGCTATGGGCCGACCGCAATCGTTCGAAGTCCGAGGTGAAGGCGCTGGCGGTCGCGCGTGCCGAGGAGTTGGGCCGCAAGGCGGCCAAGTTGGAAACCATGCGCCACGCGCTCCAGCAGCTCATCGGCCAGTGCCATGGTGACGACGATCTCGGTGACTGCCCGATCCTCGCCGGTATCTCGAGCGGCGGAAACAAGGCCGAAATTTCTTGCGGATCGGAATGTAACCTTCCGGAGCTCGACGACGAACTACCTAATGACCGGCTGATCGGTCAGGATAGGACTGACGGTGCTCAAACGCGCATTTCCCTTGCTGCTCCTGCTTAGCGCCTGGATTGGCCTGCTTGGCCAGCAAGTGGCGTTTGCGCAGAGCGCCAACCTCGCGAGGCCGACAACGGTCACGCAGCAGGTCGCCGCGATGAGCGGCATGGACTGCGCCGGCATGGCGATGGCGTCGCACATAGACGGCAAGAGCTCCGTTCCTTGCAAGAAGATGACTCTCGACTGCATGGCTCAAACGAGCTGCAGCGCTCCCGTTGTCCTCAATGAAGATTTCGGCCCGGCCGACGTCACACCGCTCGCATCGCCCTACTATGGTCCGATGCCAGCCACGTCCCTTGCCGGTCGATCCGACGGTCCAGAACCTCATCCTCCGAGCCTGATCTGACTTCGTAGCTCGCGCGACTGCGCCGTTGGGGGATCGCCCGTCGATCCAGCTCATCGGGATCTCGCGCACCCTCAATACGAATTCACATTAAGCTCAATACAAAGGATGATTATCATGCCCAAGTTCATCACCGCCGCTGCCACCATTGCGGCCACCACGTCGATCCTCGCTGGCCTTGCGGCCGCTTTCCCCTCCGCCGCGAATGCCCAGGAAGTCAGCATCGCTACCAGCGGCAACCACTATGAGTGGCGCCTGCCGCCGCAATACGGCCCCCGCACGCCGCTGCGCGCGCCGGTCCGGGTCCTGGTCGATGCCGATGGGAAGCCCGTCGTCGAGCGCCAGCTCGCCCGGACGCTTGGTCCGAAGGACGGCCCCGGCCATTGGGAGTGGCGTGCGCAAGCGCAATATGGTCCGCGCGCTCCGCTTCGCCCCCCGGTGCGGACCTGGGTGCCCGATAACCCAATGGCGGCGGCTTCGAACAGCGGCTCGCAAAAGTAGCGCCTACCCCTAGAGCCTCCCTCTAACCTTGCCGGCAGGGCCCTGGCTCTGCCGGCATTTTCTCGCCGCGGTTCGCGGAGGTGGCGTGGTGCATCCTCACCGAGGCCGGCAGGGTGCTCACGCCGTCGATCGCGCTGGGCGCGCTAGGGCTTGAGCAGTTTCCTCACGTCGATATTGGGCGTCAGGCGGGGCTGAACCCGAGCGTCGCCGTATAGCCGGCGGATATGCCCCTCGATCACCGCTGGACCGACCCCAAGGCGGCAGGCGTCCTCGACGATAGACTTGCGGGTCCAGCAATATTGCGACTTGCACTTGGCCCATTTTCCGCTCGGAACCAGTAGTTCCCGCGCGAAGGTGTCGGCGTCCTCCTCGATTGCGGTGTCCGCGGGCGCGTCCAGCTCATCGAAAATCGCATCATAGTGGTTCTGACCGACATGCAGAACGATGTGGGCCACCAGGTGCATCAGCGTGAACCAGAACATCTCGAGGCGTGTATCTCGCAGCGTCAGGCCGACGACCAGGCGGCCCGACGTCGTCTTGAGAGCCGCACCGTCGAGCCGCATGCCCGGCAGCGGATCCTCGACGATTAGGCTAATGCCGATCTCGGCGAGATAGTCCCGCGCAAGCCTTGCGCCATGACGCTCCCGGGTGAGCCCGACGAGGCGCGCTAGCCAATCCTCATTGACAAGGCTCGGCATCGACACGCGCGAGGACGGGCGTTCGCCCGCCAGTATCATGATCCTGGCTTCCCACGCGGAAATTGCCGGCTCATGTGGTGGGCTCACTGACCTCGCATAACGTCGGCGCGGCCCTTGGTGATCGCCGAACGCCCTCGCGAAGAAGCGGGCAAGATGCTGGGTCGCGGCCTCGCTCGTGCTGAGAATCGTCCCGCCAAAGGGTGCGAGCCAGCCGCGCTTGTACATGTCCCCGAGCGGAAAGGCCGCCGGCCGCGACAGATCGGTCGCGCCAAGAGTAGGCCGCCCGACGAGTCCGCCGGCCTGGTGGACATCGAGCCCGAGCGCCTCGACGATCGTCGTGACCCGGCGCAGACTCGCCGACTGGTAGCGGTCGGACTCATATTTCTGGATCTGCTGCATCTTGAGCCCAAGGAAATCGGCAAGATCCTTCTGCGTCATGCCCCGCGCAATGCGCCCGCCGATGAGCAGGTCCGCCAGAGCCTCAAGGTTGCCGATCCCGAGCAGGTGTGTATTGCCCGTCTGGAGGCTTTCATAGAGTTCCACCTCGCGTTTCAGCTCGACGATGCGCTGCTCGATGTCGAGCCGGTCAGCCCCGACGTTGCCGTCTGCCCGAGACCCCGCGCGTTCCGCATTCGCCCGAAGCGTCAGGAGCGCGCGCCGCGCGACCTTATATTGATGAGCATTGGTGATCATCGCGGCGAGCCTTTCACCGGGTCGCCGGAAAATGCCGCGGGGCTGTTTGCGCACATTCGACCATCTTGCCGGTCCTCCAAACTCCAAGGCGCGCCAACAGGCAGGTCGAGGCGCAACGACCTGCAACAAAAAGGGCCTCAACGCCTGCTTCGCGCGCTGCGCCTCTGGAAGCGGTTCGGCGCCGGTGGCGGTGGCTGCGGAGCGGGCGCGGGTGCGGCCTCGAAATAGCGTTGCAGCCATTCGATTGGCGTCCGGTAGATATGGATCGCGCGCCGCTGGATGAACTTGCGCGGCATGATCGCCGGCAACAGTCCCCGGAAGCGGGCGATGTGCTTGAGCAGCGTCCCGTTTGCTTCTTGCGAAAGCTCGAACCGTTCCTCGATCCGCAGCAGGAAGGGGATGCCAAGCTCGAGAACGAACGCGCGCGGCGCCTCCAACTCTGTGATCAAGGCTGTCGTATCCCATCGACGTGGCCCGTCCGGCTTCAGCCTGAACCAGTAATCAACCTTGGTTCCTTTCTCAGGCACGCCTTCCAGCTCGAGGAACGGGTGCCATTGCCGGAAGCGCGCGAAATCGGTGAGCGTGCGCCAGACGCGGTCTGGCGCAGCCCCGATCACGATGTCCGCTGCGACCTCGATCATGCGATCATCTCGAACGTGGGATCACTGCTTCTTGATCGCGGTGACCTGGCCGTCATTGCCCTTGACAGTGAGATCGAACGTGACCTTGTCGCCAGCGGTTATGCCCGAGAGCAGCTTGGGATCGGTCTTGAACGTCATGGTCATCGCCGGCCACTTGATCGCGGGAATTGCCTCGTGGTCGATGGTGACGCTGCCGGCGGCGGCATCGACCGCGGTCACCTTACCGGTGGCCTTGGCCATCATGGTCTCGACCGCGTCGGGGCTCGCCATGTTCGACATGTTGTCCATGTTCGACATGGCCTCCGCGGGCGCCATGCTGCCCATGGCGCCGGGCGCTTCGGTGGTGTTGGCGGTGGTGGGCGCCTCGGTCGGCGTCTTGGAACCGCAGGCGGCGAGCAGCGCGACGAGCCCTAGTGCGGATACGGTGTAGATCGGTTTCATGGTCTTCATTCTCCTTCAGGTAAATTCGAATGCTATGGTTGATGTGTGTGCGGGGCCCCTGCACCCGGACCCGGCGCTAGGCCGGATCCGGGTGAGCCGCTGTGGTCTTCGGCGCCTCGTCTTCGGGGTCACCGGCGCGGGGGAGGAAGCGCTGCACGCCGAGCAGCTTGTAGATTGTCGGCAGAACGAACAGGGACAGGAGCGGCGCGGTGATCATACCGCCGATCATAGGCGCCGCGAGGCGTTGCATGACCTCCGAGCCGGTTCCGGTGCCGATCAGAAGCGGGAACAGACCGGCGAGGATGACCGCGGCGGTCATCGCCTTTGGCCGAACGCGAAGCACGGCGCCTTCCATCAGGGCATCTTCAAGATCCTCGGTCGTCGAGAACTTGCCCGCTCGGATGCGCTCCTCGATCGAGCGGTCGAGATAGACCAGCATGATGACACCAAACTCGGCGGCCAGGCCCGACAGGGCGATGAATCCGACGGCGGTCGCGATCGAGAAAGCGTGTCCCAACAGATAGATCAGCCAGACGCCGCCCACGAGCGCGAACGGAAGCGTCGAGAGCACGATCAGTGCCTCGCGCGCCCGCTTGAACGCCATGTAGAGCAGCAGGAAGATCACAGCGATCGTCGCGGGTACGATCCACATGAGTCGCTGCGCGGCGCGCTCGGCATATTCGAACTGGCCGGACCAGATCATCGAATAGCCGGGGGGAAGCGGAACCTCCTTGGCGACGCGCTGACGCGCCTCGTTGACGTAGCCCACGATGTCGCGACCGCGCACGTCGACATAGACCCAGGCCGAGGGCCGGGCATTTTCGCTCTTCACCATGACCGGACCATCGGCGATCTGGATCTTCGCCACCGCGCCAAGGGGCACGATGCCGCCAGTCGGTGCGACGATGGGCAGGTTTTGCAGGGCCTCGACGCTGTCACGGCTCTCGCGCGGGAAGCGGACATTGATCGGGAAGCGCGCAAGCCCCTCGATCTTCTGATCGACCTGCATGCCGCCGACCGCCGCCGCTGCCGTGTTCTGGACGTCCTTGATCGAGAGGCGGTAGCGAGCGGCCGCCAGACGATCGATCTGGATGTCCACATAGCGGCCGCCCAGGATCTTGTCAGAGATTGCCGAGGAGGTGCCATTCACGCCCTTGATCACTTGAGCGATCTGCGCGCCAAGCCGGTCGAGGGTTGCGAGATCCGGGCCGGTGATCTTCACGCCGACCGGGCTTTTGATGCCGGTTGCGAGCATGTCGATGCGGTTGCGGATCGGCGGCACGAACACATTGGCGAGACCGGGCACCTTCACCTTGGAGTCCAGCTCGGCAATGATCTTGTCCATCGTCATACCCGGCCGCCATTCGTCCTGCGGCTTGAGCTGGATGGTGGTTTCGAACATCTCGATCGGCGCAGGATCGGTCGCGGTGTCGGCACGTCCGGCCTTGCCGAATACCGTCTTCACCTCAGGCACCGTCTTGATCATCCGGTTGGTGGTCTGGAGCAATTCCGACGCCTTCGATGCCGAGAGGCCTGGAAGCGCGGTCGGCATGTAGAGAAGGTCGCCTTCCGCCAGCGCCGGCATGAACTCGCCGCCCAGCCGCGACATTGGCCAGGCCGTCGCGAGGATCGCCGCGAGTGCCAGGGCCAGCACCAGCTTCGGCCGGTGCATGACCCAAGTCAGCGCTGGACGATAGGCCGCGATCAGGAAGCGGTTGATCGGGTTCTTCTCCTCGGGGAGAATCTTGCCCTTGATGAACATGATCATCAGCACCGGGATCAGCGTCACCGACAGGCCCGCTGCCGCCGCCATCGAATAGGTCTTGGTAAGGGCGAGCGGCTTGAACAGCTTCCCTTCCTGCGCCTCGAGGCTGAATACAGGCAGGAACGAGAGCGTGATGATCAGCAGCGAGAAGAACAGCGCAGGCCCCACCTCGACGGCAGCTTCGATGAGGGTCTTGCGCCTGAGCTTCTCGGTCATGCCGCCATGCTCATGCTCGGCATGCTCGAGCTTCTTGTGGGCGTTCTCGATCATGACGACGGCGGCGTCTACCATCGCGCCGATCGCAAGCGCGATCCCTCCTAGCGACAGGATGTTCGCGTTAACGCCTTGCATATACATGACGATGAAGGCGGTCAGCACGCCGAGCGGAAGCGTCAGGATTGCCACGAGCGACGACCGGAAGTGCAAGAGGAAGATCACGCACACGATCGCGACGACGATGAACTCCTCGAACAGCTTGTGCGTGAGGTTTTCGACCGCGCGGTCGATGACGCTGGTGCGGTCATAGACGGTCACGACCTCGACGCCCGGCGGCAAGGATGCCTTGAGGTCTTCGAGCTTGGCCTTGACTGCATCGATTACCGAACGGGTGTCGGCACCGGCGCGGACGACGATCACGCCGCCAGCCACTTCACCCTGGCCGTTGAGTTCGGCGATGCCACGCCGGAAATCGGGAACGATCTGGACGCGGGCGATGTCTCCGATCGTGATCGGCACGCCGGTCTCGCTTACCTTGAGCGGGATGTTGCGGAAATCGTCGAGAGTCTTGAGATAACCGCCGACGCGGATCATGTACTCCGCCTCGGCGCGTTCGATCACCGAACCGCCGGTCTCGTTGTTGGCGGTCTTGATCGCGTCCATCACGTCATTGAGCGAGATGCGGTAGAATTGCAGCTTCTGCGGATCGGCCTGTACCTGGAAGGCGCGGACCATGCCGCCGACGCTTGCCACTTCGGCGACGCCGGGGATTTCCTTGAGCTGATATTTGAGCTGCCAGTCCTGGAGGGCGCGGAGCTGGCCTAGGTCATTATGGCCGGTCTTGTCGACCAGCGCATATTCATAGGCCCATCCTACGCCGGTGGCGTCGGGCCCAAGCGCGGGCGTGACGCCCGCCGGCATTCGCCCGGCCGCCTGGTTCAGATATTCGAGCGTTCGCGACCGGGCCCAGTAAAGGTCAGTGCCGTCCTCAAAGATCACCGTGACGAACGAGTCGCCGAAGAAGGAGAAGGCGCGAACCGCCTTCACCTTTGGCGCCGACAGCATCGTCGTCGCCAGCGGATAGGTTACCTGGCTTTCGACAATCTGCGGGGCCTGGCCCGGATAAGGCGTGCGAATGATCACCTGCACGTCCGATAGGTCGGGTAAGGCGTCAAGAGGCGTGCGGTAGACGGCGAAAACGCCCGCCGCCGCAATGAAGGCAGCTGCCAGAAGAACGATCAACTGGTTTGCGGCCGACCATCGGATGACGCGTTCGATCATCGTGCGCCCTCCGCGGAGATGCGCGAGATGATCGGCGTCTTGCCTGCGCCGGGCTTGTTGAAGCCGAAGCGCACACGCTCACCGGCCTTGTGGCCGCGCAGCAGTGCCGCGTTCTGCACGGGGAACGTCATCGTCATGGCCGGCCATCCGATCGCCGGCAGCGGGGCATGGGCAAGCGTCACGTTGGCGCCCGCCGTGTCCACCGACTTGATGGTGCCTGTCCCTTCGATGAGGTCCGATTGCTTTTGCGGCTGCTGTCCGCCCGACATGGGCATGTTCATCGGCATCGAAGATTGACCTGGTGCCGGCTGTCCACGCGAGAGCCGTTCAATCAGACCCGCCAACGAGGCTTCCGAGTCGATGAGGAACTGACCCGACACCACCACGACATCGTTCTGGGCAAGACCGCGCTGGATCTCGGTCTTCTCGCCAACGGTGCGACCGAGCTGGACTTCGACCGGGATGAAGCCGCCCTTGCGCTGTGCGATAACGACATTGCGCTTGCCGGTGGAGATGACCGCCTCGGTCGGGACGACCAGCGCGGTGCTTGCGTTGCCGGCGATCGTCATGTTCGCGAACATGCCAATCTTCAGCTTGCTGTCCCCATTGGGCAGGATGACGCGGACGCGCGCGGTGCGCGCCTCGGGGTCGAGCGTCGGGAAGATGTAGTCCACGCGTCCCTGCCGCGCCTCGCCCGGATAGCTCGGGAAGCTGATCTGGACCTGCTGTCCGACCTTCACCTGGCCGAGCGACACTTCGGGTACCTCGGCGACTACCAGCACCTGCGAGAGATCGGCAAGCGTCAGGATTGACTGTCCGACCTCAACTCGGGCACCGGGCCGGGCGCCGATTTCCGTGACCACGCCCGAGCGAGGCGCGAAAACGCCATAGGTGCGCTGGGGCTTGCCACCCTTGTCCAGGCTGCGGATCGTGCCCTCTGGCAGGCCGAGCAGCGTCAGGCGCTGCCGCGACGCGCGCTGAAGATCGGGGGTGATAGTCGACTTGCCGATGCGTAGAAGCGCCGAATATTCATGTTGCGCGCCGAGCAGCTCGGGCGAATAGACGCTGGCGACGCGGCTTCCCGCCGATATCTTCTCCCCGACCGCGCGGACATTAAGCTGCTCGACGAAGCCAGACGTGAGCGTCTGCACCGTGACGATGCGGCGTTCATCGACCTCGACGCGGCCGACGACGCTGACCGAGGGCGACAGGTCGGCATATTCTACGCGCGTGGTGCGCACGCCCAGATTCTGCTGGACCTGGTTCGACACGGCGATGCCGTTCTCCCCGGCCTCATCCGCATATTTGGGCATGAGGTCCATGTTCATCGACGACTTGCCAGGCGCGTTGTAGCGCTCTGCGGGCACCATCGGATCGAACCAATATTTGACCCGGCGCCCGGAGGCATCCTGCACGACGCCGTCGCTGACACCGCCCTTTCCGCCGTCTCCCGAGGCGCCATGATTCCCCGAGATGAGCCAATAACCGCCGCCGCCAGCGAGCAGGAGTGCGAGCGCGGCACCGGCCGCAAGGATAGACTTCTTCCGGTTCATTTTGCGACGTCCTGCGTGAGATAAGTGATGTCCGTGGCGGCGCGAGCGCGCTTCGCCTGCTCTTCGAGCGTCTGAATCGTGGTCTCGACGTAGCGCCGGACCAACGAGAGCGGCAATTCGAGTGTCCCTTGACCGGCGCCGTATCGCGCCTCTGCGGCATCGAACGAGGCTTCGAGCGACGGCACTGATTTACTGGTCAGGATCGTAAGTTGCGCGTCGGCTGCCTGATAGTCGGCGATCGCCGCATAATATTGGCCATTGAGGTCACGCCGCATATCCTGGGCACGAAGCCCAGCCGCAGACTCGCGCTCAGATGCTTCGGCGATGCGCCGATCCTGTAACTTCGAGCGATTGAGCTGCAGCGGGATGCTCAGTTGCAGGCCGATGAAATTGCCGTAGTCGGGTCGGAATGAATAATTGGCGCCCCAGCTGATGTTGGGCCTGCGGTCCCGGCGCGCGACGTCCGTCCGCAACTTAGCGGCCGCTTCCTCGGCATCGGCAACTCGGACCTCGGGATTGCTCGAAGGATCGAACCCGGCATCGGTACCGGCAGGCAGGTCGATGGACGGAATGCGGGTCGGCAACGGACGCCGCGCCGCATCGCCGATCCACCGCGCGAGCTCCGCGCGCGCGCGGAGCTCCTGGCCGCGGGCCTCGACGCGCTGCGCCTCCGCGAGCGAGATCTCCGCCTGCATCTGGAGGGCATCCGAGGGAGTTGCGGCGCCGGTCGGAATGCCTGCCTCCATCACTCGGTGGGCGACCTGCAGGTCCGAAATGATCCGGGCGAGCAATCTTTGCTTGCTGCTCGCCTCGACGGCGTTGATCCAGGCGACCATAACGTTGCGCCGGATGCGGCGTTCCTGGACGGTTCCTTGGGTCCGGCTAACGACGGCATCCGCGCGCAGCGCTGCGGCAGCGGCCTCGCGCTTCGAGCGCCGGACCTCCTCACGCATGAAGCCGATCGTATACATGGTGAAGTCGTCGCGGTTCGGGCTGAACGCCGTCCTGCCGGTCACTGGATAGGACTGGATGCTGGTCTGCAGCACCGGATCGGGCTTGGTGCCGGCTGCGACGGCGGCTTCCTCGGACGCCCTAGCATCGCGCTCATAAGCGGCGAGGCTCGGTTGATCGCCCTGCGAAAGTGCAATCGCCTCGTTGAGGCCAAGCTCAGGTCCCGCAGCAACGGGAACGGTGGTCATAGCAGGATTATCATGGTCCCGACTCTCCTGCGCCAATACCGGGTTCGGCGCCACAAGCAGGAACGCGAGAACGGCGGCGCCCGTTCTGGAGATTCTCGCTTTCGTCTTTCTCGTTGTGACGGTTTTGTGTCGCAAGTAGAAAGCCTCAGGCGGATTGTTCTGCTGAAACCTTTGGTTCATACTATGTCCTCTCAGCGGAGTCGCGATGACTTTGCCCCGTTTCGCGACCAAGACAAGCCGGGTACGGAGAACGGTGCAACCCGGGACCGGGCCGCGCTGCGCTGGCGTTGTGCTACCATGGATATCCGCCGACCGCTCGCGCCGCAGGAAATCGATCCTTGCATGCGCGACCAGCCCGAGGAGAGCGTTGTCGGCGAGATGGCATGGGGGCAAACCGCCCCGCCGACAGGTCCGTCCCGAGCGCAGCACCAAGGCCCGCCGGGCGAACACCGAGGCTAGCTCGCCGACTTGTCCATCTTCATGCAGTCGGCAGCCTTGCCAGCCGAGGCATGCATCATACCGCAGTCGCAGTTGCCGGCCTTGTCATCCTTGGCGGCGGTTTCGCTCGCGGCCGGGACCCAGACGCGCTTGGGCGCACGAAGCGGAGCGCGGGGGCCATAGCTGGGCTGGGATTGCCATTCCCAATGGCCGGCTTCTGCTGAGGCAGAGTGCGCCTTGTGAGTTTCCACCGGGGTCGTCGTATCCTGCGCGAAGGCGGGCGCAGAAACAGTGAAGGCTGCCGCGATGGCGGGGAGGAGAGTGAGGGTCTTCATGTTGAATTCCTTGATCTGAATGAAAGAACTTTGCCGTATCGGGCGCACCAGGCGTTTATTCGCCTGACGAGGCCCCGCAGCGGCCGGTCGATTCAGCCAAGGAAGGGCGGTGGGTGATGCTCGGGACTGGGATCGTTTCCGCTGAGCACCGGGGAGGTGGTCCAGAAGGCTTGCGATGCGGCGAACTGGCGCTGGAGGACGGGCATGAAATCGCTCGGCAGACCGACCGTGGTGACGCAGCCCATGGTGGCGATGCACTTCAGGGTCAGGCCATGGCAGGCCTTCTTGTCCGGCGCCCGTTCATGCTGCTGCATCTTCTCCATGCAGTCGGCGTCGATCTTGGCCGACTGAACTGCCACGGCGTCCGTGTCCGGTCCTGCCGCATAGGCAGCCGTCTGCAGGAGCAGCCCCATGAAGGCTCCCACAAGCAGGACAAGGCGCAACAGACGCTTCATCGGTGGACCGATCGTTCCCTTAGATCGCCTGGATGGCCGTCACTTCGGGAGACGCGCCGCCGGTCATGACCGTGAAGCGAATCTTCTGGCCGACCTTGACGCTCTTGATCAGCGCGACCGGGTTGACCTTAAACGGCATCGTCATCGCCGGCCAGTTGAGTGCCGCGATCGGGTTGTGGCTGATGGTGACGGTGCCGGCCTTGGCATCGACAGCCGTGACCGTGCCGGTGGCCTGCGCCGTCTTCATGTCCGGCGTGTCGTGCTTCATGCCCGCCATGCCCTTCATGTCGCCGCTCATCGACTGGGCGAGGACGGGTGTCGCCGCCAAGCCGAGCGCAGCTATTAGGAGGCATTTCTGAACTCTCATCGTTTGAGTTTCCTTTTGGTATCATTTTGCTGTCTTGGAACGAGTGGACGCGAATCTGGGTCCTTCTTCCCATGACGTTGGGAACGTTACGGCTTGACACTGTGATAAGGTCAATAGGGACATTGAATTATTTTCGGGCAGGAATCTTGGTCGGCTGGTCGTCCACACTGCGACCGTCTATGATCGCTTCGGATACGGTCCGCCAAGCGTGATCGAGCCTAGGACTATACGAGCTTGGAGTTGTCGTCGGGCACAATCCGCTGCCGTGCCATGACGGTTCGACCGACGGCACACCCTTCAGGCGGGTTGGCGCATCGCAGCCAATCGTCACGGCACAGGTACTGCGCAGACTCCGCCACCAGGCGGCGGCCGAGCTTATTCAGGCGACCGCGTTTTCGGCCAGTACCACCAGCACTTCGTTGGCGGTGACACGGCCCGGCCGGGGTTCGGTGGCGTGAAGCATCGCTGCTTCATTCCCGGTTGTGGCGGCGCCTCCATTCTGGCTGTCTCATAGGAGCCAGCGCAGGCGCTCAGTGCAACCGACACCATCGTCACCGCCACAAAGGCGCCCAACATGCGATAGGTAAACATGGCTATACCTCTCCAATTTCAAGATTCCGTGTGCGCCACTGCGGCGCATCGGCTCAGGAGAGGCTGGTTCGCGGGGGATGAAATATATTGTCGATGCGTGAGCGGGCCTGTTCGGATCTGAACCTTGGAAGCCCGTGGCGCCGCACATCGAGAGGCATATCGAAGCCCATCGCGAGAGGTGCTGCGATGTAGGGCCCGGCACATGCTGCGCCGGTGCAATTTGCCATTTGCTGGAGCGGGCAGCAGGGCGGCTTCTGATCTTTCGTCGCGGAGGATGCAGCGGTTTCAGTGCCTGTGGTCATCATGCAGTCTTGCAACGGCATGGTAAGGCAGGGTCGCTGGCCAATGCCTTGCGCCGCGAACAAGCTCAACGCGATCATGAGAAGCAGAAGAACGCCGCGATGCGTTGGCCCGGAAGCACGACACAGTCGTCCGCGCCGTCCGCCGGATGGCGCCCTCCGAACTGGCAAGGTCAGACAGCTATCCATTGGCATGCCTGTCGCGTTACGATCACTGCACCATTCTATACCCGTGCGCCTGTGCGAGAAAGAAATAATCAAATGACGATACATCGCGCCTTCACGAGATTTAACGCCGATCGCTTGCATCGGAGCCAACCGCGTGCACGAAAGATAGAAAATTTGTAACGCCTTGCGCGGCGAGCACTCAACCTGCATCAGCCGTGGAGGAAAGGCATGGGACTCCACACCCATCTTCGCCTTTGGTTGCAACGCGAAGGTCCAGACATGATTGAATTCCGCGGAAAAAGCTTGACGCCGGCTCGATTGATTTGGGGAAGCACGGCATTCCTGAGTGCCGCCATCTCTCAAGGGGCCTGGGCGCAAGAACGCGTGACGCCAGACGTTTCCGGAGATGTCGAGGTGGCTTCAGACTATCGATTCCGAGGCTATTCCCGCAGCCAGGAAGAGCCGGTCGCGCAGGCGAGCCTTGATGCCACGCTTCCAGTTGGCGGTTCAACGAGTCTTTTTTCGGGCGGGATCGGATCCCTGACCCAAGGCAACCCGGATTATGGTTCGTTTCAAGCGCAAGTCTACGCTGGCGTGGAACAGCAGGTCGGAATTTTCCGCTTGTCTCTGGGTGGGCGCGGCTATTTGTTCCCGGATCTGTCGGCTAAAGACTATTTTGAACTGTTTGGCTCGGGCCAGACGCAGCTTGGACCGCTCTCAGCCAAACTTGGCTTCGCGTTCGCGCCCGATCAGCGCAGTTACGGCGGGAAGCGCGGCGTTTATGTCTATTCGGACCTCGATGCCGGCGTTCCAGGGACTCCCCTCACGGTCGCGACCCACCTTGGCTGGGAGGACAACGCGCTCTTCCGGGACAAGCTGGATTGGAGCCTTAATCTCATCTATGTCCGCAATCCCTTCAGTCTCAGCCTTGGCTATGTCGATACCAACCGCTCTGCGCCATTCCTCGAGGGTGGCAAGTTGAAGAATGGCGCAGATGCTGCTCTCGTCGTCAGATTGGGCGCGGCCTTTTGAACAGGACATCGCCAGATGACGATGCCCTGTGCGTCAGAACATCAGGATGACATCCGCCGCGACTGTCAGCTGATGCCCACGGGTACCCGCCGCGAACGGCGTCGTATCATTGAGGGACCAGTCGTATCGAATCTCCGGTCGCACCAGTAGAGCCCCTGCCACCTTGGGCATGGGCGGTTTGATGTTGAGGCCCAACGTGACTGCGCCGTAGGTTGTTCTTCCGCCACCGATCACCGTCGCGGGCTTGCCCTTCTCGGCGTTGACGAAATCCCGGTTGCCAGGGAAGGCAGCGACAAAGAAGCCATCGTCGTCACGCCAGACCTCACCGCGGATACCGATTCCGAGCTGGTCATCGACTGCATAGGTGAAATATTGCGCGACGCCGCCTCCGGACGCGTCAAAGCCATCGTCGTGGATGTAGTTGAGGTCGGTGGTGGACGTCAGCTTGCCATTGATCTTCCAGATGACGGTGACGTCATTGAGGTAGCGAAGATCCTTGTTGGGACGGACACCCGCGGTGCCGCGCGGGATTTCAGGGCCAATGCTGGTGGTAGCGTAGATAGTGAGCCCGCCACCGAGCAGATTGAGCCCCAGGCCGCCGTGGAAAGATGGCGAGCCGTTGTTGTCGCCTTTCCACAGCGTCGTGTTCACGCCGGAGGTGATGCCTGCGTAAATGTCGAGCGTCTTGCTAACATGGGTCGTCGTGAGCACGCCGGTGTGCTTGAAAGGAATGCCGAAGTTGAAGATGTAGCTGTGCGAATAAAAGAAGTCGCTGGGCGCATAAATGACTTCTGCACCCTCAAGCGTTACAAATTGTCCGGCCTTAATGTCCACGCCGCCGGCGGTCAGAATCGGGAGATGCACCTGGCCGTAAGCTTCGACGATGTCGAACTGATTGCGATGGTTAGTGACGCCATCGAGCTCGCCAAGGAAATGGACCGACATTTGTGGAGGCTCACACCATTCGACTGGCGGGTCACTACAGCGGTGACGCGCAACAATATAGGACTGTTACTGAGCTTCGAGATGCATGGGAGGATGAACCGCTGGCAAGAATACGACGAAATGCAGATCAATCCACCAACGATCTTTACGACAAGATTGACCAAGAAGTCGCAACCGAGATACAGGTAGCACTAACTCAAGCTCGAGAGTTTTCTGATCCCGACCCTTCAACGGCAACGCGGCATGTTTATGGATAAAAACAGTGTTCCGTCGTCCGAGATGCGGTATATCCAGGCAGTGAACGCCGCTCTTAGGTGGTCGCTTGAGAATATTCCAGAGAGTGTAATTCTCGGAGAAGATGTAGCTATTCCAGGCGGGCCATTCGGTTCGAGCAAGGGTTTGTACTCGATTTTTGGCGAGAGGAGAATTTTCGATACTCCGATTTCTGAACAAGGATTTTTGGGG
>OFSF01000280.1_pt1 | contig 20764 bp, 26 predicted proteins | sample 1543271 | NCBI WGS metagenome assembly OFSF01 (sample SAMN07774227, study PRJEB24372) | wastewater metagenome | isolation source: Exp Tend VB 100WW | collected 2016-02
GTCGCCCGATACGATGCCGCGGAAGCTCGGAAGCGTTTGCTGGAAGAGAATCGAGCCAAAGACATTCAAGACGCCGTGGCTCGAACGGAACAACTCATGGGCAAAATCGTGGCATCCAAAGAAGATCAACTTACCAAAATGGAGGCGACCTTTCACCGTCTGCAAGAGAGTATTCTTAAACAAAGCGACGAAATCTCCAAGTTGTCCTCCAATATGGGCAAACGTGCCGCCAACGTTAAGACCAAAGGCAACGACTACGAAGAACAATTCGGTTCGATTCTTCGCCGTCAATACGGCTTGTGTGGCGGGTTCGGACTCCGTTCCACTGGTCTCGGTGCAGGACACGAGATGGATTTCGCCATGGATCTCGAAGGAAACGTCGTCATGTGGGAACTCAAGAATTATACCTCGCTGGTTCCCAAGGCGGAAGTCGACAAGTTTTTGCGTGATTTGAAGGAGAATCCCCAAGCAAAGATCGGTGTTATGATCAGTCGCACCACCGACATTCACGGCAAAAACGCGATCGGCCCCTTGTCTACCGAGTTTGATGGTGATAAGATGATGATTTACATCAATCGCTTTGAAGAATTCTGCGGCGAAGACGAGGGGAAAGTGTTTGGAATGTTGCTGTCTCTCTTCCGTATTTGGTGGCAGTATCATAAGGAAGAGAATCAGGGATTTGATCGTGTCGAAATCATCCGCGAAGTCGAGAAAGCCGTGGAGGAAATCGCAAAGCGTCGCACGGAATGGCGGCGTCATAAGGCCCATCTCGATGAAATGTCCCGTTGGGCGATGGATCTTCTCGACGAATCCGAAGGGCGTCTCGATCGCATTCTCAAGAAAGTTCGCAACGTTGCCGACGTCGTCCAGGAATCCGATGTTCCCGAGGGCGTATTTCGCGAATCGGGCGAAGAAAAAGAGCGGCTCTGGACGCAATCCATCATGCGTTGCTGTGTCGCGGGTGGCGAGATTGAAGTACGCTTACTCGTGGATTTGCTCCGTGCCCATCATAAATTGTCCGCAGATACGATTCGTTCCAATGTTATGGCGATCCTCAAAGATTCGGCGGTTGTGAAGAAAGGGATCGTGAAATACGTTCGCGGTATTTCCCAGTTTGTTCCTCCTTGTCAGATCAAGATGTGAAAGTTTTAATTCGTAAGATGTAATAGAATATGACAATACGGCGTAAAACGAGAAAACGCGGTGGCGGCCAGCGTGAAAAACTTTTTGCATGGGTTGATTATGTTCTTGACCATGCAAATAAAAATGGTTGGCCTGCATTTTCTATTATTGAAGAACGCACAAATAATAGTGGTAACACAAATGAAGTAGAGGTAGAAATAGAATCATCTATTAAAGATAATGGTAAACATGTCTTTCCAACATCGCATAGGCCTATGAGCGATGAATATGCAACTGGACTTGCTATGTATTATTGGGATCCGCAAAGAAAGACTGGTGCAAATCGTGCATTATATAAACATTTTGAATCGCAGTATCAAAATAAACCATCTGCACGCTCACATAGTCCAGTTCGTCGTAGTAATATTAAGGAATTAGGCCTGCAATTAGGTCAACAACTTAATGAAGTTCAGGAACAATTTCGTGCATCATTGGCATCCAGTTCTGCAGCAAATGCGGCGGCTAGTTCTATTCAACCTGCACGAGCACCGATAGCAAATCGTGGTGCAAATAATAATGCAAGAATACAGGCACTTGCATTAAAACTTCATACCGAGCAATCCGATGCGCGGGAATTAAAAGAACTCCAAAAGAAACTTAATGAGACTTCTATTGCTAAATGGATACAGCAAAGAATGACATCTCCGCGTAATTTAAATAATAAATTAATAAAACAAATTACTAAAAATGAAGAGGTTGTATTATATGTTACATTTCTTCGTTGTGGCAGTATCACGTCGCACGTGCGCGGCGACGGCGACCTTTATACCCCTTCTTTTAATATATCACTAATCATCACAAATCGCAATGTGTATTTTGTTCGTATACACCGAGAATCATATAAAACTGAACATGATGTTGGGCTCACTTCAGGGCTACATTATATGTCTGTTTATACATTTGATAAGCCGCTCAATCTGAAACAAACAAAAATGTTATCTATTCTGACATCCAATACAGACTATCGTGAAGAAGACTATGATGAGCCTATACTGCGGCATGACAACACCGTATCTATTCTTGCGGGTCTGAATCAGACCATGGGTGGAGGTCGCGGGGAGATGGCATATAGAATGTTTCCATATCTTGAAGCTAAAAAAGAGTTTGAATCCGTTATCCGCGCGATTCCTGGCTCTTATAAAAACAAAAACTGGCGTCCGTTGGATGGATTTTTTGGACTTTATCTAAACGAAACTACTATGGAAATTAATGAATTTCCTGGAGAGATATTAGAGGCGTCTCATGACTTCTAAAACGGACCTCCAAGGTCATCCCCTTCTGCTATGATAGATTTTAGGGGTTTTATGGAGTTTTTCGCGATATTCGCCGTCTTGGTCAATAAATCAGGACGAGGAATAGTGGTATTGGTGGCGGTTAGATCTACGTTGTTTGTGGGATGGGCGAGCGCATAGATACCGACGCCGAGAACAATACATGCGACGGAAATGATGATTGTAAGATTAACACAGCATTTTGAATCGGAATTGTGCATGGGTGCCTTTGTTATATGCGTATGAAAAACCATTAATTGCCCGATTACAAGATACAAAACAACAATTGTTGGATCTATTCAACTCTCTTCCATATATGGGAATGAGTATCAGACTCGTTAACGATCATACCTAAGGTATCAGCTATTTATATCCTGATAGAATGATGTATAAGCTTGCAGCTGGATATTGCAGTACCATGTTTGTCTATGGATTTGCGAGACAGATGCGATGCACGATGCGTCCAGAGGATAACCTCTATTCGGATCGAATCTTCTATTCGACGGTAAACGGACTCTACTACGGATCCTCCGTATTCCTTCCCTTTCCTCTCATTCGAATCGCGGATCGTATCCAAATTCGCTATCAGGGACTAGATCAGACCCTTTATTCATCTTCCTATCGTGAGATCCGTGGAGAGAATCGGAATGTGATACTATGAAAAATAGATATCTTATTTTAAATGGTAGTGTATGATGATATTATAGCATCCGCAGCAACTCCTCTGAGCTGTATAGGAACAGCCAGCAACCAGTTGTTTCACACTTCTCTCGAATCGCCTTGCTCAGCTTTACAGGGACATTATGCGAAATGTGAGTATTTTCTTTTTCCAGTAAAGTTTCTAGCTTTTCTTTGGTTTCCTCTGTTAAGTGATGTTTATCATATACATCACTCAACAGATCCATGAAGCGATCACGATTCACATTCGGACGGTTCGGCTTGGCCGTTGTAGAAAAGTGTACCTTGAATCGGTTCTGCCAGCGTACAGTCAATGTCTCAATCCATTGACGCTTGTCCTTTGCAACATCCCGCACATACAGCTCAGGAATCGGATTGCTCTTGTTCAGAGCCTTGAAGAGGCCAATCAATTCTTCCTCTGTTGCATTGAAGCGTAGATTCAGAAGAATATACGAGTTCATCAACCACGTCATGTCTCCTCCAAACTCATTCGATGAAATGAAATCCAGATGCTGCGTTTTTTCCTTGATGATCATCAAAGCAGTATATCGGTGAATACCATCGACGACATCAAATGATTTCTTCTTATTATTAAAGCTTATGTAGATCATTGTGTCCACCGGTTTCTTGGATTTCGCCATGTATTGTGCAATGTCCTCGCAGCGTGGTACATCCGCTGGACGATTGTACTGCCAATTCATAACAGGTGCTACCAGCAGTTCACGAATCGGGACCTTGATGATAACATGCTCTGAAGAATACGAATGAAGCGTAGATGATGAAGGAAAGACAACTTGGACTAGTTTCGAAATAATATGGATCGGAAGATACTCCTGAGACTGATAGGGCTCGAGCAATGAATGCAGTGTATCTGGGTTTTCATCTTGGAATGTGAGAAAGGGATCGACGGACCCCATTTGGGGTTTCTTCCTTTGGATCGACATGATGGGTCAACCTCAAGAGGTTAGATTTCATATTCAATTTTTATTAAAAATAATTGAATGTGCGATCACTTTGTTTCTGGAATACGCCGAATGATCCGCGGAACACGTACCTGTGTCAGTTCAACCTTCCGTTTGTCCCTTACTGGTGTCAAGTCGAGAGTTCTGATTTTTGATGCATAGGATTCAACTACCTTAATCGGCACTGTCTTTATAGGGACTTTTGTAATAGGAACGGATTCGACAGAGACCATATGAACTGTCCTTTCTGTCTGCATGGCTTTGATTGCTGTTTTGCTTGGACTCTTCTCGTCGACTGAATTGTTTTTACTAGTTTCCGTTATGCTATGATTCGGATCACTGCGAAAGCTGAAATACATGGCGACACCCAGAATGGCCAAGATCGTCAATATGATTAGGAGCTCGATCCATTCTGTTGAATAATCTCTGGAATACTCTTTAGAATACTCTCTAGATCGTGCCATGGGTTTGTAAAAATAATTAGGTTGGGGGTTATATCAATTTTACGGATAAACACAATATGTTTGATTAGTATATCGATTGATCATACCAATCATGCATGAATCGCATATTTGCTTACACATGGCAGTACATGAAGGAACCGTTTCTGTCTGAATTATAAAATACAATATTGCAACAAAGAGGAAGGCGTGGATGATCTTCTCGAAGAGTATACGGGTACACATGCTGATTATAAAAGCCGCCGCGGAAGACATCAAATTTCAACGCCGTCCTTTCGCCCCGTTTTATTCTCTTCCTATTACAAACCGTTCTCAAAATGGATCATCGTGAAATCAGACGTCATATGACATTTTTCCTCACGGACCCTAGTCTTCGCTCCATCGAAGATGCCAAGAACTATTTGATTCCCCTCCGTCGTGTTGCCATGGAAGGATATACGATCGTTGAAAGCCGCTGCCTCTGGTTTTCCCTTATTCTCTACAAATTTCGTACCGATTCAGGAATCCCCGACGAACTATGGACCGCTGCACGCAATTTCGTCCTTGAATCCCTCCGCCAAGATCCCACCCGCGAAGCCACCGCTCGACAATACATCTCCTTGTTCGAAACATGGAAGAAAGACGATCATCAATCCTTCGTATCTGAAGTCGTCGGATATTACCTAGAAGTCCTCCATTTGAAACAAACCATCGAAGAGACCCGTGAAGAATCAACGATTGCCGAGTGGAAAGACAGCTATCAAGGACTCATTCTCAAGATCCGCGATGCCGCGCAGCGAATGGGATTTTTAAAAGCGCTGGACGATCGTGTCGCTGAAGTGTCTCGTATCCGTCATTCCATCGTAGAAAACATGATGAAACGTGCCTTCTGGGACATGCTAGAGAACGATATCAAAGAAGAAAAATACACCACCGTCATCTGTCAACTCATAGAACTCAAAGATTTGGTCAAAGAAATCATTCCCTCTCGCTATCACGCCAATCTCCACGATCAATTCAATATCGAGTTCATCCAACAGCAACTCGAACAACGCAGTCTGGATCCCGCCCATTTGGTACAATTATGCCGCTGGATCATGGACTCCATGAAAGAATGGGATGCTGAATCGACACGTCCTCTCTACGAACGCGAAATGACGACATGGGAGCAATCCATCGGAACTCTCGAGTGGCCACGCTTTCTTCGGTTCAGTTTGGAACTCTGTACCATGCTGGCACTCGATGCCAAAACACGTGTTTCCATCTGGCGATCCTTACTTCGCCCTGAACCTAAATGAGTCCAACGAGTTGCTAGGTAGAATGCGTACCGTTGTCATTTTTACCGGTGCGTTAAGAACGGTAAAAAAGACAATGTCTTACTTTAAAAATAATGTCCTCCTTCGGCCCGATATCGATATCTTTGTCTGTGTCCAAAATGATACGAAGGAATCCGATGAATCTTGGTCAAACTGGTTTCGACAACAATTGGGAAGAGTGATGTTGTCCATTCAATGGTACAGCCACGAAGCGTATCCCGACTGGGTCAAACACCGCGATCGCCAAATCGGGTACCTCACCATCGAAGACAGCTGGAAAAATTATCTTCGTACCAGCGGATCCATGATCGAGTACTTTCAATTACAGTTGGCCTACATGGCAATGTGCCAACACGAACAACGACACGGGTTTCGATACGATTACCTGGTTCGTGCACGTACCGACAGTATTTATGCCAAGCCGCTCGATTTTCACTGGCTTCACTGGACCGAAGTACAGGTTGCGGAACGAATGCAAAGAATCAATGACGAGCTCGTTGAATCCAGTATCGATCTAACTCCCACCAATCAATTGAAATATTTCATGTGCACCATCATGTCCGATGATATTCTTCCCAATATGGAACGGATCTTTGCTGATTATCGTCCCTGTGAGACCGAGACGATCTTGGACTCAGAGCTAACCCCTGCACGGCTGCTTTCCTTTATCAAAAAAGGGCGATACATTCTCACCCTTCGTCGAAACAATTTGTATGTCGTTCGCCGTTCGTTGTTCTATATGATCCCTTCCCTTGGAACCATGTATGGTTTCTTACGATCTCCTGAGGCGGATCCATGGTGGTTCAATGCCGAAGGACAATTTCGCGATGCTTGTTATTATTCTGAGATGTCGATCTTTGATTATAGTACGCTCTATGAAGAAAAATCATTGGAATATCCGAATCTGTGGAATGAAGCGGACTTTTTTGATTTACAGTTTCGGTTGATTAATCCAATGATGATGTATTGTGTGGTCCGGAAGTGAAACGGAAATCCGTTTCACTGACTTATCGCTTTGCGATTCCGGAAATAATTGTTTATGATTTACTTCTTAATAACCTTGCCGTTTCGAAGGACGCGGACATTCTTCTCCTCTTCCATCTGCGTAAAACGATCCGAGAGGTTCGTCGGCTCGATATCCTCCGTTGGAAACTGTGGGCGGTCGCCACGCGGCGGCGGAGGCGGCGAGAACGGCTCCCAGCTTTGAGCTTGCTCTTCTTGCTCTTGCTGTTCCTCTTGGTACGCCTGTGCCGTGGCATGGAACTCCTCCAGAATGCCACCCAGATTGATGCTCGCACCGCACCAACGCTGCTGAATCTCCGTCCAGCGTACATTCACCACATTCTGGTACACCACCGACTGCGTCTTGAAGGGGATGACCTCCAGCGTCATGATGTTTTTCATTTGTTCATTCGTCAAACACAGAATGCGTTGCAGCGATTGGCGAACCGTACAATCGTGATGGAAGTAGAAGTCGCCATTCTGATCCTCCAGAACAATCTCGTACGGGTTGTTGTAGCGACGCCAGACATTGAAGTATTGCCAGCTGTAAATGGACACCGTTCCCAGGAAGTCCAGCTTACGGGTGATGCGGCCGTTGACCACAATCTCGGAAAAGAGGTTCAGTTGTTGCTCGCGAGTTGCCATGGATGAGTTTGTCTATCTATTGCTCGGATCATTTCGTCAAATTTTTTGGAAAAAGGGCTTAAAACTTTTCTATCTAGTCTTATTAGAATGGGTCTTATTAACAACGACGTATACACGGCTTCCAATGGTGTCCAAAAGACAGGCGCATATGTTTGCTTTGCCAACGAGACGCTTTACCTGACGCAACAAGGCTTTATGGGCGCGGCTCCTTCTTCGGATGCTTCTTCGTCTGAGCCCGTTTACCACGTGCGTGCCAATTACCGCGTTTATTGGGATAAGGAGGCTCGCGATTCGGGCAAGGGCTTCATCGATCTCCAGTCGGTTTCCACTACGGTTCCACGCAGTCAGCTGAGCTCGAGCCTCTACGAGCGTCTGTACGATGTCCTGAAGCAGACCTACCCCAACTCCGTAGATGAGCTTACTGTACGTGTTGCCCCAGCTCCACCAGCTGCCCCTGTTGCTCCAGTCCCTGCTCCAGCCGAGTCAGCACCAGCCGCTTCTGAGCCATCAGCCCCCGCCGAGTCTGCTCCTTCCGAGTCAGCCCCAGCGGAGGCTGCACCAGCCGCTTCTGAGCCATCAGCCCCAGCCGAGTCAGCACCCCCAGCCGAGTCTGCCCCAGCTGAGCCAGCTCCAGCGGATCCAGTCCAGTAAAAAAACGATTTCATCGGTATCTTTTTCTAGATCCAAATGAAATTTACGGGCATTTCTTTAAAATATGAGCCATAACCGTTTCCAAGGAATATCCTAGATCCGGTGTGGTATACACATTCGGCGGCTTCACACGATCATCAATCTGCACCTTTCTTACAAGGGTTTCTTGTTTGAATGGTTCCAATCGATTCATCGATAATATGATGACGAGTATCAGGATCGCAACTAGTAGAAAACGTTTCATCCCTACTTTATCGTTTGATTGTATATCTCCTATTGCGTATCGTAGACCTCTTCGGTCGTTTCGGAGCAATCTGTTTCTTTATTTCTTGCACCACATCCTTCATCATATGATACCCCTGATCACGATCCGATGACGAATTAGGCCACGGAGATCCCTTCGATAAACTCTCCATAATATTCATCAAATCATTTATACTATTCCCATGCGGATAGAACGGAATGGTTTGTTGATCTGCCTCCATAACCTCCATCATATACACCATCAATGTCGCGATGTTCACATTCGCATCCCTCAGAACCGACTGATAAATCTCCTTGATCCGATCAAACGGGACCGTACAATGATAGGCCGGAACTTGATAATAGTTCTCTTGTAATGTCTGCTGCAACTGAACATGCACCTGATCATCGAAAAAATAGACCTGTTTTGGTTCGATCGGCAGACCGCGAAAACAGAGTGAATGCATCGTATTCCATGTCTTGCTAAAATTGATATCCACCTTATCATTCTCTCTCGATGGGTGATTCCAATGCACACAATCCGTTATCAGTTTCGTTTTAATCGAATAATGAATAACATCTCTCACGAATTCCAAACTCGGTAGGTATCGATTATTGCTATAAATCATAACTTGTCTAACCTTTTTCTTATGATACAGTGTCGCCAGATCCTTCATGATCGAAAGAACACCTGGACGCAACAAACCCATCGGATTCGCACTTTGTTCTTGCATCGCCACACGTTCCACAAATAGGGTGTACGCTTTCTGCAAACATTTATGCAATTCCTCTGGGAAAAAAGCAAACATCCTCGGACTGGTCTCCATGACGAATTCTTTGATGTGAAAACTGAGTAGAAAGTAATAGAAAGACGATATATCAGCCAACGTCAAATCTAGATCGACGACGACATAACTCATCCACTACTAGCTTCCCTTCTTTTTATTGGCTTCCCATTTCAGGCTTCTTAACACGTTGTATTTGTTTTCCGTCGATCCTCTCTGTGGGATCAATGTATTTCAGCCCAAGGAATCGAAAGATGTCTTTTTCCGTTCGCATTCTCGGAACTGCACTGCGTATTTCACTGCTTTTCAATGGTTTCATGGTATGCTCATTCAACGTATAACCTTTTTCGAGCGTATACTGTCGGAAGGCAACATTGAACCGATCCGATCCTGTAAAGTAGAGAATCGCATACGCATACTCCTCCTCTGGCGTCATTAACAAGTCTAGACGTCTTGCTTTCCCCGTCTCATCCAGTCGGCAAATTGCCATGCACTTGTGCTCCCCTATCGCCAGAACCTCCTCAATGTATCCCGCCTCTTTCATCTGTTCCACCATCGTTGCCAATTGTTCCTTAACCGTCTTGGCTGGGGTTCCTTCTGGAACCCGAATCAATACGTCAATGTCTCCCGAAGTCGCCAGGCCTCTACGAAAGCTTCCCACTAGTTCGACGCCTCGAATGTCCACCGTTCTCTGCATATAATGATGAAGCACCCCATGATGCTCTTTCATCTCCTCATGCGGAATACGCTCCAGAAGTTCCTCATAATATTTCAGTCCAACTGTCTGTTTATCATTCAGCAATTTCGGGTTCGCCTGGATCGCCTGGCGCAGCTCCGCAATCGTCCGAAATCCCTGTTTGGTCAGATCCGTCGCTTTCGCAGGTCCTACTCCATAAATCTTCTGGAACGCATCCAGTGCTTCGATCGGATACAGCTCCATGGCCCTGTCCGCCGATCGCAGATGACCTGTTTCCACTATTTCCTTGATTTTCTTCTGGATTTTCTCTCCCACGCCTTTCATTGTTGATACTTGTTCATAGGACGTTATGGGATGATCAATTTGTTTCAATTGCTGGATGACCGTCGTATACGCACGTGCACTGAACGGCTGCTTGTCCGCCAGATCGCGTTTCCGCAGTACATCGAGTGCTTGGATAATGGTTTCTTTGTAGTCCATTGCTTGCTTTTTATTATGAAAAATAAGTTTTCAATTTTTAATATGTGTTCTCATCGGCGTTGTCGGTAAAATGGGAAATCGGTGACCGAGTAGGTCCATTGCATGGTAAAGTCTTGAAAGGGTCCTTCGATTCGTTTTCTGACGATCTTCCCATCTTTGTTTTCGAGGTAGGCAACCGTCGCATAGTTCCCCTGATCCACATGGAAGTTCAGCAGAATCGTCTCCCCTAGTTTCAGGGTTTCTGCGAGTTTCATCGCGCGTTCACTCGGACCTGGATGGATCGAAAGAGTTCGTCTGTACACCGGTCTCTGATTGGATAATTCCATCAGTGTTTGGGCGGCTTGCATCATCTCTTTGTCCTCTTGTTCCTCTTGTTCCTTCTTTGCTTGGAGTCGTGTGCGTGGCATCGGTTGATTATTTTCCATTCTACATTACTGGTTCAATTTTTTTTATTCGGTATAAAGATCAAGACCCTGACTTGACTAATGAAATATACCCGTTCCCGTGAGATAGAATGGAACGGCTCCAAACCCCTTCCCACCGAAATTAATGTTATGAGCTACGATACCCATCCCGCTGAGATGGAACTTCTCTCGATTCTCTGCCGCTTACACGGCCATATGACAGCATTTGATATTCTTATGGGCGCGGAACCCGATAGCGAAAAAGACAAGGATATCAGTTCGGTGCTTGCGGCTTTTCAGGCCTACATTTTCCCTCGTATGCCACTGTCCCACTATACCAGTGCGGATAAACGAATCAAACCCATGCGTACCGATCAACCCGTTATTCCCATCGATCCTGAGAAACAATAAAAATTGATGAACGAGAGGCGGTATAATGAAATACTACATACGTTCTCTATGGCGGCAGAATCTTCCAAGAAGCTTTCCAATCAAGTGGTCGAGCCAGAGAGCTGCAGCATCTGTGCCGACAAGTACACGGCGATCGTTCGAAAGAAGGTCTCCTGCAAATACTGTGCGGCATCCACGTGCTGCAAATGCATCGAACAGTATCTCTTGACGCGTCATGAAGATGCTCATTGCATCCATTGCCGCGTCAATTACAACGATACGACGCTCGGCGAGATCTGCACTCGAACCTACTTGAATCAAACCTACTTCAAACATCGCCAAGAAGTACTCATCAATCGCGAGCGAGCCAATCTCCCCGCCCTTCAAGAGACGGCCCTTCGAGAGCAGCGGCGGCGAAAGAAGGATATCATGATCCACGCCATCAATGCTGAAATAGCCGCCTTTAAGGCGCGGCGTGTGGAGGTTATGCGCGAATACAATCAAGTCTACGGAGAATACTATGGGGCCGGCCAGCAAACTCCTGCTCGAATGACCCGTCTCAATCAACTCCTGGACGAATCCAACGAACTTCTCGAGCGGGTTCGCGAAAAGAAAGATCTCATCTACGCCATTCGCTGGCCGCCGCGTGCTCGCGACGAAGTCGTCGATGACGACAAGAAAGAGGAAGAGAAGAAAAAGTTTGTCCGTCGTTGCACCCGCGACGGATGCCAAGGATTCCTCAGCACCGCATGGAAGTGCGGACTATGTGAATGGTACAGCTGTGCCCATTGCTTCGTGGTCAAAGGACAGACACACGATGTTCCTCACGAGTGCAAGAAGGAGGATGTGGAGACGGCCGAGCTCATCAAGAAAGATTGCAAGTCGTGCCCAAAATGTGGTGAATTCATCCAGAAGTCGAGCGGCTGCAGCCAAATGTTTTGCATTAGCTGTCAAACACCTTGGGATTGGAATACAGGAAAGATCGTCACATCCGGTCCCATCCACAACCCGCACTATTACGAGTGGATGAAACGAACTGGCGGGGCGATGCCCCGCAATCCCGCCGACGTTCCCTGCGGCGGATTTCCTGGTGCCTGGGAACTCGTTCGGTTTCCGCGCGGAGTACGTCGCGAACTGGCCAATCTCTTCTACGAGTTTCACCGCATCTGCCAAGAACTCCAGGACATCTCCACTCGCAACTTTCGCACCCATTTTGACAACACGCAGTTTACCCAGATGAACGTCAAATTCCTTCTCGGTGAACTCGAAGAGAAGAAATGGGGACAACAACTCGCCATCGCCGAAAAGAAGAAGAAACGCGATGGAGAAGTCCAAGAGATCATGGGTGCATTTCGTATGGCCGCTGTCGAACTCGTCAATCGTGTTCAGCACTACCGAGACGGGCCCATTCTATCCTTTACAGATCTTCCTCCTCCCCAAGCCGATCAATTCTTGCTCGCATTGCACGTAGAAATCAAGGAACTGTACAACCTCATCAACGATGCCTTTCGAACCGCGAGCATTTCCTCATCCTACTCTGTTCCTTACATTGAAGCGGTGTGGAACGAGAGCCACAAAGTAAATCACTACAAGGTTTCCTTCAAGAACTTCAAGGACGAATCAAAGAAGAAACGGGTAGCGAAGCCGAAAGACGAGGATGACTCCAAAGAAGATCTGGAAGTTGTTGCCGAACCCGCCGTTCTTCATCCCGCCCCTCAAGAGGAATCCGACGAAGAAGTATCCGAAGAACAACAATTACAACATGCCATTCATGCGAGTCTTCAATAAAAAATCGTATGATAGAATAGAAATGGGGTGGGTTATTTTTATTGTATTATGTATTGTTCTTATTGCCATTACGATGCGTAATGTTAAAGAAGGATTCAAAGGACAAAGAGGGTGTGGAGGAAGTGTGAGATATGGTAATGTGAGTGGTGGATATAGAGGTGCTATGCAATCGCCTTGGTATTAGTTGTTCTCTACTTTATTTACCAAGAGATGAAATAATACTCATGCAGCATGTGGTCGCAACCTCAGAAATGTTAACATTACGAGAGACATCCACCAACGTTTCTAACAAATGCTCTCCAATCGTACTTGCCGTGGATAACAGATAAGATTGCAGTGGAATATCCGCCACCACATCCTTCATCAATTGACGCAACAAATACAACGCTACCGCTTTCTTCTTGAGTCCTGGGATCTTTGCTCCATTGTGTTGAGTCTTCTCCATGATCTTCATCAGAGCCGCGAGAAGCTTGGTGACCTTAACCGGAACAGACAGATCCGATTGATGTAAAATGGGCTGTGCTACCGCCTTTGCCTCCGCATATACGTTCGATACAATTCGCATATCCACTTCATCCAGTTTGATATCCTCTCCATCCACGACCTTCATGGCAACATCCATTGCCGCATCCACCGCCTTCTCCTTTACCGCATCAGACACTGTTGCAATTGCTTGCTCACCCATCTGTTTGATTACCTCTGACATCTATACTTGTTTTCAGGAAAATAATAGATAAAATAAAACCACATCCCATAATAAGAATGTCCTATGACATCGTTATTATCGGTGCAGGCATCGCTGGCCTTCATACTGGTATTGAACTTCTTCGAAGTCATCCCTTCCTACGTTGTACGATCCTTGAAAAATACAACTACAACGGTGGACGTGTCTTTACCTTTCACAAGTCCCTTCCTGGGATCGGACGTGTCCAGTGGGAAAGCGGTGCAGGACGAATTGCTTCCAGCCACCATATCATTCGGGCTCTTATGAAACGATACGATCTAACGTTTTTACCCATCTCAGGAGAAAGCAAATATATCCCCGAATCGACGTTGGAACCCCAAGAGAATCGTTTCAATGCCCTACACGATGTCTACTTGGAACCCCTCCGTTCCCTTCCAACTGAAGTTTTGCAAACTCATACATTGGGATCTCTCATAACGCAGATCCATGGATCATCCGAAGCGGACGCATTCCTGTCCCAATTCCCTTACTTCTCCGAAATTCATACCCTTCGTGCCGATCTCGCTCTTCATTCCTTCGACCACGAAATGGGCCAAACCAACGGATTCGGAGTCTGCGCCGAGGGACTCTCGATGTTAACCGATCGCATGGCCGCAGAGTTTGTGAAACGCGGCGGAACGATCCAACACGATTCCGAAGTGGTATCCGTTTCCTACCATGAAAAGGTTCATGAAATCTGCGTCAAGAATGGTCCTACCTATACGGCTCTTCTTTGTATCATGGCACTTCACTCCGAAGCCATGAAACACATTCAAGGGGTCAGCCATCTTCCCGTCTTGAAAAAACTAGAAATGACACCTCTCTATCGCATGTACGCTGTCTTCCCTGTTTCTAAGGGTAAATCCTGGTTTCAGGGTCTCACTAAAATCGTGAGCGATAGCCCCATTCGATACATCATTCCTGTTAGCGATCGCAGTATTATGATTACCTATACGGACGGCGACGATGCCCTCTTCTGGATGAACAAGAATTCCAAACAAGTTCCTGACCAGGTTATGAAACGGATTCGCGGATTGTTTCCCGATATAATTGTTCCCGATCCCCTCTTCTTCAAAATGCATCCCTGGAAACAAGGGTGTACATACTGGAAACCTGGAAAGTATTCGGCGGAAGACGAGAGTCGCTTGTCCATGCATCCTATGCCAAAGGAAATGCCTGGATTGTTTCTATGCGGTGAATCATTCTCTTTACAGCAGTGCTGGATGGAAGGAGCCGTTCAACAAGCCACGCGTGTTATGCACCACCCCGCGTTTCAACGCGTACTTAAATCGGTCCTGACCCTATAGGGATAGAATGTGTGGTATTTGGGCACTCGCGAATCTTACTTCAAACAAGGGCGACGTCGTATCATGGTTCAAGGATTTCATGGAAATCGTCCACCGCGGTCCCGACAATTCCTATTTTGAAACCTATCAAAACGTCATGATCGGATTCCATCGCCTTGCCATCATGGACGATACCTTCTCCTCCAATCAGCCCTTTATTTTGGAAGACGATAAGCGTACCATTGTATTCATCTGCAACGGCGAAATCTATAACTTCAGGGAGTTGATTGAACAGTATAATCTTCCTGATTCAAAGAATGATTGTATGACCATTCCTGAGCTCTACATGAAACTTCTTAAAGCCAACCGCATCTATGATTTTCCTTCTATCGTTCGCAATTCTGTTAAAGGTGAATTCGCCTTTGTTCTCTTTGAATTTGATCGTCTCAAGAATCTGAAGAAAGTCGTTGCCTGTCGCGACGAGATCGGTATTCGCCCTCTATATGTTTCTCAAGAGGAAAACATCCTCTTTTTTACGTCCGAGTTGAAGGGTGCACTATCCTATAAGCATTCCATGCTTGAGTTCCCTCCTGGTATCATGCAGATCTACGATATCAATGAGCTTGGACACTGTGTATCTCATAAGTTAAGCTGTTCGCTGCTTCAAGATATGAAAGTCATCGATGATCTTCCTGCCATTGAGCGGCTGAACATCGTTCGCAAGGAAGTCATGAAATCGGTGCGTCGTCGCTTGGCATCCGACAAACCCCTCGCTTTTCTTCTCTCAGGCGGCGTCGATTCCAGTCTCGTTGCTGCGTTGAGTGCCAAGATGCTCGGTAAACCCATTCGCACCTTCTGCTGTGGAATGCAGGAAGGAACCGATCTTCAGTATGCCCGCATGGTGGCCAAACACATTGGTTCCAATCATACCGAGGTATTCTTTACCCCTCAGGAAGGTCTCGATGCCATTCGCGATGTTATTCGCACCACGGAAACATGGGATACCACCACGATTCGTGCATCCGTCGGTCAATACCTCGTCTGCAAATGGATCGGAACCCAGACGGACTGCAAAGTGGTTATGGTCGGCGAAGGTCCCGACGAAGTCTGCTCCTCTTATCTTTTTAACTGGTATGCTCCCAGCGGTGATGCACTCGATAAGGCGGCTAAGGATTATGTTGCGAATATTCACTACTATGATGTGAAGCGTGCAGATCGCTGCATTGCACGATGGGGTCTAGAGGGACGCGTTCCACTATTGGATCCCGACTTCATTCGGGCGTACTGGTCCATTCCCGCGGAGCAACGCATGCCCACGTACAAAAACATGGAGAAATGGTGGTTGCGCGAGGCATTTGCTGGAACGGGTATCCTCCCTGATGCGGTCCTATGGCGTAAGAAGGAGGCGTTTTCCGACGGCGTTTCTGGTGAAAAATCGTGGTTTCAAATCATCCAAGAATGGGTCGATCCACAGGTTTCGGATGAGGAAATGGCTGGTGCGGCTCTGACCTATCCCTATTGCAGCCCAACCACAAAGGAGGCATTCTTGTATCGCAAGATCTTTTGCGAGATTTTTGGCTCGCATCGCCAAGAGATCATTCCAGGCTATTGGCAACCAAAATGGTCGTCCAATGGTCAGGAAGTAGTAGGATACATCGATCCGTCAGCACGCGTCTTGGGAGTGTATTCTCAATCCGCGGTATAAGATCCGAATATATCTTTTCTTCCTATCATCAGAATGGCGAACCAAGAGGATGAGTGGTTTTCCATTGATTTGGAATCTAAACTCAATCGAAAAATCGATGCCCTGCAACAAGTTGTACAACAACAGACGGAACTTATTCAGACGTTATCCTCTGAAATCAAACAAATGAAACAGCACGTCGGATCGCCCTGTAGCCATTTGTCATCGCAGAATGACCGGACCCATCAATTGTTAGAAGAACTCAAGGTTATTAAACAGCGTGAACTCAACATGATGCTACGGGAAAAGATTCCCGTTCCCTTCTTCTCCACTAAGAGTTCCTTCCCTCATCAAAATACAGTATCGATTCCCTCCCTTCCGAGTCCTTTATTTCTTGCTCAACTCAATCGCAATCCCATCCGACATTTAAATTTGTAATCAGGTCATAGATATGAAATTCGATCAGCACTTTGTTCTCTCTGTCTTTCATTTGCTATTCATTGCACCCCTGTTTCTCTATATTGGATTCCAGCGTTCCGCTGTTCCCGAGTGGGTCTACCTTGCTCTCTTTGCCATCGGATGCGTGGTATTATTGTATCATGGCATAAAACTGATCATGCGAATCCAGAATGGTTCCAGTTATTCCTGGGTCAATGCCATTCACGTTCTCTTACTTGCCCCTCTCCTGATCTACATCGGGTACCACAAGAAAGAGACACCTCGCTCTGCATATGAACTTCTTCTGATGGCCGCCTTTGCCGCCCTTGGATATCATCTGTTTTCCCTTGTCAAGATGCTCAACATCTACTCCGAACACGACGAATAAAATTGATAGATTACGATCCTATTCTATAAATAGATCATGTCCCAATTGTACGAGGACGACGAATGCGATACGTGCATGCTCTATGTACGGTTCATCGCGAATGCTAAAAAGTGGAAATGTGTTATTTGCGATCTCGTCGAAGACCAAGCTGCCGATGTTCATGAGGACTATAATATCATCTGGGGTCGTTATCAATTACCCTGCGAACACGAAGTACACATTCGCTGCTTTCGAAAATGGTGTAAAATAAACGAGATGGTGGGATGTGTTCTCTGCGGTCCCATCAAACAAGTCGAATCCAATCGCTTTTGTAATCAGTGTATGAAATATGGACATCCACGTTGTTCATAATTATCAATTTGTACTTGCGTATGAAAAATAGATCATATTATTTTTTCTAGGCAAGAATCTCCTGTAGTTTCTCATATTTATCCGTCTGTTTCTCTGGAGCCTGGATGCACCCCTTGCAATGATAATAGAACGAGCAGCTGGATTGGAACTCGGCTTTGCAGCCCTTACACGAAATTGTCTTCGTATCCGCATGAGTCTCCATGATTGCCTTGATTTCTTCTTGGAAATGAACACGCAGGACATGAATGACGCAGTTTCCCTTTGTTAACGCTGAAAAGTTGCAATCATTGAACGGGCACGTGAACTTCGTTCCCTCCTCTTCCACTAGTTCAGGATGTTTCGAACGCATGTGAAGATCCAACGTTTGTTTCTGAAGGAAACCCTTATTACACGATTTGCAGACATGATTCAGTTCATCTAGATGCTTTTTCATATGATAATGCATCGAATTCTGGCGTTGTTTGACAACGTTGCATTCGGGGCAAACAAAGTGGCCGTCCTCGTTCTTGGTATACTTCAGTGTCATGGTTTTACCTTTTTTTTAGATCGACCGGTCTTCAATTTTTATTCAGTGTTTGGATTTCATGCATTATATATAAACCAGGTAGTATGTATTTGATTGTAGGACCTGGTGGAAGCGGACAGACCTATTTCATGGAATTCTTGAGTAAACAGGGAATCTCCACGAACGCCTCCAACGATTGCGACCGGCAGAAACATTTGTCCTCACCCGCTGGCGTCGATAAGGGTCGGGCATACAAGGGGTGCATTTTCCTATTCGGTCATCCCTATTACACACTCCTGTCCCATATTCGTCGATCATGGGCGTGGCTCCAATGTTTGAAACTGGGGAATCCGTTCTCTATCACCAAAGAAGTCTCCAGCAATCTGGGGTTATTGAAGGCCAAAACGGTTATGGAAGGCCGCGACGTATTCGGCATCGAACACCAATTCACCCAATGGTCCGGTGCAACCCTCGATTGTCCCCTTCTGTTTCTCGATTTTGCGGATATTCTTTCTTCCCAGTCGGAGTTGAACGCGTTCTTTGAGAAAACTCTGGATTATTCTAGATTTTCCGTTCAAGAACGTAGTTCTTATACCGTCGATCCCGAACTGTTTCCCATTTACGAGGAACTGTACCAGCGAATGAGAAATAATCTCTCCGACAAGTAGAACCATGTCCCACATTCCTGCCGTTGGATCCAAAGCCCAAGTCTTTCACGGAACTGCCAAGCACACCCCAGGAGGTCTCGTCAAGAAGGACCTGATGAAGCACCACGGTCGCATCATTTCGCGTAAGAAGCACGCCGCGGGCAAGAAGGCCATCAAGCACCTCCGCGCTCTCGGCTACATCGCCAAGAAGGGAACCTTCCGACTGATGTCCAAGTCGATGGGCAAGTCGAAGACTCGTAAGGCTCGCAAGTAAACTCGTTATCTAGTGGTATTTCCTACCCTAGGATAGAGAGATATGTCTCAAGCACTACTAAAACAACAACAAGAAAGTGAAATGGCTAGACGGCGGGCGGCGTCGAGGGCTCTCGCCAATGCATCTTCACAGATGGGACAAAACTTTGTAAGAGGTACTAATAGATCGAAACCGATGTCTTCATCAGCTAACTCTACGATTGCTTCTGCAAATGCCGCCGCTGGTGTGAATGCTCCCACTGCAGCCGCCACTGCTTCTCAGTCTGCCAATACTTCTCAGTCTGCCACTGCTTCTTCTTCTTCTGCCGCTGCTGCTCTGCCAGCAGCGGCTTCACCATCCATGTTCAACAGTTTCAAATCCAGCGTAAACAGTTTGTTTAGCAAGAAATCGGAGAATTCGTTGAAGGGTATTTCAAAAATGCGAGGCGATACGTCAGGTCAGGCGACGACATCTGCTGCTGATGCGGTAAAGGCACTTGATGCGGCAAAGGCACTTGCAGAAAAAGTCACAGATAAAGAGTTATATATTGCGGGCTTGAAGAAAACAGCAGATGAACAGAAAAAAGCGAGAGATGATGCTGCAACACAAGCCGCAGATGCAATGACCCAAGCTGCGGCCACATTTGCAGAAGAGCAGAGACAACGCGAAGAAAAAGAGGCCATTGCGACTAGGGATCGTGAAGCCGCCGCCAAGGCCGCCGATGATGCCAATCAAGCAGAGATCGAAGCAACCCTTGCAGAAATTAAAAAGGCGAAAGAGGATCTCTTAGCTCTTGCAAGACAAGCCAACGTACAGGCCAATGCGGCTTCCGAGATGGCAGCCGTGGCCGCAAAGACGAAGATGGCACTTTATGCACAGAATCAATCTCTCGCTAATTTCAATGAAAATGCAACAAACAAGATCAAACAAACAATTGATCCTAGAATTAAACAGGCGGAGGCGAATGCGAAGGCGGCGGAGGCGAAGGCGGCATCAGGATCAGCGGGAGGCGGCCGTCGTAAACATCGCCGTTCAATTAAGAAGCGTCGTGCTGCTAAAAAGCAAGGAACCAAGCGTCGTTAATTCCTTTCATTAGAATAGATGAAACGTAAAACACTTCGTAAAACACTTCGCAAACAAAGTAAACGAAGTACAAGAAGATCCGGTGGAAAACGTACCGCCAAACAGATTGTCCGACAACGTAAGATCGGTGCGATCTACGCCGAACTTTCTAGTATCAAAGCGAAACAGGCCATGCGTCTTGTCAGGCGTCTACGAGGAGAAGAATAAATTATGATTCGATTTTAAAAATCGTATGATAACGTAGTATGCGGCGAACGCGAGGTGGGAGAAAAATAAAAAGTCTTGAAAGCAGGGTAACCCGACGGCAGAAATCCGCCAATCTCGCGCGAAAAGCAAACGAACAAGCAAAGAAAGTTATCGAAGAATCCGAAAAACTTCAACAACAAATCCAAATTTTAGCGAATATGAGCCAACAAAAAATGGAGATGCTTGCATATCAATTAATAGCGATATCAGAAGAAGAAAAAAGAA
>OFSF01000282.1_pt1 | contig 20716 bp, 26 predicted proteins | sample 1543271 | NCBI WGS metagenome assembly OFSF01 (sample SAMN07774227, study PRJEB24372) | wastewater metagenome | isolation source: Exp Tend VB 100WW | collected 2016-02
AAAAGAGGAAAGACTCCATTCTTATATAGAACAGAGTCTTTTTGTATAGGGATAGTTAGGTTAGGGTTTCAGAATACTCCAGGAAGTATTTGGCCAGTTGTCAAATAAGTGCCAACGGCAATTACAAATCCCAGCATTGCTAATCTCCCATTTAGTTTCTCAGCCCTTTGAGCATAAGTTTCTTGTTCGTGTTCTTCCATGTCTTTCTCCGTAATGTACATTTTAGGTTCGACAGCAAACATATTTTGACGATTGCCGTCTTCGGTTGTGATCGTCATACCAAAATTAGAACTTGATACCCACGCCAACGGTTCCAGTTACATTGTAACCTTGATCACTGCCATAGTTATAAGTGGCACGACCAACTCTGGTAGAACCAAAGGTTTCTGCGCCAGTTTCAGCAAAAGGAATCTTGGCATCAGCAAATAGAACAATGTTCTTTGCTACTGATACTTCAGCACCAACTACACCGACACCAGCACTCTGATTACCACCCACCTGACCACCAGCGCCAACATAGAGGTTAGCAGCAGATACTTTAGTTCCATCGGCAAGAGTCCTACGTGAAAGAGGAATATCAAGAGTAGCAAGACCACCACCAAATACACCACCACTTACATAGTTAGGAGTGGAAGTAAAGGTTACATAAGGACGAGCAGAGATAGCATACTGATTGCCCAAATCAAGTGCCCTTAGACGACCTTGAAGTGTCACACCTGATTCATATACACGATTGCTCAATGGTGTTACACCTGGATAGTTAGCAGCATTACCAGAGAAGGCAATACCACCATAGTTACCTACACCTAATTGACGACGTTGTGTTGCAGTTACAGCAGCAACTTCTAGAGTGGTTACACGCTTATTGGTGGCTCCAATTTGAGCACGAAGAGATGCAGCAAGTTGTGCGTCTGCTTGTGTGTAAAATTGAGTGATGTTGTCTAGGCAGTGATTTGTCAGAGCAAATACTTCACTGCGAGTTGCATCAGCAGCAGGCTTCAGAGTGCCATTAGGATATCCAACAAGGCATCCATAACGAGCATTGAGATTTTGGATTGCTCCATATGCCCAGTCAGTTGGTTGTACATCTGAGAAGGATGCAGGAGCAGCAAATGCAGGTGCAGTAGCAGTCAGAGCAACAGTACTGGCAATTAAAGAACGAATAAACATAAATTTTTTATTGTGAAATGTTAATAGAGATTTTTCAGGAATCTCAAGAACCTATTTATTGTAGCATGGGGTAAAACTTCTGTCAACCTTCTGGTGGGGGTTGTGGTTCTGATATTTTTCCTAAGTACGGATCATAATCAAGCAATTCATCAATATTTAAATATGGTCCACTTTGTTTCCAGTAATTGAGAAGAGCATCATAACTTTGTTTATGAAATATATCAATATGTTCTGGATGTATAGAAGAACTCAAATCCAAAGAATATAAAAATAATGGTATGGTATATGTTTTACCAGAACCAAAAATCAAATCTTCAGAAACTGCTCTTGGTTTTACTTTATTGTCAAGTTTATATTTTTCGCCACGAATATGATTTTTGATAATTTTTCCTGCATGATGTCTTGTAATCAAATATGCAGCAGCAGAGAAATCATTAATAAAATGATTATGAAGTTTGACATGAATATTACCAGTACAGATAGTTGTCAATTGTACACAGTCCCAATCATAAGGCAATTTTGAAAAAAAATCCTTCCAGGTAAAATTCCAATAACAAGCAATATCAAAAACAATATCATCTTCTACAATTAAAATATAATCTTCTGTGGTATTTTCATAAAAATATTTAATCGCTTTTAAATGGGAAAGGCAACACCCAACTTCATTTTGTATCATATTTTCCGGATAAGATCCCTTTAAATATAAAGCTACATCTTCAATTCTACCATCGTAACCAGATATACGTGTATGATTTTCTATTTCCCAATACTTAAATTGATTCTCCATATATTCACGACGATGAATATCAGCATCTAAATTTAACCAATAAATGTGAGGAATATTTTTAAGTTTGTATGTAGATTTATTCTTGTCCATCAGAAATTCTTGTCCATTCATTGGGAATTAAATCTTTAGTATTGTGATCTTTAGTGTATCCAGTTTTACCAAACCATTGAACTGGTGCAATGACTTTTTTATCTTTGTTTGAAGATAACCAAGCTCCCCACCAAGAGAATGATGAGTTTGCAATAATAAAATCTTTACAAAGTGACATCAAGCAGAGATCAACTCTATTGTCTGTATTTTCAGAAATTATAAATCGATCATCAGAAAATAATTGTTGTTGGTGACACCATTTTGGATCATCAGAAAATACAATTACATTTCTTTCATCATTAAAGTGCTTCAATGCTGCCTTATAATAATTTAAATTACAAAGAGGATGATTTTTGCTATTGTCAACATAGTCAGTGCGACGAACATGCAAAGCAATAGGATTATCAACAGAGGAAACCATTTCTTTACAAGGATCGAAAACTTCTTTTTTAAAAGTAAAATCTTCACGAATTTCATTTTCAATATGTTTAAAATATTTTTCTGACTGGAAATATCCTTGTAAGCTTACATGGTCAGGACAAAGACTAAAAAGTTCCTCATCAAAATGAAAAAATCTTTCATTTACTACTGGAGCATTCCCATTATTAAGTAAACCATTATTTACATTGAGATTAAAACTATCGAACAATTCAGATCGTAGTTTATTACCCATTCCATCATCTACTGCATCCTTATAATAAGGAACAATAATATCTGCACCTACATTTTTAGAAATACCTTTGAGAGATGCATACTGAAACATCTGATTTGCCAGACGACCCATTCTGCCAAGAGCATTAAATCCTATCATACTAATTCTTGTCTGCGTTTTTTTAAATAATCCTGATTTTTATAATACTGTATCAATTGATTTTTGTCAAATGTCTTGATTTGATTCCACAACTGATAATTATTATTAAAATTTGGATTGCTAAACCAAGAGTTATTGGTTCTTGAATGTTCTAAATGATAGACATAATTATCAATTCTTGCAATACGATTGCCAAGGACCCTCATACGATAGTAAAATTCATCATCCTCACATCCCCATGAAATAAAGTTTTCATTCATCATAAAAGAGTCAATATAAACTTGACGGTTTATAAATTGTGTCCATCCAATTGTAGAATTAGACAGAGATTTTCTTTTATCTAAAGTAGATGTATTCAGAGTGTTTACAAACTCTTCATAAATTTGTATGTCATACTCTGACTTCCACTGATAAATTCCACATCCATAAGGATACACGACATCAGCATGATCATTATTAATTGCATCATATGCCTGATGATATGATGATAATGGTAGAATACAATCTACATCATAATTTGCTACGACTTTTGTATTTGATGCGACTATCAAATCATTTAATACTTTACTTTTACAGAACCAAGGTTCCGAACTTTCTTCATACAAATAAATCAGATTAGATGTATCAACATACTTTCTAATTTCTGGAATTGCTCTAAATTGAAAAGTAGAATTATTAGACACTTCTTTAACAATTACCTTTGCAGGAATATATTTGAGAAGATAAGAAACAGAAGAAATAATATTTCTTAAACGATCTTCGGTTTCAATTCGAGTAGGAATTAAAAAAGTTAAATCCATCACGATATTTCATTTTCTGTTGGCGTATATTGAGTATCAATATACGCATCGGGCAAATGTCCTCTAATCCATCCACCTGGATAGAAATCTTTTAAATCTCTATAACAATCATGCTGACTTGTAAAAAATGGACCAAAGAAAGGATGTTGATAAACAATTGAATATTTTTTGTTCTTTTGCAACCAAGATCCCCACCAACCAAATGTACTATTGGGAAATATTGCTCCATTACACAATGTCATCAAACACAAATCAACCCAAGGAGATAAACTATACTCCAACTTTCCTCTACCATTCCAAACTGTTTTATTAGAATATTCTCTCTGCTCGGATATAAAAAATCGATCTTGTTCAAATAACTTTTGTTCTTGAACCCAATCCAACTTATCCGTTAATATTAAAACAGGAATATCGTCAGAAAAGTTTTCCTTCAGCATTTTTTCATACCAGTCAATACTTGCAACTGGATATTGATGAGGTCTTCCTGTAGCATCTGCCCTTCTTACGTGAAGAAAAATAATATCATCATTAAACTGAGATATAAACTCTTTACATGGTTCATAAATCTCATCAACAAATTCAAAATCTTCTCTAATTTCTTTTTCAATATGCTTAAAATATTTTTCAGACTGCCTAAAACCATCCAGATTTATATTATCTGGACAGTTAAGAAACAATTCCTCGTCAAAATCGTGAGAGGGTTCATTATAAACTGGCCATTCATTAGGAACGAATCTAATATTTTCTCCCTTCAAATGTGGTAACTTAAATCCATCCATTAAGTTATATTCAGCCATTTGATGGGTCTCTCTATTCCTTGAGGGAACGCACCAATGATAATTATGCTTTGCCGCAATACCCCGCAAAGATGCATATTGAAACATTTGATTAGCCAGACGCCCATTAATACCTAATCTATTATATCCGATCATTTATTCATTACATCCAAAACTTTTATGATTTGTTTTTTAGAACCAATAGTTATTCTAACACAGTTTTCCAAATTTTGAAAAGAACTTCTATCTCTAATCAGAATCTTATTTTCTTTCATCTTATTCAGTAAAGATTTTGCGTCTGGAGTTTTCACTAAAACAAAATTAGTAAAACTTTCTACAGCAAAATATCGAGATGAAAGATTGTGCATAAAAAATCTTTTTGCATCATTCATTTCATCTATGCGAGAATCTAAATAATCCAAATCATTTAAAGCTGCTATACCACAAAGTTGGGCAAGAGAATTTACAGATTTTCCATTTCTCACTTTATTAAGATTATTAAGTAGGTCTGGATGAGCGATTACATATCCAAGTCTAACAGATGCTAATCCGAATGCCTTTGAAAAGGTTCTAGTAACGATCAAATTTTTATTAGAGAATACTAAATGACAACAAGATTTTTTAGCAAATTCATAATATGCTTCATCAACAATGAATAGAACATCTGGAAAAGTTTTTACTATTCTTTCAATATTTTCAATCTCTATTATTTTTCCAGTAGGATTATTTGGATTTACCAAATAAACAACATTAGCATATTCACAATGAGTAAAATCATATTGATGATCTCCAAGAGGATCTTCAATATGAACTCTTTTATAATTTTTAGTATTAATAGTAATAAAAGGGTCGATTTGGGTATAAGATGGTTGATATGATAATACTTCAGTTTCTGTATCAACAAAAACCGAAAAAATATCTCTTAATGCATCATCAGATCCGTTATAGACTTCAATAAAATTTTGTGGAAGAGAAACGTATGAGGATAGATTCTCTTTTAAATTCGCTGCTGTAATATCAGGATATCTTTCGTACCTATAAAAGTTTTTGATTGCATCAAAAATTTTGTTCGATGGCGGAAACTCAGATTCATTCCAATCAAAACATTCCCAGTCAGGAGAAAGATTTGATCTTCCTCCGACATTATATTGCTCAAGATTCTCTACAGATTTTTTAATATTAATCATTGCGAAATAATCCCCCAGAAATCAACAACTTTTTTGTTTAAAAAATCGAGAGATGAAAACTTTTTATTTGGGTGCATTACTACAATTACATCAGATTTATCAACACATTCTTGATCTGAGTTACATATGATGATACTATCAAGTATTCCATTTAGATTATTATAAGTCTCTTGAATTTCATCATAAACAAAAATAGTAGATTTCTGCTCCAACAACCTTTCAATTAATTTTACAGATGGAGATCCAATCACAACTGGAGAACTTGGTTTAAAGGATACACCCAAAATTCCAATTTTTTTATATCCATCACACTTCCGAAAAAGATCATCGTGTATACTTTCGTTTACCTCATCAGAAAACTTCAAGTGTTTAGCATTCTTTCCCCTATTCTGAGAGAATTTTATAAATGCAGAAACATCCCGAGGGAAACAAGTTCCTCCATATGGAGTCCCATACCCAAAGAAATATGGAGAGATTCTTTTATCTAAACTAATAGTACTTGTTATATTATGAACATTTACGTTTTCTAATCCATCACAAAGTTGCCCTAAAAAGTTTGCAAACGTGATTTTATTTACAATAAAAGCATTCAGAGCAACTTTTGCTATTTCAGATTCCTCTAAGGTAAGAACTTTTTTGGGAGGATCGTTTTTATGAAATCTATACCAAATAGATTGGGTCAAAACAATATCTTCCATATTGTTTGCACCAATAAGAAAAAACTCTGGACTTAGAAAATCCTTAATAACATTTCCAAGTTTTACGAAATCGGGAACATAAGAAAACCCAAACCCAACACCATATTTTCTACCAGAAATCTTTTCTATAAGACATATAAGTTTTTTAATAGTTCCAGGTAATACTGTAGAAGATAGCACAAATATATGATAATTCTTATCACTTTTTTTCAGATTTAAAGATAAGTCTGTTAGAGCAGACTCAACAAACTCTGCAGAATATCCGCTATCTCCAAGTTGTGTATTAACGAGAATTATAGAAGCATCTGTTTCTTGAATAGCTCTAGCGTAGGAATCGGTAAACCCAATAAAATTTACGTGAGGAAATATTTGAGATAATCCTGTTTCATAAAAGGGGAGTTCATTATTACTAAGTTTTTCTAAAATATATTCATTTTTATCAATACCCAAAATCTTATTTCCGCTTCTAGCTAAACAACATGCTAAAGGAAGACCAAGTTTTCCAAGACCAACAAAGCTGATATTCATACTTTAACCTCATTAATTATGCTTCTAATTTTATTAGTTTTCAAATCTCTCTTTATTTCATCAACTCTATTGATCGTATAGTTCATTTTTCCAAGACGAGATTTCAATCCTTCTATTATATCATTAGTTATATCATCAACACAATACGGATTCTGAACATAGTTAAAAATAATATCATTTTTACTTTTCTGAACAATCTGAAACATTTTAATATTTAGCATCTTTTTATCAATCCAACTATAAAAATTTACTCCAGGCAATCTAGATCCGCTAGAAGAAACTAAAATATCACTACTGCGTCCATTAATTTCTTTGATCTTACCATTTTCCAAAACAAAAGTATCCTCCGTTTGATATCTAATAAATGGCATATAATGATTCAAAAACCCTGTTGCAATCAAACCAAAAGTATTATCTCCATTATCATAAAACTCATCAATACCATACTCATAATTTTGTTTATAGTTTCTTGATTCTTCTCTCTGGTGCATAAAGGAAACCTTTTCCATTTGACCATAATGGCCGCAGGGAATTATGTTAAAAACTTCTATTACTTTATCATACCATTGATTTAACATCTTTTCAGATGTAACGTGGATTTTTTTAACATTTTTAAGATGCAAGTCATTTTCTTCGCACAGGCAAGAAAGAATATAAGCAGAAGAAGGATATGTGCAGATTGTTTGATAGTTTCCTAAGTTAATTTTGTCAATATAGTGCTTGATAGTTTTGGAGTTTAAATGATACGCAGACATATATAAACGTTTCAACTCATAATCATAATACCACAAAGGAGACTCGTTATTTTGCGGCACATATCTTCTCAACCAAACACTAGGAGTATCATACATTTTTGCTCCCTGTTCAAGATATGCTCTCATATTAAAAGCTGCTTCCTTCTTAAGAGTATCGTCAGTTACAAAAAACTGCAACTTATCGCCACTAGACCCACTTGTTGTAATCGGATATACCTTATCAAGTTTTTTATTATTTGCAATTAATCTATCTCGATTTTCAATAATGAGTTTTTTAGTTAGAATTGGAAAGTTTTTAAGATCATCAATAGTTTTAAAGTCCCCAGGATTCCATTTTTTATTGATAAAGATATCTCTGTAATAAGGAACATTCTCATAACAATGATAAAGTAAGAACTTCATTTCAATTATTTGATATTCCTTTTTCTCAGATTCACTCCACTTAGAACTATAAAGTAAAAAATTAAGTGTATCTTTATACACTTTCCCATATCTTTCGTGAAAAGGAACGAGATTATAATAGGACCACTTGATAAAGTTAGGAGATTTTTTTACTATTCTATTAATACTTCCCATTAAAAAAATCCTCACTATTTACTGCTTTATCATCAACATAATAATGTGCCGCATATTTTACTCCAGTTCTTAAAGTGTGAAACTTCAATCCCCAAGAACGAAGTTGATTAAAAGTTTGTTCGTAATAATTAATCTTTGAGTTGCAACCTCTTGCAGTTTCAACAATAATAGTATGACCATCTTCCCACAGTTGATTTACTTTTTCAACTCTATCTTGGTAAGGAATTGATTCAAAATATTTCCAGTTTCCATTCTCATCCCTTTCAGTATTACAAAGAGTGTGGTCTAAATCAAAAATATATATCATTTTCCAAATTTTTCTTTCAAATAGTTTTCCCAAATATAATCTTCAAGAACTTCCATTTTTTTTGCTCTCTCTAGATTATCTTTAATTGCATCCATTTTACTATAATACAACTCATCAGAAATATAAAATTCATCTGATATTGTTACGATTCCATCCATATTAAAATGTTCTCCAATAGTAGGGTCTCCTAGATAAACAGGTATTGTTCCGGTTGCAAAGCAATCTAGAATTTTTTCAGTGAAGTATCCAGGAACTTCACAGTTTTCCATTGCTATCGAAAACATATAATCACAGAGTCCTTCTTCTTTCCAGTCGATCCACTTAAATCCATTTCCAAAATGATCGACCTGACCTTTAAACTTTTCAACATACTCTAATCTTTTTTTATGCCCTTCGCACATAACTTTGTTTGAAGTAATCATAGAAATTATTTTAGACTTTTCATAAATTTTTGGTTCACGAATCCAAAATCCCTGAGCAGGAACCCATTTAAACTTGGGACTTAGTTTTAAAAGTTCTTTTTCAAAAACAAAGATATATTCAAACTTTTCTAAAAAAGTATCAAGATTATTTCTCAGAAATTGAAAAAGATCTGGAACGATTGGTTTTGATTCCAAAAACCAAGCATATTTAATTTCGTCAGAGTCATCATTAAATGCTTCCAAAATTCTACGATCTGTATAAAACTTTGCCACTCCGCTACCATCAGTAACCCATTTAATATATTTGGATTCTTTTCCGTGTACCGAATATCCTTTGTTTGGAATTGGTAATCTACCACCGTCCAAATGAGAAAATGTACTATCAGCTAAATTAAACTTTACTCTTTCAATCACAATTAATCTCCTTTCTATTCATTTTCATAAATCCAGTTGGGATTCCTATATACAAGATTTATTTCATTATGATGTGTCTGTTCTTGGTTTTGATGTCTCCTCTGATACATATGAATTTCAGTATCTTGGCAGTATTTATCTATAAGATAACAAATACATGTTCCAACTGTATGAATTTCTGATGCATTTTCAAATGCTTTGATCCAATCAAATATATTGAATCCATTTGATTTATCTTGTTTAAAATTCATCACATGAACCTTTTTATCAGTTTCTACAGTAAAATTATCTGAATCATCAGGATCTGTACCAAAAGCACGATTAACAATTACATAGTCGCCAGTAAGACCATAAGTTTCAATTAACTTATTTTCCCTCTCGTTATTTCTAATAATATCAAAAGATTTTCTATAATCAGAAATAGGAACAGAAATAAAATAATACTTTGCTGCCATTACAGAACACTTTGGAAGATACCTATCAGCAAAACTAACTGGTAGATAAAATTCATTCTCATTCTGATGAATATTAGGTGTCCCATAATATTGTTTGAGGGGAAAATCACTAGACTCCCTAACCCAAATTAGGTTGTCTTTTTTTAAATATTTTACAACTAGATCATAATAAATATCACCCACGGGATAATAAACAGTAAATCCTTCATTAATAACAACATCAACAAGTCCATGAATCCATAAAATGTCCCCAAGTCCAACTGGTTGATAAATTAAACAAGTTTTATTTTGCATGATTTAAATAATACTGATAACATTTTTTAATTGAGGTATTAATACCATCTAACTCTATATTTAATCTAGAAAATTCATATCCCGAAGCAGAATATGATTTATCGTATCCAGATTCCAATATATTAATAGGTACTCTATAATCGGATAGATTATTAATCATCTCCGCAATTTCGGAAAGATAATAATCTTTATTATACACCAGATTAACCTCTTTAGGCAATTTTTTATTCTTAGAAAGATAAAGGTCAACTACTTTTTTAGTATCATCAATTCCAAAGAAATCCATCAGTTTATCTTTAAAAATAATAATTTCTTTTTTGTTAATATAGTTCATTATATTAACTGAAGTAAACATATTCTTTGGAGATTCTGGGCCAAAGACATTAAAAAATCTTAGGTTATAAACGTTCATCATTTGACGAGAACGATGTGTGATCAGATATTTGGATAGACCATAATAATCATCTGGGATGATTTTACCAAAATCTTTCTCATCAACATTAGTAATATCTCGCTTCCTCCCGTAAGAAGCTCCACTACAAAAATTAATCATAGGAATTTCTTGAGATGCTAAGCACTCAAACATCATTACATTATTATATAAATCTTCTACAACATCTTCACGAACACGACGCCCACCACGAATAGCAGAATGTATGATAAAATCTATTTGTTGATTGCGAAAAAATTGATTTACATTTTCAACACTGGAATAGTTAATATCATAACAATAAACATCATGTTTTTGCTTAAGGTATGGTATAAGTTCTTTACCAAGAGTTCCTTTATGTCCAGTAAATAAAATTTTCATCGCTTAAGATTAATATAAGATGGTTTATCAGAATAGAGAAACTTTTTAATGTCAACTTCATCGGCAGACTGTGGATGATAAACTTCGATGTTTGGAAATGCTTCCATTACTTTTAAATCTTCACACGCATAATGACTAAATCCACATGGACCATAATCATCATTACGACCACTACCAACAAGTTTTACAGGAATTTGTTCGTGTTGCAAGTAATTTCTGATAAACTCAAAAGGACGATAGAGAACAAAAGGAGTGATTGAATAACAAACAGGTATTTTTCCTTCCAAGGCAATACCAACTCCCATACCAATCATTAACTGCTCTGCAGCTCCAGGATTAATCACTCTAGTAGGAAACTCCTCACGAAGATGATCGAATACTTTATATCCAACATCACCTACTAGTAAAAAAATATTATCATTATCTTTCATCTCCTGAGTTAGGAGTTCTTGAAATCTTCGTCTCATAGTGATTTAATAGCGTTTTGATATTGTTCTTCAGTTAAGTTTGTATAATGAGCGTCTAATCCTTTCAATCCAAAATGTTCAACAGAAGTAAGACAAAATTTAACTGAAGGATTAAATGCTTTAATTCTATTTTCAAGAAGAATTAAATTCACAGGATCATATGCAGCCCATCCATTTGCATTTACATAGATGTGAAGATTGTGAACATCATGATCATTTGAAAATCTCAATGCTTCCCATACCGAACCCTCTGCACATTCACCATCAGATATCATACAGTAAACATTACGGTTTTGATTTGCAATTGCTCTTCCAACAGCAACAGTAATTCCCATACCAAGACTTCCAGTTGAACAAAAAATTTTGTCTAGTTCATTTCTTTTGGGATGCTCGCCATATTTGTTTAACAACTCTTGGGCATTCAGTCCATAATATTTTTCCAATATAACATAAAGTGCTACAACGGCATGACCATTTGATAGTATAAAAATATCATCTTTATTCATCTGACCATGTATCTTATCAAGGATATGTAAACAAGAGAAGTAACTTCCCAAATGATGAAGTTTGTTGTGATAGCAAATATCAAGAAGTCTGTGATAAAGTTTTTTCATTAATAAACTAACATAGTATCAAATTGAAGTTTTTCTACAGTCTTTCCCCAAGACTTAAACCGATCTTTAATTTTATTGAAGTTATAATTCATTTTACCACAATCTTCATAATCATGCACTTCGACATAGATTGCATCCACTTTTGAAACTGCATCCTCAAATGAAGGTTCAAAAACAACTTGATTTTCAAATCCTTCAATATCCATTTTAACAAAACCAACTTTTGAATCAAGTTTTAGTGAATCAATAAAACTATTTAAAGTTAAAGTTTTTACTTTTACAATTTTTCCACTATGAGGATCTGTCTTGTGTTGAACAAAAGAATTCATAGTAGAGTTTCTTTCATGAATATAAAAATTGGATTCTCCATCTTCTAATCCAATTGCTACTTGATGTGTTTCTATATTTTGATTTTGAGTTAAACCAACCAACTCATTAAGTAACTCAAAATGGGATGGAGTTGGTTCAACTGCAAAGATTTTCTCAGCAATGGGAGAAGCATACAGAGAAAAAAGACCAACATTTGCACCCAAATCAATAATATTAAGTTCTTCTTGATCACGAAGAAAGTAATAAAAATCATTGTTAAATTGATTCACTATTGCAATTGTACAAGAGTGTTCGGCAAATGCATGTTGATTATAATTTTTAGATGAAGAGAGATCTATGATATTTCCAGAAATATCAGCAAATTTTAAAACGTCAGTCATAATGTTATTTTTTTAATGTATTCTAAAGTTTCATTTGAAACAACGGATTCTAACCAGTTATGAAATCCTCCATATCTTTTATTTAGTTCGTTACCAAGACCCCCACCCGCTCTATGCATAACTTTTATCCACATCGGATCACCAGTAACTGGATCATCAATATAAAGTCTATCATCCTTTACATAAATTTGATCCCAACTTTTCCAATGATTATTAGGATCATTTCCCCACATATTACAGAGTCCATATGAAATATTTGATCCTATGGGATCAATTATTTGCGAGTTATACTTTTTCCAATGAAATAACTGATTTAAAGTATCATTTTCATCACCAATTCCATGTGCACAAGGATTAACTTCTCTCTTTATACGTTCAGATTCTTTATTTAAGTTTAACCAATCATACCAAAACTCTTTTCGGTTTACACCAACTAGTCCGGCATTAATAAAATCTTGAACGGGTAATGGAGACCCATCACCAAATGGTTCTAAATGAGAAATTGTAATTCCATTATGAGACCCAGATTTGTTAAAACTATTATTATTTCTAACACCTATAACATCAGATTCGCTTTCAAAAAGTTCATTCAAAGGTCCAGTCACAATAGAATCGGCGTCCAAATGAATGACCATATCATAATCCTCAGCAAAAGGAATACACGTTGGTGGCATCATCCAAACAGGACTTAACCAAGGATATTCTTCATAAGCTTTTTTTGTCATTTTAGTATTGAAAATGACATGCTCTATGTTGGGATGAAAATACTTTACAGATTTTACTAGTTTTTGTACGCCCAAAAAATCAGCATAATCATCCGTACACCAAGTAGATATTAGTATTTTTTTGGACATTAAAATATTTCTCCAACAACTAAATTTTGAACATCACTAGTAATATCAAAACTAAGAGGAAACAAAATAATAAATCCTTGAGCAGCATAAGACTTAATAATATAGTGAGTGTCTTCAAATAGATCATTTACAAAGTCTATATTATCTGCACCACAAGTAGATCTCTTATCCCAGTTTCCACCCTCATAAGGACCTTCTTCATAAATCCAAAGATCATCAATAACAAAAATATCGTTTTTAATATCTTTATATTTTAAAATAGTTTCTAATTCTTTTTTTAAAGGAAGTCTCTTATCATAATCTTTTTCATCTTCATAAGATGCAAAACCAAAATCTGCTCCAGGAAAATGAGCGTCCATCCAAAATAAAGTATTCGATTTTAAATCTGGAATAATTTTTGGAAGAACATTAATTGAAGATCCCAAATGCCAATTGACATTTTTGAGATACCCATAACTTGTTATATTCCTATTATATAAAGGTTCAATGATTTCAATTGTATGAGTATCAAGGTCATCTTTTATAGAAGAGACATCTCTAACAACTTCAGCATTACCAGTACCAGTTTCAACAAAACTATTGATTCTATAAAAATCAATAACATTTTTAATTTTAATTGCTTGATTTAATTGTCCCATAATATGCCACAAGTTATTTTTTTACTATTAGTATTTTGGAAGTATCTTTTGTTCATTTATATAACTATTGGTGTGCTTGTTAATTTTTGTTTTAACGTGAAACCTTTTGTCATTATCATAATAAACATCTCTGGCTAACTGAATAAATTTTTTATCAAACTGTTTGTTTTTTTCACACAAACGAATACTATCTTCAGTATCCCAAATTTTCTCATTAACAGATTGAAGTTCATCAATCATTTCTTGAGGTACATTTAAACTATCAACTATTGGTAGAAGATATTCCATTTCTTTTAAAATTTGCTCAGTTTTTAAATTACTATCAGAATTTTTTAACTTAATTTTAAGAATAGTAAGTTTATCGACTATCTCGCCATTTGCTACTTCAATTTTCATAGTGCCACAAATCCAGGTGTATTATTTTGCCAATGAAGTTGTTGTGTCCCAGAAGTTTGGAAAGAGCAATGATTTTCCAGGTAACCTTTACCCCAAACTTCGTCCCCGCAGTTAACATTCTTAAATGTGGCATGTCTCTTATTTATTTTAACAAAAACAGAATCTCCCCACCCTTCATTTTGATATGAAGATGACATCTCTCGGATTTCAAATCCACGTTCACTTAACCAAGAAGCAATAGTTTGATGATCAGATCCTGCAATATGTCTATCATCCAAGGATGTTTCCATATCTATTACGTTGATATAAGACAAATACTTTTCAAATCCCTTTAATACATCAAGTTCAGAACCCTCAACATCAATATTTAGAAAATCATATTGGTTCATATCAATATCATTTTCTTCAATCAATGTAGAAAGGGTTTTTGTTTTTACTTCAATACCACTGTTTCTGTTCCATTGAGGTTGACCTTGATAAAGACTAGATCCTTCACCTAAAAAATAAAATGTTGTATCTTTATCATCAACATCAGATACACATTCATTAAATGACTTTACTTGCCATTTATCTGCAACTGGTTTTGCCATATATTGATAAGTTGTCGGATTTGCCTCCACTCCGATAACTTTGTCCCCTACCAGTTTTGCATAACAAAACATTTCACAGAAATCCCACATACCAACATGAATAACACCTTTTGGTTGAATATTAAGTCTTTCAAATATTCCAGTGTATTCTGCAGTTGGATGTATCTGAACTGCATATCCTGTTTCTTTATTATATGACGCATATGGTCCAAGCATACTCATAATAACACTCCTATGGAACGAGTAGATCTAATTGGTTAATATTAAACTCTGATGTTTTAATATCTATATGATTTTTAGTAAAAGGTGTTTGGTGTAAATGCGCGTTCTGATATCCCGCCCTTGAGGGATCAGGCATACTAGGATCAGATCCGTCATTACCGGCAAAGATCATAAGTTTTAAACAACTAAGATATTTAAACAAATCAAAGATGCCGCAACATTGACCAATGATAACTAGATTTTTATGCCTGACTATATGATCCATTAAATCCTGGAGTTCATACTTGTCCAAAGATTCAGTTCCATCGAAAGTCTTTTGATTTTTAAAAATATTAGTTTTTTTAGTCATATTGACAAAAACTCTATATCCTCTTTCTCTCATTTTATCAACTGTACTTTGCCAGAAAGAGTCTTGCATTTGCCAACTGTCACCTCTTTCTGGAAATAAAATGCAAGTTTTTTCTTCAATATCTTTAGTTGCTTTGAGGTCGTAATCATATGCTTTTTGCAAAACTCCAGTATTTTGGATATTGCTACAAAAGTCCCAATAGTTGAACGACATATGTGCAACTTTTAATCTCCCATATTGGTGAGCTTCTGTCATACACCGTGGGTCTTGGGGGAAGAATCCATTACAAGACATTACAATTTCATCTTGATCAAATGGATATCCTTTATAAACTTGAAAATCGTCAGGATAGATTACAATTTCTGCGCATTTGTGGGGAGAAGGAGTGTAGTTATCTAGTATAAACTTAACACCATTAAATATTCTTTTTTGGCAGATAATTTTATAAGAAACTGGAGAGCGAGATTCTAGAAAAAGAGTAGCTGCTGTGGCATCGCCCATTCCCCAACACATCAAATACCAGTTTTCTGTAGAAAATATTGATCGATCAATATTCAATACTTCTTCAATTGTAATTTCTTTAATTTTTATAGTCATGAGTTTAAAATTTTTTTTAATTCTAAAAATGTGTCATTAGTCGTTCTAGTGTGAATATTAATCGCTTTATACAATTTACGATTATAAAAACATTCTAGATCTGGAATATGAACATTATCTTGCGTCTGGCATATGAGAATTTTTTTCTCATCCATAATATTTTTATTTTGCATAGATATTGCTTGAAAAGCTCCAGAATTTTTTGCTATTATTAAATCACAAAATGTACTGAGATATGAATTATGAATAATATCCGATTTATGTTCACCAAAAACAATCGGAGTATGAATAGTAATGGTATTTAATGAATCATAATTTTCAATATTAGTATAATAAAAATAATATTGAGGATATAAAGTCGCAAGTTTATCTATCTTAGGTATCCAATCCTCATTATCAGTTTGACCAGATCTACCTTTAATATTAACAAAAAGAATTTTTTTGTTAATATTATTTTTTATTTTATCAATTAACTTAACAGATTGTTTATCCAAAATTAATTTAAAATCAAAATCTAATCCAATATCTTCTGGTATTTCTATGTCAAATCCATATTTTGAATAGACATGCTTCCAAAAATATTTTTGGTTAGATACCATATCATATGGATATAATTTTTCAATAACTTCCTTAGTGCTTAAATGAAGTGGTACATATATTGGATTACAAAACCAAGTTGGAATAATTAAATCTCCATCTATTTTTTCGGTTGGAATCAAGTTTGATACGGTTTTCAAGAAAATCTCAGGATATATAGTACCCTCTGACCCATAAATGTACTGATAATACTCATTATTAGGATATTTTTTAATTAACAAATTAAGAAAAGGAATAGTTAAAATAAAATCTCCAAGATGACCCTCAGTATAAAAACAAATCTTCATACTCAAACACGATGATTCATAGGAAAGTCTTTATAGACTTGAGAATTAATCCATTCATAAGTTCTACAAATACCCTCTTCAAGAGTCATTGTATAATCCCAACCCAGTTTTTCACGAATAAGATCATTGTTGGAGTTACGTCCACGAACACCAAGAGGTCCATCAATATGCTTTTTATTAACTTCCTTTCCAGAAATTTTAGCCGCAGTGTCGGCAAGAGTATTAATAGTCACCATTTCTTCAGAACCAATATTAACTGGACCCTCAAATTCAGATTTCATCAGACGACGAGTTGCTTCAATACACTCTTCAATAAACAAGAAGGAACGTGTTTGCTCTCCGTCACCCCAAATATCAATTGCCCCACCATTAGAAGAAAGTTCTGCAACCTTGCGGCATATGGCAGCAGGAGATTTTTCTTTACCACCAATCCAAGTTCCTTCTGGACCAAAAATATTATGGTAACGAGCAATTCTCACAGGAATACCATAGTTACGACTATAGGAGAGGTATAGGCGTTCAGAGAACAGTTTCTCCCAACCATATTCGGAGTCAGGTCCTGCAGGATATGCATCAGACTCTTTCAAACCAGGATTGTTCACATTCATCTGTGCATACTCAGGGTAAATACAAGCAGAAGATGAATAGAAGATTTTGGTTTTGCTTTCGTCAGTAAAACTATTTAATTTTCTAACAGAATCCAAAATGTTCAAATTAATCAGAGCAGAGTTGTGCATCACATCTGCATCATGATCTCCAGTAAAAATATATCCAGCACCACCCATATCAGCAGCAAACTGATAGATTTCATCAAAAGTCTCAATATACTTGGGTGACACAGAATGATAATAGTTGCCAGTATATCCCTTGAACTGAACAATCTTTTCAACTAAGATTTGATCAGTTAAGTCTCCACGAATAAACTCATTTGCTACAGTTTCAGAAAACTCAGGATACTTAAGGTCAACTCCACGAACCCAATACCCCTCTTCACGAAGTCTACGAACCATATAACTTCCAATAAATCCACCAGCACCACAAACAAGTGCCGTTTTTTGTCTTTCACTCATTTACTAAACTCCTATTTTAAATAAATTTTATCAAACAATTTAAATATTGTCAAGTATATTTAATAATACTTTCATTTGTTGTGATGTCACAAAATGACTATTGCCAACATAAACGCCACTTGTATGTAGAACTTCCACATTTAGTTCATCTTTCCGAGTGCAAACTTCATATTTTTTGAAAGCAGGATGTCTCAAAAGATTACCACTCACAATTGGACGATGTTCAATTTCTTTTGAATCAAAGATGTCTTTCAGTTTATTCATGTTTTCGGGATCTTTACAGATGATTGGAAAACAGAAACTGCTATTTCCAGGTTTATATTCTGGAACATAGAAATTATGAGTGTTGCGAGCAATAGAAAGACAGAAATCTTTATAGTTTTTCCTACGAATTTCAATCATATCATTAAGTCTCTTCAACTGAGAAAGTCCTAGGACAGCACAAACTTCATGATTTCTAAAGTTGTATCCATCAGTCATAAATAGAAACTGTTTTGAAATATCAGGATTTTCCTCTATATACTGCTGAAATCTTTCGGGACTAGATTCTCTTGCCATTCCATGACTACGCTTCATTCTCATCAGTTCATACAGATCTTTATTATTCGTACAAACCATACCACCTTCAATCGTGGTCATGTGATGTCCAAAGTAAAAACTAAAAGTAGAACCTAATGAATCTTTACCTCTACGTACTCCTTCATTATTTTCTACCCCATGAGACTCACAAATATCTTCAAGAATAAGAGCATTTGGAAATAACTTCTTATACTTTTCAACATTTGCAGAAATACCCAAGAGATGGGTGATGAAGATTGCTTTTACATCTGGATGTTTTTGTGCAATATACTCAAGATCATCTTCATCGAAACTAAAATTACGAAGATTTACATCACAGAAAATAGGAGTGAGTCCAGACTGGATAACTGGAGCAACATTTGTAACCCAAGTGCAGGCAGGAACAATGACTTTATCTCCATCTTGCAGATTGTAGAGTTCTTTAACTGAAGAAATCAAAAGAGAGTTTGCGGTGCTACCAGAGGAGACATAAAGAGAATAATCACACTCCAACCAATTCGACCATTCTTTCTCAAATTCTCTCACCTTTGGTCCATTTGTTAAACGACTTGTAAAGAGAACAAACTTTGCCATTTTTAAACGATCAGCAAGAGTGATCGTATCTTTCATTAGTGGCCAATACATATTTTATTCCTCCGTATCAAAACCGCATTTCATTCAAGCACATATCTCGCACAAGTTCATCAAAACTAATCTTCGGTTTCCATCCCAGTTTTTCTCTTGCTTTTGACGAATCACCAATCAAGGTATCAACTTCAGATGGACGGAAATACTTCTCACTGACTCGGATTACAACTTTGTTACTTATTATATCAATACCAACCTCATCAAGACCTTCACCTTCCCAACGAATATTCATACCAAAGTAAGGAGCACACTTTTCAACAAATTCACGAACAGAGTGTTGTTCTTCAGTTGCAATCACATAATCATCAGGTTCATCTTGCTGAAGCATTAACCACATAGCATCAACAAAGTCTTTTGCATGTCCCCAATCACGTTTTGCATTTAGATTGCCCAATTGAATATAATCAAGAAGATCTGATTTGATCTTGGAAAGGCCAATTACGACTTTACGAGTTACAAAAGTTTCACCACGACGGGGAGACTCGTGATTGAAAAGAATACCAGAACTTGCATGAATACCCATAGATTCACGATAGTTTTTGGTAATCCAATGCCCATAGAGTTTTGCTACACCATAAGGGGATCGTGGATAGAATTGAGTCGTTTCCCTTTGAGGAATTTCTTGTGCCAATCCAAACATTTCTGAAGTAGATGCTTGATAAAAACGAACATCATTTTCCATTCCAAGAATACAAAGACTGTGTAAAATCCTTACTGTTCCAAGTGCATCGACTTCAGCGGTGTATGCAGGCATCTGAAATGAAACTTTTACATGACTTTGCGCGGCAAGATTATAGATCTCAGTTGGTTTAACTTCACTAATAACTTGAAGAATATTAGTTGAATCGGTTAAGTCGGCATGATGCAAAATAATGTCAGAAGATAAATGATCAATTCTAGTATTATTGATCGTAGAACTCCTTCGTATAGTTCCATGAACTTCATATCCTTTTTCTAGAAGAAGTTCAGCAAGATAAGAACCATCTTGTCCTGTGATTCCGGTAATAAGTGCTTTTTTCATAGATTTGAATACCATCCAATCGTGTTGTTTATTCCTTCAGATAAAGAAAATCTGAGAGACCATTTCAATTCAATGATACCTTTTTCTACAAATCGGTATCCTTCACGTTCAAGAAGAGTTTTTGTCATAAAACTTCTACGGTCTCAAGATCCTGTAGAATATATTCCATTAGCATATCATAATCATCTAATGGTTCTCCAGAAAATATAACTCCTTC
>OFSF01000285.1_pt1 | contig 20381 bp, 20 predicted proteins | sample 1543271 | NCBI WGS metagenome assembly OFSF01 (sample SAMN07774227, study PRJEB24372) | wastewater metagenome | isolation source: Exp Tend VB 100WW | collected 2016-02
GCTTAAGAGTTGCTAGAGAGTCTCCAATCACAAGCGGATCTACACCACTATCAAAAGCAATCGCCATAGCCAAAAGAGCGTTATCTAAGTTGTGCTCGCCAATTAGGTTTAATTCACCTGATATCAATATGCCGCCGGTGCCTCTAACTTCTACGCGATAGCCCTTTGGGGTGTTCTCTATATCTTGGTAGTACCAACTAGCTTTGTTGTTAATTCTAGAGATAGTTTTTGATGGCATTGGAATCTCTTCTGCGAGGCGAACTCCATAGGAATCATCAATGTTGATAAATGAGACCTTACTGCGCATGGAGTCAAATAACTTCTTCTTTGCTTGGTAGTAATTTTCCATATCTCCATGGAAATCTAGATGATCTTGGGTCAAATTAGTAAAGGCAGCAGCAGAGAAGTAAGCACCATCTACTCTATTAAGCGAGAGCGCATGGCTACTTACTTCAATCGCAGCTGCGCGAACCTTTCTTTCTTGCATAATCGAGAGAATAGAGTGAAGTTGATCAGCTTCAGGAGTGGTATGGCTAGCGCCGAATCGCTCTTCTCCTATTTCAATTCCAATAGTTCCAATAAGCCCAGCTTTCATCCCAGCAAATTCCCAAATCTGTTTTAATAGATATGAGGTTGTCGTCTTGCCGTTAGTGCCGGTGATTCCTGCAAGAAATAAAGCTCTGCTTGGAGAGTTATGGAACCAGTCTGCTAAATAACCAATTCTGCTTCTTGGGTTTTCTACGACAAGAATTGGAAAATTGCCAAGTGATTTGGAGGCAAGATCTAAGCCCTCACTATCGGTGAGTATGGCAATTGCGCCAGAGTCTTTGGCATCTTGTGCAAATCGTGCTCCATGGTGTTTTTCGCCTGGCAGCGCTATGAATAATTCTCCGTTTTTAACTCTATTTGATGAACTTGAAAGACCAGTTACTTCAAGTGATTCAAATTCTTCACTAACTTTTACCCCTAGAAATGAAGCAACATCGCCGAGCTTTTTTATATTAGCCTCCAAGCGATGCATCTCAGCCATTTTCACTCGCTTTATCCCGCTTTTCACCTGATGCTTGAGCGCCGCCAGTCATTAGCTCGATTTTCGCCTTTAATTCTTTTGCATTATGAGCATAGGTAATTGTTGCCGGCGCCGTTGGTCTAATCGCTTTATCTTTTAGCACAAAGCTCATAACTTTCTTAAATACCGGTCCACCTAGATAGCCGCCCCAATGAAGGCCTTTTGGATCTTGAATCGTTACTGAAACCACATACTCGGGCTTATCAGCTGGCGCAAAACCAATAAAGGATGCGGTGTATCCGCTATAGCAACCACACTTTGGGTTGTATCTCTGGGCAGTTCCAGTCTTTCCTGCCACTCGGTAGCCTTCAATAGCAGCTGAAGCAGCAGTTCCTCGATTTGTTGCAACGCTCTCCATCATTAGACGCATCTTCTTTGCAGTATCTGGACTAATAACTCTCACTGACTTTTGTTGACTTGCTGGGGTGTAGCGCCCTGCTCCATCGCTAATTCCTGCGATAACAGTTGGCGTTACACGAAGGCCATCATTTGCAATCGTTGCAAATACCGATGTTGCTTGAAGAGCTGTGAGTGAATAGCCCTGACCAAATGCCACTGTTGGTGCAGTAGTTCCTGACCAATCTTTAACATCAAGTAATTTTCCAGATTCCTCACCAGGAAGTCCTGAGTTGGCTTTCTCGGCAATGCCAAACTTCTTTAGATAAGAGTGAAGCGTGTCATTAGATAGCATCTCCCCCACTTTTATGGCGCCAGTATTACTTGATACGGCAAGGGCGCCAGTAAGAGTTAATTTCTGAGTGGGATGTTTCTCATGATCGCTAAATGTTTTATTTGAGCGCTTCAATTTCCAAGGAATGGTCATAACCGTTTCAGGTGAAATCTTTCCCTCTTCAACTGCAGCAGCAATGGTCATGACTTTGCCAGTAGAGCCTGGTTCATAGACTTCTTGAACTGAAGGGTTCTGCCAGCGATAAGGATCTACTCCTTTGGTATCACCTGGAGTAAATGAGGGATAAGTAGCATGAGCTAGAACTTGACCAGATTTTGGATCCATAACAACAACAGTTCCAGAGAGCGCCCGAGAGCTCTTTACTACCGTTCTAATTGCCTCTTGTGCTACCCATTGCACATCTCTATCAATCGTTAACTTCACAGTATTTCCACGAACTGCCTCTGCGGTTATCTTCTGCGTTCCAGGAATTATTGTTCCTGCTGCATTTGCATAGGTGTAGAGCCCATCAACTCCGCTTAGAGTGGAATTCATACTGTATTCAAGGCCTGCAGCGCCAACTCCAGCCCGATTGATAAAGCCAATTACTGCAGCTGCCAATTCACCTTCAGGGTATTCGCGAATATAGATTCGCTCGGCAAAGAAGCCCATTAATCTTTTAGCAAGGCCATTTTCACTTTTAGCAACTTCTTCATTGTAGGCATCTACAGCTGCTTCAAGTTTTCTCCAAACTTCAGGTTTAACTGCTTGGCTGATTACTACATAACGCCTCTCGCCAATTAATTGATCTTTAAGCCAGCTTTGATCAACATCTAAAATTGGTGCTGCAATTTGGGCTAGCTCCTTTGGATGATCCACGATTGCTTGATCAACCAGGATTCGATAGGCGCTAACACTTCTAGCAAACTCGGTGCCATTGATATCTGTGATTGCGCCCCTTGGAGCCATAATCACTGATTTCTTAGTTAGTTCATTTTCAGCTTTATTTGCCAGGCCAGCTGCCCTAACTCCTTGGATATCAATTAATCGAACTGCAAAAGCTATGAGAATCACTAGAGAAATAGCGACTAGGTAACTAATCCTTTTCTCAACTAACTTATGGTGGCTCATGGTTTGGCTTTAGCCGCCTTTTCTACCTCAAGCGGAATTGGCTCTGAAATATCAAGAAATGTTGGTGAAGAACTTGGAATCATTCCAAGTGATATTGCTCGCTCTGCTAGAGATTCTGAAGTTGAAAGCAGGGCCACCTGTCTAAGAGCCTCTTCCCGCTCTTCATTAACCATGATTGCTTCGATCTTGAGCTCTCTAACTTTTACTGCATCATTTCCTAGAAGAATATTTATGCCCAAAAGTCCAAGTAGGCCAAGGGCTAATGTGGCGCCAACTATTGAATAAAAGAGGCGATCAGTTGCTTGTTGACCTGGTGTTGGGCGAAGCTCTGGAACAAGTTTAAGGATTACCTTTGATGACTTCGCAATTGCTAATTTCTTGGAGCGCTCAAAAGCTGGGCTAAGAACTGATAGAGCCATTAGGCAGCCACCCGCTCAATTGCTCTAAGTCTTACCGACTTTGCCCGCGAGTTATCTAAAATCTCAGCATCACTGGCCTTCTGACTTCCGTTAAAGACCAAAGAGAACTTTGCAGATAGCGCCTTAATCTCAATTGGAAGACCAAGTGGAGTCTTTGACTCTGTTGCTTGCGTGAAGAAGTTTTTAACAATTTTGTCTTCTAAAGATTGGAATGACATCACAACCATCCGACCACCAACATTTAAGCGCTCAAGGCAGGCAGGAATTGCGCGCTCCAAGATTGCTAGCTCTTGATTAACTTCGATGCGAAGTGCTTGGAAAGTCCGCTTAGCAGGATTTCCCCCAAGGCGTCTTGCTGGAGCTGGAATTGATCGCTTAATTAAATCTGCAAGATCGCTTGTGCTTTTTATTAAACCACTTGCTCTTGCCTCAATGATGTTATCGACAATTCTTTGAGCAAATTTCTCTTCGCCATAGCTGCGAATAATGCGAATTAGCTCGCCTCTGGAGTAGCTATCGATAATTTCTTGGGCGGTGATTCCACTGCTTTGATCCATGCGCATATCAAGTGGAGCGCTCTGAGCGTAGGAGAAGCCACGCTCAGATTGATCCAATTGCATTGATGAAGTTCCTAAATCAAAGAGAATGCCATCAACCGATGAAATTCCAAGAGAATCAAGGAGTTTTGGGGTCTGGTCATAAACAGCATGAAAAATTGTGATGCGATCTAAATGAGAAGATAGACGTTGACTGGCTTTATCAATTGCGCTCTTATCTCTATCAATACCAATTATCTGTAAATTTGGAAACTTCTCTAATAGCGCTAGTGAATGCCCACCTAAACCCAAAGTGGCATCAACTAGAACTGGCTTCTCTTTATTTTCTAGTGAGGTTGATAAAACAGTGATGCAGCGATTAAGCAGAACTGATGTGTGTTCCAGCTTCATCCCTACACTCCTTAGTTATTAATAGTTGTTAACTTCTTCTTCTTTCTTACTCTCTACTCTGGTCACCGCCGGCCGACGGATTGCGGGGGATAAACGGCACCGGGGAAGGGGCGCCGTTTATTTGAAGGTCGGCGGTGGCCAGAGGAGAGAGGAGATTTTTTTTGCCCCTTGTTAAAAGAGGCCTGGAAATACCTCCTCAGAAACATCAGCAAAGCCTTTTTCACGATCTTTTAGATAGCTCTTCCATGCTTTGGAATCCCAAATTTCAACTCGAGTATTTGCGCCAATTACTACGCAATCTTTTTCTAAATCTGCATACTCTCTTAAGCCGGAAGGAATCATTACGCGACCTTGCTTATCTGGAATTTCATCATGTGCACCGGCAAACATCACGCGCATGTAATCGCGAGCTGCTTTTGCAGTAAGTGGCGCTTGTTTTAGCTGCTCAGTAATTCGTGCAAATTCAGCAGATGGAAAAACAAATAAACAACGCTCTTGTCCTTTAGTAATTACTAAACCTGAGGCCAATTCATCACGGAATTTGGCGGGAAGAATCAACCGCCCTTTTTCATCTAAGCGAGGTTCATGGGTGCCAAGAAACACTTAACAGACCTCCCCTATTCGACTTACCTCGCAGAACCCCCGTTCTGCTTAATTCCCCACTTTACTCCCTTTTCCTCCATTTTCAACCACCTATCTCCATGCGCAAGCTGCCCTAGAAATGGGCTCCTCCACTCTCCTGTTTTGGGCATAAAAAAACCCGCCAGAGGCGGGTGGTTGTGCTGATCTAACTAACTATTCACCGAGATTACGGCGATCCCATCTCTGCTCAAAGCCTTGGCTCCATTTGCCTGGCCCCCTCTTAGGCCCTCTGCTCTGGGCTTTGGAGATAACCCCATTCATTAATCCCCCAAGATTTGAGATAGCAAGAACTGCCCCCACCAGTGAGGCGATAAATCCAGCAACTCCAACAAGTGGCACTTGAGAAATCAAGCCGCCAAAGAGAATGAAAATGCCTAAAAGGATTAGGGCAAAACCAATTACCACCCGGCTCCTAGATGGGCTCTTGCCGCTAAAAGTTGAAATCAGGCGAGGGTCATCAGCGGCTAGCGCCTCTTCCATCTCGGCTAATAACCGTTTTTCATGCTCAGATAGTGGCATAGGACTGACAATAGTAGAGGTGGGGCTATCTGGAAAGTCGAAAGAGTGAGAAGTTGCTATGAATCTTCGCTCTCATCATCGCCCTCTCCAACTAGCCGAGCAGGTTTTACAGAGCCACTTCCAAAGCGAGCAATGGCCCGATCAATAGCAACCTGGGCCTGGCTCCATCCAAGCTCCCGCTCTCCCAGCTCTAACTGCTCAACTGCGCCACTTTGATCAACTAATTGTTCAAGTGAAACCCCCAGAAGTCGGATTCTGGAGCCAGCAATTTTGAGCCCTAGATAGAGATCTTTGACTACTTCATAAATTTCATGGCTGCCACTAATTGATAGTGGCAGAGTTTTAGAGCGCGTGAGATTAGAAAAATCAGAGAAACGTACCTTCAAACCAATGGTTTTACTGCGCAAACTGCGAGCCCTTAGCCTGGCTCCAGCTCTTTCAGTTAAACGCAAGAGTTCTCTAAACATCTCATCTTGATCCTCGAGGTCATATGCAAAAGTTTCTGCCGCGCTAATGCTCTTCTCTGGAGCATCTGCTACTACTTCCCGATAATCCCTAGCCCAAGCAAGTTCATAAAGTGATACCCCAGCACTTGGACCAAGTGCTCGCTTTAAAGTTTCAAGTGGAGTATTGGCAATATCGGCAACGGTTCGAAGGCCTAGAGCTTGAAGCTCTTCATTAGTTTTTGGCCCCACTCCCCAGATTTCTGAAACTGGAAGTGGGTGAAGAAAAGTCAAGACTCGGTCGTGTGCTATTTCAAGTATTCCATTTGGTTTACAGCGCCCGGATGCTAATTTGGCGATGAATTTAGTAGTAGCAATTCCAACTGAGCAGGTTATTTTCTCTGATGCAAAAACTCTCTTCCTTATCAACTCTGCAATATTTCGACCACTGCCAAATAGTTTTCTTGATCCAGTTACATCAAGAAAAGCCTCATCTAGGGAGAGCGGCTCAACATGAGGAGTGAACTCAAAGAAAATCTCCATAACTTTTCTTGAAACTTGTGAATATCTCTCATGATCTGGCGGAATAAATATTGCATTTGGCGCCATCCGCTGCGCTCTTGATACTGGCATGGCCGCTTTAATTCCAAATTTTCTAGCAGCATAATTTGCCGAAAGAACTACTCCCCTAGCCCCTGCGCCAACTACTAACGGCTTTCCTTTATATTGCGGATAATCCAGCTCAGAAACTGATGCAAAAAATGCATCCATATCAACATGGAGAATGGTGGAATGCTCGCCCATCTGGCTACTCACAGATAGCTAGGCTACGCCACTTTTGATAAGCAGCTGATAAATCCCATGCCCCAATAGCTCTAAGTGAGATACCGCGTAGCCCAGTTCTACGGGTAGCGCCGCGAATTAATAGTAGCTGCGAGTTATAGAGCACCTCGGCATAGCTATGTTGAGCATCTTCAAAAAATGTTGCATCGCTACAGCCATATCCATCATCAAGAGTTAGAAAGATAACTCTCTTGCCAGAGCGAACTGGTGGGGTTTGTAGCGCTACTTTAACCCCAGCTACCAATACTAAAGATCCTGATCTTTGTTCTAGGAGCTGGTTAGATTTTATTGCTCCTATCTGATTGAGAAAATCAGCATAAAACTCAATCATATGGTGAGATATATCCATCCCTAGATACTTAACTTCATTTCTTACCAGTTCATGATCTTCTAAATCAGGTAGCCCTGTCTTAGATAAAGTGGGGGTAAAACCTAGGCTTAACTGCGAACCAGTAACTACTTTAGTTCTACTACCACCAGACCATTTATATAAATCAGTTAGATGTAGTAATAAATCTCTACGATTTATCTCAGCGCCATAGAGGCGATCAAAGGCCCCCACCATTAATAAGGCTTCAGAAGTTGGCCTGCTAACTGAGCTGCGATGAACAAAGTCAGCTAGATCTAAATAAGGGCGATTAGCGATAATTGCTGATATCTCTGCGCTACTAATTCCTGAGATATCGCTAAGAGATAGCCTGATACTTCTCTGATTATCACCTTCCACTCGATAGCTAATATCAGAGTGATTAATATCAAGAGGAGCGATAGTTAATCCATTTCGTCTAGCCTCATCTAATAGCAGGCGCTTGGGATACATTCCAGGTTCATGAGTTAGAACTCCGGCAAGAAATGCTGCTGGGTAATGGCGCTTTAACCAAGCAGATTGATAAGTGGGAAGTGCAAAGGCAGCGGCATGGGCTTTGCAGAATCCAAAGGAGGCAAAGGCTCTTAAGACATCCCAGATTTGAGTAATAACTTTTAGCTCATAGCCTTTTGATAAAGCTTGGGCAAAGAACCAATCACAGACCTCTTGCTGCCCCTCTCTGCTGCCAAGAGTTCTTCGCTTCTCATCGGCTTGGCCAAGAGAGGATCCAGTTAGGGTGGCGATAATTTCAATAACTTGCTCGTGAAATACCACTACCCCTTGGGTATCACTCAAGATTTCAGCTAAATCAGGGTGGAATATCTCCCTAGTTTTAAAACCTTGGCGGGCATTTAGAAATGGAGTGATCATGTCGCTCTTTACTGGCCCTGGTCTAAAAAGCGAGATATCAATTATTAAATCAGTAAAAGTCTCAGGGGTTAACTTTCCAACTAATTCACGCTGGCCTGGGCTCTCTATTTGAAAGATACCTAAAGTCTGAGCAGATTGGATGAGTGAAAACGTTTCACTATCATCTAAAGCTATTGCATCAATATCTATTACTTTTCCAGTACTTCGCTCTATCTCAGATATGGCATAGGCCAGAGATGATTGCATTCGAACTCCTAAAATATCTAGCTTTAAAAGCCCAATAGCTTCCACATCATCTTTATCCCACTGCACCATCGGATAATTACTAGCATTTATCTCAATTGGGGCTCTCTGATATAGCTCAGCGCTGGAGATCACTACTGCGCAGGGATGCATCGCAACATTTCTAGGTAGGCCATCTAAGCGCTCTGCAAGACCAACAGCCATTTTCCAGGTCGGGCTAGTTAGATTTAAATTAGCAAGTTCAGGAAGATTAGTTAGCGCCTGTGAAATATTGCGAGCTCTAATATGAGGAAGTGATTTAGCAACTAGATCTATCTCCATGGGGGCAATTGAGAGAGCTGCTCCCACATCTCTTATGGCATGGCGAGCTCTATAGGTATCAAACATTGCAACTGTTGCAGATCGCATCGGGTAATTTGCAAATACCTGATCATAAATTTCTAACCTTCTAGCAGATTCCACATCAATATCGATATCAGGAAGAGCTCTTCGAAGTGGAGAGCAGAAGCGCTCCATTAATAAACCTAGTGAGAGCGGTTCAACTCCAGAAATTCCTAAGAGATGACAGATTAATGATCCAGCCCCACTTCCCCTTGCCGCTACTCTGATTCCAGAGGCTCGCGCACGATCTGTAATATCGGCAACAGTTAGAAAATATGATTCAAAACCTAGACTCTTAATAATCTCTAACTCTTTTTCTAGTCTTTGGTTTACCTCACTATTGCTCTGGCCATAGCGCCAATTAATGCCAGCAATTGAGCGCTGCCTTAGTTGAATAGTTAACTCATCTTGATTTTTAGCCCCTAAAAGCTCAGGCTCTGGAAGATGGATAGATCCAAGGCCAATATCTTGGCTAGGTGATAGCTCTGCCTGCTTAGCAAGATCTTGAGTAGTACTTAGTAATTTACGGCTATTTCTCTGCCCCGAAGCGCGAGTAATTATCTCTGCTAAGTGATGCATCTCTTGAGAGCTTTTAAGAAAGGCCTCACTATTTTCGCGCTCTACAACATTTTTATGAAGCGGCAAGAGCCTTCGACTTGCATCGAGAATATCTGCTATCGGCGCATCCTGCCTTAAACACATCCTGGCAGCATTGCTAAGTATCGCCGGAAGATCATTATCTTCAGCAAAACCAAGCATCCTTGAAGCATGGGGAGTCGACCTTGGTCCATCTCCATAAATTAGATGAGAGACAATTTCAATTACTTGGCTTTGAAATAGTTCGCGGCTATCGTTATATAGCGATAACGCTTTTTCATATTGACGATTGGTAATAGCTCTAGCAATTAAAGAGTCAGGGCCTTGTAGCGATATCAGGTTACTGGTGTAGCTAGAGTGTTTCTTTAGAAAGTCTAAATCACACTCACCATAGCTTTTAAGTTCGCTAACTAGCCTTACTAAAGATCTCCAGCCTTTACCTGGGGTAGCAAGTAATGTGATTCGACTCTGATTCTTGCAAGTGATATCAACTCCAATAATTGGAGTAATCCCATTTTCAACGCAGCTCTGAGTAAATCGAATTGCGCCATATAAGCCATCGCGATCAGTTAGAGCAAGTGAGCTCATGCCAAAGTCACGAGCCTTCTCAACTAGAAGATGAGGAAGAGTGGTTCCATATTTAAATGAAAATCCACTAGCAAGATGAAGATGAGTAAAACTCATGCTGGTCTTGAGGTGGGGCGAATCTGCCAAAGGCCAGGAGCGTTATTAGCCCCTTCTGGAATTACTTCAATACGTTCTATTTCAAAAGTTTTCATCACTCCAATAGGAGCTGCCTCTACGCGCCATAAAATCCGTCCACCATCATCTGGGCGAAATAAGCCATCGCTAGCCCTATTCCACCAACCACCAGATTCACGCCAAGAGCTAAGAAGTGCATAAATTCGATAGCGCTGACCTTTATAGGTGAACTCAATTGGCTCACCGCCGGATAGGTAGATCTCCGGTCTCTGATTCTCCATTTTTTCGAACATTTGTTCGAATACTATACCTACCCCCTGACCCCCTCAAATCCCCCCCCTGATACGCCCCTAATCAGTAACCAAAAGTTAGGACCCTGTTAACCAACTTCAGCCAATCTGCCCCTAAACAAATGGATAGCCTTCCCCAATTCTCGGGGCCTTCCCATCCCGAAATGCCAAATAATGCAAAACTCGACTAAGCCTTGTGGAGGAAACTTTGAAACTCAAGAAAATAACTGTGGCGCTAGCAGCAACCTCACTAATTGCTCAGATGTCACTTGCTCATGCAAGTTTTTATTCCGATTCAGGATCTGCAGTCACTCTAACCATCCTGCATAACAACGATGGCGAATCTGCTCTCTTGCCTGATCAGTCATTTAAAACAGCGCAAGGAACACTTATTTATGGCAGCGCTGCAGCCTTTTCATCAGTTATGAAGCGTGAGGTCAAAGCAGCTAAATCTGCAAGAAATGCTCTGCTCTCTGTTTATGCTGGTGACTCTTTCCTTGCTAGCAAGAACTTGATTTGTTCTGAGCCAGCAAACAATTCCTCAGCTGCCACTGTTTATGATGGCGTTGCGCAATCTCTGATGCCATATGACGTTCATGTCCTAGGCAATCACGAATTTGATTATGGAACTGGATTTCTAAAACGTTATATCGAATCCTTCTCAAGCAAGAATCGCTATCCATTCATTTCAGGAAATATGGATTTCACCGCTAATGCTGACCTATCTTCCATGGTGAGCAAGAAAGAGCCGATTCTTCGTGGAATTATGATTGGCAAAAAACTTGGTCAATCGTATGTCCATAAGGATTACACCACTGGAGCAGTTTTTGGTGTGGTTAGCGCCATTACTCCCACTCTTAGAACAATCTCCTCGCCTGGAACTTCTAAGCTAACAACTTCAGATATAGCTACAACTGCAGCTCTAGTAAATAAGCAAGCTGCAGAACTTCAAGCAAAGGGCGTTAATAAGATCATTTTGGTCAGCCACTTACAGGGTGTTGCCTATGACAAGCAGCTAATTGCGCTTCTAAAGAACGTTGATATCGCTATTGCTGGAGGCGGCGATGACCTATTAACAAACCCAGATGTAGCTGAAACAACTCAGTTAATTCCTGGTGAGGGAAAGCCGGTCGGCAAATATCCTGAGATGGTTAAGGATGCCGATGGCGTAGATGTTCCCCTCATCACGGCTAAAGGAAATTACAGCTATCTAGGTCGCTTTGATGTCACATTTGATGCCAAAGGAAAAGTTAGTTCCTATAACAAAACAACTTCTTATCCAAGACGAGTTATCCCTTCATCTTCTGTCTCAAAGGCTCTAGGTGTAAGCGATGCAGTAACTCCTGATGCCAGGATTGTAAGCGCTGTTGAAGTGCCATTAAATGCCTGCTTGACTGGATTTGCCAAACCAATTGCTTCAAGTCAGATTGTCTTTGCTACAGACCGTGGTAGCGCCACTGTTCTTGGAGTAAGAACTGCTGAGACAAATGGTGGAAACTTAGTTGCTGATTCATTTATACATGCCTATAGCACTAGAGCAGCTGGAGCAAGCCTTCCAGCAGCAGGAAGTGCTAACCCGGTAGTAGCTCTGCAAAACGGTGGAGGTATCAGACAAAATGGTGGAGTAACTCTGCCAACAACTGGCGCTGTAGGAGCAATTAGCCGAGGCAACACTTTTGATCTTCTACCCTTTGATAATCGACTAGTTGCGATTACAAGTGTTAGCGCTGCAGACATCAAGGAAATTCTTGAAAGATCCTGCTCTGTTAGCACATCTGGCGGCGGACAGTTCCTGCAAGTGGCCGGAATGAAGGTAACCTGCTCAAGAGCCGGAACTGCGATAGTAGTTTCAAATCCAACCGGTGATTCTTATGCTGGAAATGTAACTACTGCCGGAACTAGAGTAAAAGATGTCACTCTTTTAGATGGCCGCGTGCTAGTTAAGGATGGAGCGGTAGTAGCAAATGCTCCAGCTGTTACGGTTGTGACAAATAACTTCACAGCAGAAGGTGGAGATAATTATCCAACGCTAGCCAAACTGGTAAAAGTTGGGTTTGGTGTCTCCTACGAACAAGCGCTCTATGACTATCTCTTAAGTTTCCCAAAGAATGCAGCGGGGCTTCCAGAGATACCATCAAGTGATGTTCGCTATAGCAAGACAACCGGGGAAGGTCGCTTCACCTGGCTACCCTAAAGAAGTAATCTGATGAAAGTCCCCGCTAAATCTCGGTGGCAACATCGCCGATGGATTAGCGGGGATTTTCATGTCAAATGCCCTACCATTTATTGATTAGTTCTATCTAGATAAGGAGTCTTAATGGATATCGTTTTAATACTTGGAAGAGTTCTATTCTCACTTCTGTTCATCTCATCAGGAGTAGCCCACTTAACAAAGCTTGAAGCAATGACGGGATATGCGCAATATAAGAAAGTTCCAGCAGCTAAGTTATCTGTAATCGCCACCGGGCTAATGTTGATCATTGGTGGCCTCTATGTAGCTCTAGGTATCTATGCTGATTTAGGTGCGCTACTACTCGCTATTTTCCTCCTTCTTTCAGCATTTAAAATGCATGACTTCTGGACGGTCGCAGATGCACAGGCCAAGCAGTCTGAGATGACTAGCTTTATGAAGAATCTTGCCCTTGCTGGGGCCTCTTTGATTATCTTTGTTTTGGTTGGAACTGGCGGCGAATTTGGCCCAACAATCACAGAGGGAATCTTTAATCTCTAGTTGAACATCAGTTGAATTCTGAGGCGAAACCCTCGCTATTAGGTATCACTAGCGGGGGTTTTCTATTGTGTCAGATAGCCTCTTCCAATGGAGATAGTTCTTGCAATTCTTACTGGTATCGCAATTGGAGCAATTTTAGGATATGTCGGAGCTGGTGGATCAATGTTGGCAGTTCCGGCCTTCATTTACATCTTTGGATTTAATCCGGTTCAAGCGACAACAGCTGCTCTCATCGTTGTCTTTGTTGGCGCAGCTTCTGGAGCGCTACCAAAACTTAGAAAAAACGAGATCCTAATTAAAGAGGCCCTAGTTATCTGGGCCATAGGACTTAGCACTAACTTCACCGGCGCATATTTCCTGCCACAAATTCCAGAGCGGACAATTCTTACCGGCTTTGCTTTAGTTCTTGTTGTAGCTGGAACATCGATGCTAATTCCAGCCCCCAAGGAATCAAGTGAGCGCAAAGTTTCACCGCTTGCGCTAATTGCTATCTCCCTAGTTATTGGAGCAATTACTGGACTATTCGGTATTGGCGGTGGTTTCTTGGCTATTCCAATCTTGATCCTCTTCTATAACGTGGCTCCTGCTAAAGCTGCTGGTACCTCGCTATTTATAATTGCAATTAATACCTTAACTGGATTCTTTGCTCACTTCCGCCATTGGGATGAGGTCAATTGGTCGATTCCTTTAGTTGTTGCACTCATGGCCCTTGTCATCTCGCGCCTCGCCTCAAGACATAGCTCTAATATCTCGCCAGCTACTCTTAAGAAGGCCTTTGCATTCTTCGTCTTTGCAATCGCGACATTTACCCTAGTAGAAACGTGGCTAATCTCATGATCGATAAAAAAGCTCTAGCAGAGTTCTTTGGCACTGCAACTCTCTTACTTGCAGTCGTTGGATCATCTTTTATGGCCGAGCGCTTAACGCAAGATAGTGCTCTTGCGCTGTTGATAAATGCCTCTGTCACCGCTGTTGTTCTAGCCTTAATCATCAGAAGCGCGCTAAATATTAGTGGAGCTCATTTCAATCCTGTCGTGACGATTATTGCTCTCTTGCTCGGCAAGATTAAAAGTCCTCAAGCTCTGGTCTATTTAGTTTCGCAGACGCTCGGAGCAATGTTTGGTGTCGCCCTGGCAAATCTAATGTTCAAAGAGGTTGCTTTTGCTAGCAGTTCGATTGAGAGAGAAGGCTTGGCTCAATTACTTGGCGAGGTCATTGCAACCTCAGGTTTGGTCTTTCTCGCATTTAGTGCAAGGAAGAAACACGTTTGGAAGTTGATTCCAATGTGGATTTTTGGCGCATACTTTTTCACCATCTCTACATCCTTTGCCAATCCTGCAGTGACTATCGCTCGCTTCTTCACCCAAGCACCTGCTGGAATCGCAAGCTCATCAATTCTTGGATTTATCTCTGCGCAATTACTTGGATCCCTACTGGTACTGGGATTCTTGAGAAACAGAAAGAGTCTTTCGCTTTGAGCGACAAAAGGGCATCGGTCTTATTTGTTTGTGTTCATAATGCAGGTCGCTCTCAGATGGCGGCAGGATTTCTCCAGCACTTTGCTGGTGATTGGGTTGAAGTGAGAAGTGCTGGCTCTGCTCCCGCAGATTCAGTAAATCCTGCTGTAGTTATAGCAATGAATGAAGAGGGAATAGATTTAAGTCAGCAGAGTCCGAAGATTCTAACCAATGAAGCAGTAGAAGCCTCTGATGTTGTTATCACCATGGGATGTGGAGATGCCTGCCCCTTCTATCCTGGTAAACGTTATTTGGATTGGAAGTTAGATGATCCTGCAGGGCAGGGCATTGAAGCAATCCGCCCGATTCGCGATCAGATCAAGTCGCTAGTTAAGGAATTGATAAGCACTCTCTAGAATCCAACTATGGATTCAATATTGGAAAAGGCTGCAGTTAAGCGCGCCAAAGCAGCGCTTGATAAGCATGGAATTTCCGGGAAGATAAAAATTCTCACCGATAGCGCAAGAACAGCAGCTGAAGCGGCAGCAGGATTAGGTATTGAAGTTGGACAGATCGCCTCATCGCTAGTGTTTAAGTTACCAGGTCAGAGATCGCTTCTAATAATTACCTCAGGTCGCCATCGAGTTGATACGCAGATGGTGGCTGAATTACTGCAAGTTCCAGCCCTTGATCGAGCGGATGCAGATTATGTTAAGGAGATTTCTGGATACTCTGTTGGCGGAGTGAGCCCACTGGGGTGGATTTCTAAGCCAGAAATTATCCTCATTGATGAAGCGTTAAACGATTACGACATTGTTTGGGCTGCTGCTGGACATCCCCATGCGGTTTTTCCAACAACGTATTCCGAATTGATTCAATGCACTGGTGCGCAACCAATGATTGTAGGAGACTAGTTAAATGAGGAACAAAACTTTTGTAACCGCAGTTTTTGCTTCTTTTGCTTGGAACCTATATTTAGTTGGCGGTGTCATGTTGGGTGCTTCATACGCACTTGATCGAGCAGCTGGTGGCCAATTTGAGGTCTTTCCCACTTACCTAAGAATTATTTACATTTTAAATTTTGCTCTAGTTGTCTATCAGGTAGTGATTTTCACTCGCTTCTCTTACGGCCTAGCAATTAAGCCAAAATGGATAGTTAAAGCTTTTGTAATTCTTGGAGCCTTGGGAATTCTTGCTAATGCAGCATCTCGAAGCGCTAATGAGCGTTGGAACGTAATCCCCGCATTAATCATTACATTTGCTTTTTATCGAATTTTGAAATCCGACACAAAAGAGCAGAAATAACGGCGAAGGCATTTCTAATGAGAGACCAAGTTCGAACCTCATACAACATTTCCCCAGTCGAAATGGTTTCAAAAGCCATAGGGGGCGTCTCCCCTGTTGGTTGGGTGAACAAGCCTGAAATTACTTTGATTGATCAGGCTCTCAATGATTACGAGGTTGCTTGGGCTGCAGCGGGACACCCGCACTCTGTTTATCCAACATCTTTTGAAGAGCTAGCGCGAGTAACGGGTGCTATGCCGATGGTTGTTGGAGACTAACTTTGAATACTTTAGGAATGATTACAATTGTCATTGATGAATATGACGCAGCAATTTCTCACTACGTTAATAATCTGGGTTTCACTCTTATTGAAGACACAGTCCTGTCTCCTGAAAAGCGCTGGGTGGTAGTTGCACCTAGTTCACAAGGTGCTCGAATACTGCTGGCAAAGGCTGCTAATCAGGCACAGGTAGCAGCAATAGGTAATTCAACTGGTGGGCGTGTGGGATTCTTTATGTATGCAACCAACTTTAATGAAACTTACGAGGGATACAAATCTAGAGGCATTGAGTTCATTGAAACTCCCCGTCAAGAGGCCTATGGTCAAGTGGTGGTTTTCAAAGACAAATATGGAAATAAGTGGGATTTAATTGAACAGAAATAGTGATGCCTCTAAGGCAAGAATCTTTGAGTGGCTAGGTGTTACAACGGCAATTGTTTACTCACTCCTTGTTGCTGCCAACATCGGAGCTGAGTTCATTGGTTTCACATTGCTTCTCACATCCTCTGCCCTGATTGGTATCTGGGCATACCTTGGAAAACACAAAGGAATTCTCTTCTTGCAGTTTTTCTATGCAGCCGCTGGCATTATCGGAATGATCCGCTGGTTTTAAATGATCGTTGCCTACTTCTGGACAATTACTCCTAGCCGTATTCCCTTTGCGATAGTTGCAATGGCTATGGATCGATTTGTTTTGCGTTCATCCAAAAACGTTGGCTTTTTTAAATCTCTTGGTACGGGCAAAGGTGAGACATTCACACCTGCAGATGCCAATGCACTGCGCTGGGGTTTGATTGCACAAGTGCAAGACATTGACACCTTTGATCAATCTTTTGTTGTGAAGCAGTGGCGCAAGAACAGTGTGAGCGAATTTCGCGCCGTTCTTGAACCAATCTCATCTCACGGCCAATGGGCAAAGCAGGAACCATTTATTGCAACGGCAAAGGATTGGACAGGTCCAGTTGCTGCAATTACTCGTGCACGTATTAAGTGGCATCAAAACTTTCGCTTTTGGAGCTCTGTGCCACCTGTGACAATGTCTTTGAAATCAGCTCCTGGATTAATCTCTGCCGTAGGAATTGGTGAAGCCCCTATTGGTTTGCAGGGCACCTTCTCTTTGTGGGAGTCAGGGGAAGCAATAAAGAACTTTGCTTATAAGGGCGCAGCCCACCAAAAGGCGATTGCAGACACAACTACCTATAACTGGTATTCAGAAGAGCTCTTTGCACGCTTTGCGCTCAAAGATATTCGCGGTTCGATTAATAGTTAAGTAGTCATATAGGGCAGACTTAAGCCATGTCGATCCGTCACTACACTCCAAGACGGCGCCGCCATGGGCAGTTATCGCCTCGCGTAAATGGGCTACTAAACTCTGTTGTTGCCATCGCAATTCTGCTTCAAGTCATCTATCCATTAGTGGATGGTGAAGTATTGAGATTACTCACAATCAATGTAGTTTATTGGGGCGCAGGAGCGATGTTGTTACACGCACTTCTTGCATATGGCACCCGCTATGCGATCACTTACTTTTTCTTTACTTTCTTCTTCGCCCTCACCATCGAACATGTTGGAGTGGTATCACAATGGCCGTTTGGCAACTACTCATACTCTGGTGATTTAGGTTTAAAAATCTTTGAAGTTCCTCTTGTTGTTCCATTTGCTTGGATCATGATGGCGCACCCAGTCTTAACCGCTGCCAGGCGCATTGCAGGTAATTGGGTATTTCTCTATGGTGGATTTGCTCTTGCTGCATGGGATTTATTTTTAGATCCTATGATGGTGGCAGAGGGTCGTTGGACATGGGTTGTCACCGGGGCACATGTTCCTTTTCAACCTGAGATCCCTTTATCTAATACTTTTGGTTGGTTACTCAGTGGCATGTTTTTAATCGGCGTATTACATCTGATTACCCCTCGCGATAAGCGAAAGGGTGGCGCCACATTTCTTGCCACTGACGCATTTCTATTGTGGACGTTATTCTCAGGAGTTATTAGCAACTTATTCTTCTTTAGCCGTCCAGGTATTGCCTTCTTTGCCGGAGCAATCTATGGCACCGTCTTTGCCCCGTATTTCTTTAACCGCTGGTTAGGCCGCCCTTAGATTCCATGGATTACCTCTTAATAATTCCAGCAGGTTTTATTCTTTTTATCTCTCTCATCAACTTCCTGACTATTCGCACGCCAAATAAGGCCACGCAGATTGAAGAATCAATCTCGGTAATAGTCCCCCTACGCAATGAAGCTAAAAACGTTGCAGAACTTGTTGCCTCACTTCACAATCAAAAGAAGCTGACTCAAGTTGAGTTCTTGCTTCTCGATGATAATTCTGAAGATGACACTCTTGCTCTCCTGCAACAACACACATCTGGGCTATCCAACTTTCACATATTGAGTGGATCCACCCTGCCACAGGGGTGGATTGGCAAAACTTGGGCGCTGCAACAACTCTTTGAAAGAGCTAGCGGTGAAATCATCATCTCTGTTGATGCTGATGTGCGATTATTTCCTGATGCAATAAATCGTGCAGTTACATTGCTCAAGAACTCACAATTAGATTTCCTCTCCCCTTATCCAAAGCAGCTCTCATTCTCATGGTCTGAAAGGCTGATCCAGCCACTGCTTCAATGGTCGTGGATGTCCACAGTTGTTTTGCGAATTGCTGAAAAGAGTTCAATCTCTTCAATGGTTGTGGCCAACGGTCAGTTTTTTATTGTTAGACGAGCAGCTCTTGCTCAAGTGGGTGGCTATGACTCAGCTCGCAACAAAGTTTTAGATGATGTGGAATTAGCAAGAACTCTAGTTAGAAACGGTTCACATGGCTGTGTTGCAAATGGGGCAACAATTGCTTCCACGCGAATGTACTCATCGTGGGGAGAGATTCAAGCCGGTTACGGTAAGTCTCTGCATGCAGCCTTTGGTTCTGTTTTTGGTTCTGGCATTGCAATCGCATTCCTTTTTCTCACAGGTATCGCTCCGCTAGTTGCAGGCATCATGGGCTCTAGCGCTGGTTGGTATGCATTTGGCGCAGTTACTCTCACGCGCGCAATGAGTTCAATCAAGGTAGGCAAGAACCCTTTAGGTGCACTTCTGCATCCAGTTTCATCTGCACTGCTTATCTACTTAATCATTTACTCTTGGTTGATGCGTGGGCAAGTGCAATGGAAAGGCCGCACACTATGAAGATAGTTGTAATTGGCGCTGGCATGGGCGGAATGATGTCAGCTGCACGTTTAGCTAAAGCTGGCCATGAAGTTAGCCTCTATGAAGCATCAGATCGCGTGGGCGGAAAACTACATACTGAATGGGTTGGCAAAGTCGCCTTTGATATCGGACCATCTCTTCTGACTTTGCCAGCCGTTTATAAAGATTTTTTTGCGCGCACCGGTAAACATCTTGGACTGCTCTGTGAGATACAGACTGTTGATCCATCTTTTGATTATCACTTTGCTGACGGCACTAGCGTTAATTTTGCCAACCTTTCTAGATATCACACGCTCAATAATCTTCGCGCAGCCTATGGCGAACCTGTAGCACGACAATGGGATCAGCTCATGCGCAGAGCTGAAAAGATGTGGGATGTTTCGCGTGAACCATTTATTGAAAATGAACTTCGCTCTCCTTTTTCTCTACTCAAGCGCTTTTCACTCATAAGAGATCTTAAAATAATCGCCCCGTGGAAAACTTTAAGAGACATCGCTACTCAAGAACTCTCTGATGAACATCTTCGAAACATCCTAGATCGCTATGCAACCTATAGCGGCTCTGATCCACGCAAAGCTCCTGCAGTTCTCTCCACCATTGCCTATGTTGAAGAATCATTCGGTGCTTGGCATATCAAAGGTGGCCTAGGAACGCTAGCAACTCTGGTGCATGAGCGAGCCGAAAAAGTGGGAGTTATATTCCACCTCAACTCCCCTGTTGCAACCATTGATGTTAAAAAAGGTAAGGCTAGGGGAATTACTTTAGATAGCGGTGAAGTAATTGAAGCTGATGCAGTTATTGCTAACGCTGATGCCTCACTGATCTATAACAAGTTAATCACCGGCAAGATTCGAAAGATAAAGAAGGTGCGAAAGAACCTAGAGAAAGCCGATGCCTCACTTGCTGGCTTCTCATTGCTTCTTGGCATGCGAAAAGATGATTTAGCCCCGCTTAATCACCACACGGTTCTATTTCCTAAGGACTATGACGCAGAGTTCGATGCGATATTTACTCACAAGCAACCCGTCACAGAACCCACCATCTATATCTGTGCTCCTGGCGATGATGCGATGTCGAAAGATGAACTACTAGAAGGGTGGTTTGTTCTAGTCAACGCTCCTGCCCACGGCGCTCATGGCTTTGATTGGAACAATGCAGAGTTTGCACGCACCTATGCCAACAGCATTATTGATCAGATAGAAGCTAGAGGTATCCCAGTTCGCTCACGCCTGGAATCAATGACTATTAGAACTCCTGCAGATTTAGAGAACGCTGTTAGAGCACCTGGTGGTTCTA
>OFSF01000291.1_pt1 | contig 20290 bp, 20 predicted proteins | sample 1543271 | NCBI WGS metagenome assembly OFSF01 (sample SAMN07774227, study PRJEB24372) | wastewater metagenome | isolation source: Exp Tend VB 100WW | collected 2016-02
TTCAAAGTTACTGTTGAAGAATTATTTCAAAGAGGTTTAGTAAAAGCAGTATTTGCCACAGAGACCTTAGCTCTTGGAATTAATATGCCAGCACGAACAGTTGTTTTAGAGAAATTGAGTAAATGGAACGGTGAAGGACATGTAGCAGTCTCACCCGGGGAGTACACCCAGTTAACTGGCAGGGCAGGCCGTCGTGGTATTGATATTGAAGGAAATGCTGTAATTCTTTGGAGCAATGATTTAGATTCAACATCTGTTGGTGGTCTTGCATCGACTCGTACTTATCCGTTAAAAAGTTCCTTCAAACCGACATATAACATGAGTATAAATCTGATATCACAATTTGGATCAGAGCGGGCTAGAACTTCATTGGAATCTTCACTTGCTCAGTTTCAAGCTGATAAGGCTGTCGTTGGGTTAGCAAAGCAAATTAGAAAAAATGAGAGCGTAAGAGATGGTTTATATTCAGAAGCAAAGTGTCATCTAGGTAATTTTATGGAGTATGCGCAGATGCGTGGGGAAATAAAGAAATTGGAAACTGATAGCAAGAGAAGTAAGCGTAAACGTGCTGAAATAGAGGAAGAAATTGGTGCAATCCGTAAGCGAATGAAAAATCATATATGCCATACATGTCCTGATCGTGAAAATCATTCTAGGATTACCGAGCGAGCACAGCGACTGCAGCGTGAAATTGATGGATTAACTGAACGAATTAATACTCGAACAAATGTGATTGCAAAAAGGTTTGACAGGATTAAAGTCATACTAGATAAGTTTGGTTATATAAATAATGATGCTATTGCAAAATCTGGAAAGATGCTTGCAAAGATTTATGGTGAAACTGATTTGCTAATTGCTGAGTCAATTCAATCTGGAGTCTTTAATAATCTTTCACCGGCAGATTTGGTTTCAGTTATATCATCTTGCATATACGAATCTCGAAATGAGGAGGCCGCAAAAGTACCAAGGGGTGATATTCAAATCGCCTTGGCAGCTATTTCTAAGATATATTCAAAAATTCATGATGCCGAAAGCGATTTGAACCTAGAACCTATGCGGGCTCCAGATTTTGGGTTTTGTTGGGCCTCTCATAAGTGGGCGAGTGGGCAGTCTCTAAGTTCTATTTTAAAAGGAACTGATTTAACTGTTGGTGATTTTGTAAGATCTATGAAACAAATAATTGATTTGCTCAGACAATTACGTGCTGCTGCACCCGAACTTCAAATAATCATTGATCAGGCACTAACTAAAATTGATCGCGGTGTTATTGCCTACGCTGGGGCAGCAGTATGACTCTAATGCTGTTAGATAGTGCCTCACTTTGGTATCGTGCTTATTTCGGCATGCCAGACACTTTAGTTTCTCCAACTGGACAACCAGTAAATGCAATTCGTGGATATTTAGATATGACCTCGCGACTACTAGTTAAATATCAACCAAATCGAATAGTTGCATGTTTAGAGGGTGACTGGCGCCCATCCTGGAGAGTTGAATTATTTCCAGATTATAAACTTAATCGATTAGATGAAGAAGGAGCCGAGGAAGAACCAGATACTTTGGGGCCGCAAATTCCAATATTGTTAGATGTTTTAGACGCACTCGGAATTCCATTGCTAGGTGTTGATGATTATGAAGCAGATGATTTAATGGCTACGTTTAGCGTGAAGCAGCCTGGTCCAGTAAGAATTGTTACCGGTGACCGCGATCTTTTTCAACTAGCTGATGATAAGCGCGATGTAAAAATTGTTTACTTAGCAAAGGGAATATCTAATCATGATCTAGTGGATCTAAAATGGATACAAGATAAATACCAAATTCCAGGAGATCGATATGCACTATTTGCAATGATTCGAGGTGACTCATCTGATGGGCTACCTGGCATAAGAGGAATTGGCGAGAAGGGTGCAATGTTGATTGCTAATCTTTTCAAGACAATGCCTGAAGTAATGCAAGCTGCCGCTGATGCAGATGAAAGATTAAGTGCGAATATTAGAAAGAAATTGCTCGAAAGTAGTCAATATGCTGCCATCGCACCGAAATTAGTAGGTTGTGCATTAGATGTTGCAATTCCAGAGATGGAAATTGCAATGCCTAAAAAGCCAAAATCTCTCGAAAAAATATTAAAACTACAAGATGAGTTTGGTCTTGGCGCCAGTATTGATCGCATAATGAGTGCACTTAACTGGGTTTAGAATGAATTACTTATACGCCGGCCTTGCAGGGCTAATATCATCAACAGCTTTTGCGCCGTTATCTTTTTGGCCTTCTGCATTTATTGGGCTAACGGTCTGGTATTTTCTTTTAATTAAGTTGCATTTAAGAAGCAGAATATATATTTCATATGTTTTTGGGTTAGGCATTCTTTTGCCAGTTCAGTATTGGACCGGCATATACGTCGGCAATCTTCCTTGGCTAATACTTTGTTTTGCTCAGGCGTTTATCTTCACGCTCCCAGCTTTTTTTGTTGGCAGACGTAAAAAATTTAACCAAATAGCATTTGCTTGCTCATTTGTGGCTGTTGAATTACTTCTCCGAACTATCCCTTTTACTGGATTTGGATGGTCACGACTAAGTTTTACTCAAGTCGATGGTCCATTGCAATTTTTATACTCTAGCGGCGGTGTGGTGCTAGTTGCATTTTTTATTGCTCTGATTAGCTCAGCAAAGTCAGTATTAAGCCTTGCAATTATTTCATTAGTTATTGCTGGACTTTCCTTCCTTCCACGGATTGAAACTACAAATGAGAAAAGCTCTGTGGCATTAATTCAAGGGGGAGTGGTAAACCTTGGATTAGATTTTAATTCGAAACCTAAGGAGGTTTTTCTCAGGCACCTAAAGCAAACCTCTGATTCAGTTAAAGTCGGGCAGGTTGATCTAGTAATTTGGCCAGAAAATGCTGTAGATATTGATGTTAATAAAAATTCAGAGGTTAAGAACCTAATTAGTGAAAAATCAGCTTCCTTAGCAACGCCAATATTAGTTGGTGGAGTCACAAGGTCTGGAGATAACCTCTTAAATCAATCATTTCTATTTGATTCCGAGATTAAGCAGACGTATACAAAGCGCTATTTAACGCCATTTGGGGAATATTTACCATTAAGAATTATGGCTAATAAAATTTCAAAATATTCTAGTAAAATAACAGATTTTAAAGCTGGGGATAAAGATACGAATTTTATAATTAATGGCGCCACATTTCAGACTTTAATCTGTTATGAACTCATAAATGATTCTTTCCGTGATCAAATTAGTTCCAATTTTCTTATTATACAAACAAATAATGCAACTTTTGGAGATACCGCTCAACTAGATCAACAATTAAACATTGCTCGAGTAAGAGCAATTGAGACTGGTCGATTTATTGCTTATGTCTCAACTACTGGAACTACTTCATTTATCGATAATCGCGGAAAAGTAGTAAAGAAACTGCCAAAATTTGAGCCCGCAACACTATTTGGTGAACTAAATCATGTAAATGGTCAAACTACTACACAATTTCTTGGTAAGTATTTAGAGTATCTAGCAGGAGCATTTCTCTTGCTAATTATTTTATATAGAAAAAAGGGGAGTAGATGGTAAATGTTTTAGTTATCATCCCTACATATAACGAGTCAGAGAATATTACTGCTTTACTGTCCCGTCTAAACGGGGTTCGAAATGAACTTAGTAGCAGGTATAAAATTGATATATTAATTGTTGATGATAATTCACCAGATAAGACTATAGATACTGCTCGATCTATAAATATCGAAAACATATCGATACTCAGCAGGTCAATGAAAGGTGGTATTGGACCAGCTTACTTAGCAGGTTTTGAACTTGGCTTAAAAAATGATTATCAGTATTTTGTTCAAATGGATGCAGACTTAAGCCATATGCCAGAGCAACTAGAGAAGCTACTTGCAGTAGCATCAAGTAAAAGTTTAGTAATTGGAACTCGTTGGATGCCAGGCGGGTCCGTTGTTAATTGGCCATTTCGCCGCCGCTTCATCTCTAAACTTGGTACCAAGTACGCTTCATTTATTCTCAATATTAGGTATAAAGACTTAACCTCAGGTTATCGAGTAGTGCCAAGGCAGCTTTTAGAAATGCTCAATCTGAATAGTATTGAAACTATCGGCTATGGTTTTCAGATCGAAGTTGCTCTTAAGGCACATGATGCTGGATTTGAGATTAAGCAGGTACCAATAACCTTTATAGAACGAGAAAACGGCAGATCAAAGATGGGGGCTAAAATTGTTTGGGAGGCTTGGTTTAAAGTCAGCATTTGGGGTTTTAAGCGTATAATTAGTCGCCGATAATCTACATTATGTAAAGTAAGAAAGATCTAGTTAGAGGCCAACTCCTCGATCGGCAGACAACTGCACACCAGATTTCGGTCGCCATACACACCATCAATTCTTCCCACAGTTGGCAGATACTTTCCGGCGCGACCTATTCCAAACTCTTGGCCGTTAGGAAATGCAGCATTCTCCCTTGAATATTTGCGGTCCCACTCTTGCGAAACTAAATCTCCAATTGTGTGCGGTGCATGTCGTAGCGGTGAATCTTCAATCGTAATTTTGCCAGACTCGATCTGAGCTATCTCACTTCTAATACTTTCCATAGCAGCTAAAAATCTATCAAGCTCTCTAATATCTTCAGATTCTGTTGGCTCGATCATCATGGTTCCAGCTACTGGAAAACTCACAGTAGGTGCATGAAAACCATGATCCATTAATCGCTTCGCAATATCATCAACAGTTACACCAGTGCTTTTAGTTAGCGGCCTGATATCGATAATACATTCATGCGCGATATGTCCATTCTGACCACGGTAAAGAATCGGAAACAACGGATCAATCTTCTTTGCAAGATAATTAGCGGACAAAATCGCAACCTCAGTTGCTTTTGTTAATCCCAACCCACCCATCATTCTTATATACATCCAAGAAATTGGCAGAATTGATGCTGAACCAAATGGTGCGCCAGAGACCGGACCTGGCCCAGTTTTAGGACCTGCCAAATCATTATCTGGGTGATTAGGTAAAAATGGAGCTAAGTGAGCTCTTGCAATTACTGGTCCAACCCCTGGTCCCCCGCCACCGTGTGGGATACAAAATGTTTTATGAAGGTTTAAATGGGAAACATCAGCGCCAAATTTTCCAGGCTTTGCTACGCCAACTAAAGCATTTAGATTCGCCCCATCAACATAAACCTGACCACCAGCCTCATGTACCAACTCACATATTTGGGAAATAGCACTCTCAAAAACTCCATGAGTTGATGGATAAGTAACCATTAGAGCAGCAAGATTATCTCTATGTTGCTCAATTTTTTCCTTTAAATCACTTAAACTAACATTGCCATCTTCATCGCAAGCGATAACAAAAACTTTCATTCCGGCCATTACCGCACTTGCTGCATTCGTACCATGCGCACTTGAAGGTATTAGACAAATATCTCTATTTTCTTCACCTCTGCTATCAAGATAGTTTCTAATTGCAAGCAAACCTGCAAACTCCCCCTGTGAACCTGCATTTGGTTGTAAGGAAACAGCGTCATAGCCGGTAACAGCTATCAACCATTTACTTAATGAATCAATTAATTGCATGTAACCTTCAGATTGATTAGCTGGAGCAAATGGATGAATTAAGTTAAATTCTGGCCACGTAATTGGAATCATTTCTGAGGTTGCATTTAATTTCATTGTGCATGAACCAAGAGGAATCATGGTTCGATCTAATGCTAAGTCACGGTCTGAAAGTGATCTTATATACCTAAGCATCGCTGTTTCTGAGTGATATGTGTTAAATAGTGGGTGAGATAAATAATTTGATCCACGCTTAATTACTGAGTTAACACTCTTCTCGCCAGTATCTGCTGCCTCAAAGGCTTTTAACAACTTTAATAAATCTGCTTCTGTTGTAGTTTCATCAAAAGATACGGATAGCTCACCTTTTGAAATCATTCTGATATTAAATCCTGCCGCTAGAGCGGATTTAGTGATTTGTTCAGCTTTTGAGCTGCGTAGGTAGATGGTGTCAAATATTTCATAATCATCAACATCAAAGCCACTCTTCTTTAAACTACCCCGAAACCTGTATGCAAATTTTTGAACTCTTAAAGCTATTTCAGCTAAACCATCTGGGCCATGCCACATCGCATAAAATGCAGAAATTACTGCAAGTAAAACTTGTGCTGTGCAGATATTTGAGGTTGCTTTATCCCGGCGAATATGTTGTTCCCTAGTTTGCAATGCCAATCTAAAGGCTGGATTACCGTGGGTATCAACTGATTGCCCAACTAATCGACCAGGAAGTGATCTTTCTAATCCATTTTTCACTGCCATAAATCCTGCATGTGGTCCGCCGAAACCGACTGGTACGCCAAATCTTTGAGCAGAGCCAACTGCAATATCAGCGCCGTACTCCCCCGGAGACTTGAAAAGGGTCAGTGCTAGCAGATCACAGCTAACTATCGCTAGCGCGCTTTGCTTTTGAATATCTTTAACAATATTAGTTAAATCTTTAACTCGTCCGTTGCTATCTGGATATGCAATGATGGCAGCAAAAATGCCCTCAGGAATTAGATCCTTACCAAGGTCATTTTCGATTACTTTAATTTTTAATGGCTTTGCCCTAGTTTTAATGACTGCTTTAACATGTGAGTGTAAATTAACATCAATTAAAAAAGTGGCTTCATCACTTCCCTGCCAAACTCTGCGAGCAAGCGTCATAGCTTCGGCTGCTGCAGTTGCTTCATCAAGCATTGATGCATTTGCAATCGCTAATCCAGTCAAATCAGTAATTGCAGTTTGAAATGCAAAAACTGCTTCGAGTCTTCCTTGGCTGATTTCTGGTTGATACGGTGTGTAGGCGGTATACCAACCTGGATTTTCTAAAACATTTCTTAATACAACTGGAGGTGTAATAGTGCCGTAGTAACCATTTCCGATAAAAGATTTTACGACAGTATTCTTCTTAGCAATTTGTGCTATCTCTTCAATAGCTGCTACCTCTGAAATACCTGCTGGCAATATTTTTTCAATCTCACCTTTAATGTGAATATTTTCTGGCACAACTGCTTTAATGAACGTGTCTAAATCTTTGTATCCAAGCTCAAGCAGCATGGTTTGAATTTGATATTGATTTGGGCCAATATGACGGGAAGCGAAATCAGATCTGTATGTCATAGCCCTCCCCAATAATTAATAGATTGGGAAGAATAGTAATTGCTTTAGGCGCCCTTGAGTTTCCTGCGCTGGGCTAATTCATCGTTAGATTCACCACTTACCACCAAGGAACCATCAGTTAGGCTCTCCCCTTGAAGGGTTGCAAGTGAGCCTTCAACTTCAGTCCAAACTTTTCCGATTGCTATACCGAATACTCCTTGGCCTCCTTGTAAAAGGTCCACAATCTCATCGGCGCTAGTGCACTCATAAATAGATGCGCCATCACTCATTAAAGTAATACTCTCAAGATCTGAAACACCGCGAGCACGAAGATGCTCAACAGCCGTGCGAATGTTTTGAAGTGAAACTCCAGTATCAAGTAAACGTTTAACAATCTTTAAAACTAATATGTCTCGAAATCCATATAAACGTTGTGAACCTGATCCGGCCGCTCCCCTAACACCTGGCTCTACTAACCCAGTCCGCGCCCAATAATCTAGTTGGCGGTATGAAATTCCAGCTGCAATACAAGCGGTTGCACCGCGATAGCCGATCTCTGCAGGATTGTTCATGGGGACTCAATTCTAGGGGGAAGGGTTAATTGTAGAAGAGGTAGCGGTGTGATGGGCCTAACGACACGTAAAACTTTAACCCAAGGTTGAGGGTTGGACTTATCCAAGGAAATCTTCCGGATTTATCTGGTCTAAAAACTCCTTAAACCGCTCTACTTCATCCTCTGCCTGGTCTGGGATCTCAATGCCAGCCTCACCTAGTAATTCATCACTAGCTAAAATCGGTGAACCCATCCGCAGTGCTAATGCGATCGCATCACTTGGTCTTGCTGATATTGCCGGGCCATCCTCAAAATTGAGTTGTGCGTAAAAAATTCCATCTTTTAACTCAGTCAGATAAACAGTCTTAAGTTTTGCGCCCAACTGCCCCAAAACATCTTTAAATAGATCATGGGTTAAGGGCCGGGGTGGAATTACTTCCTGTTGGGCGAATGCAATTGCAGTTGCCTCAACGGCTCCGAGCCAGATTGGTAAATAACGCACACCATCTGTTTCCTTTAACAAAACTATTGGCTGATTTGAAGGCATCTCAACTCGCACGCCCATTACTTCAACTGGATGATACTTAGCCATTTTACGACCGCTGCTAATTACTTAGCTCGGTGTAAGCCGGCACGAACTAAGGAAGCATGCAACCTTATCGATAGTGATGCCAACTCTCGCTCAACCTCTTCTGCTCTTGCCTTTGACTCTGACCCCTTTTGCCTAAGCAGTGGAGTTGTTATCTGTTCTACCAAACCAATTTCTCGATCAGCAGCAGTTTTAAAAGCTCTTAGGTGTCTTGCGCCAATACCAAAAGCAGAAATTTCCGCAACTGCCTTAGCAACTGAGAGGCCATCACTGTCATAGTGTCGACCGCGGATTGAAATTAATCCGTAGGACTCTATTTCAGTTAATTGCTCATTGGTTAAATTTGATGCTGCTAAGAGTTCAGTTCTCGTTAGGCGAAGATCATTATCACTTGCAAATTGATCACTAGTTAGTACGCCATCATTTGTGGCAAGTCTGGGTGAGGCAATACCGCCAACACTCTTAGCCGGTGATAAACCTCTATCCATTGCATCAAGATTTTCTTTAATTACCTTAAGTGGTAGATATTGATCACGTTGGGCAATTAAGACAAACCTTAATCTGTCTAAATCAGTGGTTGTAAATTTTCGATATCCACTTGGAGTGCGTTGTGGCTCTATTAATCCCTCAGCCTCAAGAAATCTTATTTTTGAAATAGTTATATCAGAAAATTCTGTTCGCAACCTGGATAAAACTTCGCCAATGCTTAAGTAGGCTCTTACTGGAACACTCACTTATTGCCCCCAATAAATAATGTCAGATGATATTTTCCAATCTGAACCTCATCACCTGGATTAATCACTGCTTCTCTCACTACAACTGCATTTAAATAAGTTCCGTTTAAACTTCCGAGATCTTTAATCGTGTAGCCACCAGATTTAGAAATTAAAGCGTGAGACCTTGAGACTGTAATGTCATCCAGGCATATTTCATTGTTTATATCTCTACCAATTTTTGTCTCAGCTGCATCTAATAGATAGCGCCCACCAACTCCAGCACCTTTTAGAACTAATAAAATTCCAGCCCCATTTGGTAGATTTTTCACAACATCTTGCTGCTCAGCAGTTAGTGATTTATAAAGATCATCGCTGCGCACACCTTCAGGAATGGCGCGCAGTTGACGTAAATTTAGAGTTGATGTCAGGTCATTAGGTGGTGTCACTTTATCTGCCATCTCTGCCCCAATCTTTGTTACCTTCAACTATAGGCTCACAGTATTGGCTCGCGCTAGGCGGGTCAAGCGGTTAATTCTTGGTATTCCTTTGCAGATAGCAGGCTTTCCTGCAGCTTCGGTGTGGAAATTTCGATCTCAGCAATCCAACCATCCCCATATGGATCAGAGTTAATTACCTCTGGGTTTGTATCTAGTTTCTTATTAGTTGCAATTATTGTGCCAGTAATTGGAGCATAGATTTCAGAAACAGATTTCGTTGACTCAACCTCACCGCATACTGAATTAGCACCTACGCTACTTCCCTCTTTTGGAAGTTGAATATAAACAATGTCACCGAGCGCAGCTTGGGCGTAATCAGTAATGCCAATTCTAAACTTAGTTGCAGAGATCTCTAAAACCCACTCATGCTCTTTGGTATAGAAAAGCTTATCTGGAACATTTGACATCTAATCTCCTATTAATAACTTTTAGGGTGCTTAAGCCCTAGAACTAGGTACTGCAAACCTGTGTAAAAGTATAGGCTTGTTCCCCAGATAGCAAAAGCCCAACCAACTATATAGCTAGCTTGTCCGATATATGCCAAATCCTCTAGAAGTAGTAATGGAAAGGCATATAGTAAATTAAAGGTAGCGGCCTTACCTAAGAAGGTAACGGCAAGGAAAGGGATCCCCTTTAATTTTTGATAGATAATTACTAAGAACAGTATGAAATCTCGAACGAGGATTGAAATAACAAGTACCCAAGGTAGATAATCCTTACTTGCAAGAGCAATGATTACGGCAGCTATGTATAGACGGTCCACTGCCGGATCAAATTTTGCTCCAAACTCTGATGTTTGATTTAAATAGCGAGCAACCTTGCCATCTAAATAATCAGTAACCCCACCTAAAGCGATCACTACAAAGCTTGCAACTGGCTTATCGGCGACCAAAAACAGATAAAGAAATAACGGAACACCAAGGGCTCTAAGCAGTGTTAGCGCATTTGGAATATTAAGCATTGTCTCGATCCTTTATTTTTACCGCCACCTCAATTGGAGTTCCATCAAAGCCGAACTCCTCACGCAGGCGTCGCTCAATAAACCTGCGATAGGCAGTTTCTAAAAATTCAGTAGCGAAGACCACAAACTTTGGCGGACAAGTTCCCGCTTGGGTAGCAAATTTGATCTTAGGTTGCTTTCCACCCCTTACCGGAGGTGGGTTGGCTCCAACTAACTCACCGAGGAATGAATTTAGCTTGGCCGTTGGAATCCGCTTCTCCCAGTTTTTAAGTGCGGTAGTAAGTGCTGGTGCTAACCGATCTCGATGCCAACCCGTTTTAGCCGATAAATTAACTCGCTGCGCCCATGGATAACGTTCAAGTTGGCGATCAATCTCTTTATCAAGAGTCAGTTGTCGCTCTTCATCAACTAAATCCCATTTATTCATAACTATTACCAAAGCTTTTCCGGCTTCATCTGCCATGCTAACGATTCGAATATCTTGCTCAGTTAAAATATTTGAGGCATCAAAAATTACTAATGCCACCTCTGCTCGTTCAAGTGCAATCTGTGTTCGAAGTGAGGCGTAGTAATCAGTACCACTAGCCTGATGAGCCCGCCTTCTAATTCCTGCGGTATCAATGAATCTCCAAGTTGCACCACCAAAATCTATTAATTCATCCACTGCATCCCTAGTAGTTCCTTCAGCATCATCAACTAAAACTCTTGGCGCACCTGCCAGAACATTAAGCAAACTTGATTTTCCGACATTAGGGCGGCCAACTAAAGCTACTCGCCGATATCCATCATCAACTTGAGCAGTGCCAACCTCTGGCAACTGAGAAATTAATAAATCAAGCAGATCACCACTTCCTCTGCCATGCAAAGCAGAAACAAAATGCGGCTCACCTAGGCCAAGATTCCAAAGAGAGTAACCATCAGACTCATCCTCGGCATTATCAATTTTATTTCCAACTAAAATTACTTTCTTTCCACTCTTGCGAAGTAAATCAACTAGAGACTGATCTTCATCTAATGCTCCAACTTGAGCGTCAACCACAAACATAACAAGATCTGCTTCAGCGATTGCAGCTTCTGAACCAGCAGTTATTTTTTCTGATATTCCCTCCGGCTTAACTTCCCAGCCGCCGGTATCAATTAGAAAAAATCTTCGCCCATTCCATTCCGCTTCATACTTAACTCGATCTCGTGTAACACCTGGAGTGTCCTCAACTATTGCCTCTCTCCTACCAATCATTCTGTTAACTAAAGTTGATTTACCAACATTCGGTCGACCAATGACTGCAATAGTTGGTAGACCTAGCAGGTTACGTTGTTTAAGCCATTTCCAAATCTGATCTGTTACTTCATCTAACGAAAGCCTTGTTGAATCAATAACTGCAGCATCTTCTGCTTGAGTGAGGGGTGAAATCTTTCGGTTTGAGTCAATTTCATCGCGATTTGCCAGTGATTGGCCAACTTTTTCTTTGCCTATATTTTCAGCCATTTCACTTTCACGCCGCTTTGCTCGCTCGGAAATATCTGCATGAAGATAGATTTTAAGTTGCGCACCAGGTGCTACCACTGTGCCAATATCACGCCCCTCAACAACAATTCCTATTGGTGCATCGGCAATATATTTTCGCTGCAAATCAATTAAAAGTTTTCGAACCCCCACCATTGCACTGATCTGACTTACCCGATCATTTATTCGCTCAAATCTGATTTGTTCTGAGATGTCGTTACCGTCAACACAAATTTTTGGTTCAGCTGGATTAGTATCAAAAGAAATATCTGATTTTTCAAGATAGCGAATAATCTCTTCTTCATCTTCAACATTATTTGCAAGGGCAATATAAGTTGCAGCTCGGTAAAGTGCACCAGTATCTAAATAACTCCAATTAGCGCGAAGTGCGATTGCTTTTGCGGTGGATGATTTACCTGATCCACTTGGACCATCTATAGCTAACACCAGTCCAGACATGACCGTAGTCTATCTTTAGTGACTAAAGATATTTATCGATTTTTAGTGGGATGAACCTTAAAGCCAAGTTTTTCTAAGTGCTCGGAGAGCTTTATGCAATCCGATTCCGAAAGGGCGAGTGTGATTAAGCCAGTCTCTTGGCCAGGTGAATGCTCGATGCTTAAATCCTCAATATTTACCGCAATCTTCGCGCATTCATTAAATATAATTGCAAGTTGCCCAGGCTTATCATCGATAACAATTGGTAAAAAAGCATAATCTCGTGATTTAGCACCATGTTTGCCAGGGATTTTTTCTTTACCTTTTCTGCCTTTTTTCAAAAAATCTTCAATCTCCTCTTTCTTATTAGAAACAAGACTTTTCTGTACTCCTTGTAAGTTTGAAATCAGTTTTTCTAGTGCAGGTGTTAAAGATGATTGGTTGGCAAGAAATATTTCACTCCATAATTTTGAATCTGAGTTTGCCAATCGCGTTAAATCACGGATACCTTGACCGGAAATATTCAAATTATCTTCACTTACCTCAAGAAGTGAAGCCGCAAGAGATGAGCTTAAAATCTGTGGAAGATGTGAAAGTTTGGCAACGGTTAAATCATGTTCTGCACTGCTCATTTGATATGAACTACCACCACAGATTTCAATAAAAGCATCAGCAACCAGTTTTGCCTTCTCACTAGATTTAGAGCCGGTTATGAGAACCCAAGCTCTTCCAATAAATAAATCAGCTCTGGCGCTTTGCGCTCCACTCAATTCACGTCCAGCCATTGGGTGAAGTGAAATGAAATTCTCTGCATTATCTGATAATTCTTCAACCTTAACTAAAAGATCAGACTTTACGCTAGCTAAATCACAAACAATGGAGTTGGGATTTGCATTTAATTGTTCAATAACTACTTTTCGATTTGCACTGATCGGCACAGCAACCACAATTAAATCTGGCTCTGAGATTGGAGTACTTTTGACTAAATCCTGTGCTAATTGAGCAGAGTTTGAATCTAAATCCATCATTTCAACTTTAATACCCGCTGATTTAAGGCAAAGGCCGATTGATGTTCCGATTAAACCTGCGCCAACTATGCGTACTGTGCTAATCATTTAACTATTGAGCAAGATCTTTGCGTAGTACTGAGGCTCCACCGAGGTATACATGCTTAATATCGGCCAGATCTCGGTCTAAATGGGTATGAATAAGCACTCGTACAACTCTTGGCAGCGCATTTTTTACATCAATCTCAACTGAACACAACAGAGGTATGCCGCCAAGGCCGATTTGCCTAGCTGCCACCGCCGGGAACTCAGACCTAAGATCAGGAGTTGCAGTCAGTATTATTGAAATCAAATCTTCATTACTTACTTCATTAACTTTGAGCATCTCAGATAACAGCAGACTTACCTGCTTAACCATTTCGGCAGCAGTGTCTTGCTCAAGCTGCACCGCTCCCCTAATACCTCTAACTCGCATACGGCAATAGTATCTAGTCGAAGATAAATCATGATTAAGGTTTAATCTTTTAATCTAGATGTCGTTTTATAGAGGTATTTACTTATGTAATAGCGATTTATTGAGATATAGGTTTTAGAGCTATAACCTAAATAACCATATATAGATTTATATACTCAATTTTTAACATTGTTTAGTCGATAAATCGTTTTTCAGGGAATACCTAAAATACCTATATATCGACAAATAGATATATTAAATAGCGACTTATTATTTTATATTTAAAAGGGTAAAGAGATTAGTTAATTCTTGTGAGTTTAAGACTCGGTGACGCCCAGATTTCATCTCCCCTAAGTTAATTGGGCCAAAATCCAGGCGGATCAAACGAAGCACCTTTAGGCCTAGGGACTCAATCAACCTTCTGATTATGTGATACCTACCCTCGTGGATTGTGATCTCAACCCAGTGGTGGTTTTTGCTAACAGCCCGGGCATGGACGACTTTGATCGCTCTGGCAAGACCATCCTCAAGTCTGACCCCTTGCAAAAGCTGATCTGAAAGCTGCTTGTTAAATTCACCTTCAATTTCAACTAGGTACTTTTTTTCCAGTCCATATGAAGGATGGGTTGCTCGGTGGGCTAGGTCGCCGTCGTTAGTAAGAAGGATTAGGCCCTCTGAATCCTTATCTAATCTACCAACGTGATAAAGCCGATCTTTTCTGTCTGCAAAATAGTCACCAAGGTTAGGTCGCCCTTCTGGGTCTGACATGGTAGAAATAATGCCAGCTGGTTTATGAAAGGCAAGGTAAGTCTTAGACTTATTTATCTTTAAACTCTCACCATTTACTTTAATGTCACTAATTTCCGGATCATATTTACCACCGAGCTCAATAATGATTTGTCCATCAACACTTACACGACCATCAAGAATTAATTGATCAGCTGCTCGCCTACTAGCAATTCCGGCATCGGCAATTATTTTATTTAAACGAGTTAGGCCCACGCATAAGTTTAGCGCGCTTAATAGGAATTAAAGAAAAGGGCTATTCGGTTAAGGTTGAAAGCAACTCATCTAAGCCATCAATATCAGGTAAGAATGGGGCAAGTGCGGGTAAATCCGCAATCGAATTAAGTCCCAATTTTTCTAAGAAAAATGATGTGGTCTGATACAAAACTGCGCCAGATTCTCCCTCAATGCCTGCCTCATCAACTAAACCACGATTAACCAAAGTCTTCATTACCGCCTCAACGTTAACCCCTCTAATCGCTGATACTCGCGCTCTAGACACAGGTTGGCGATAGGCAATTACAGATAAGGTTTCAAGAGCTGCTTGGGTAAGTCGCGCCTGTTGGCCATCTAAAACAAATTTTTCAACCAGTGGCGCCATCTCCGGATGACTGTAGTAGCGCCAGCCGCCAGAGACTTGGCGGAGCTCAAAACCTCGCTGCTCTTGCTCATACTTTGCTGCAAGAGATGTAAGTGCTAAAAGAATCTCCTCAGTTGGTGCCTCGATAATTTGGGCTAAAACAAGCTCAGAAACAGGCTCATCTACGACCATTAGAATTGCTTCAAGGCAACGCTGCAGTTCAACTTCAGACATTATCGGCCTCATCTATCGTTTGTACTGGAATATCAAACTCATCACTTACTCTAACCTCTCCTTGGGCAGTTCCAACCCAGGATATTTGCAACTCCCCTAGTGAAATAACCTGTTCGAAACGAACAACGCCTTCTTTATAGAGTTCAAGTAATGCAAGAAACCTTGCAACTACAACTAGCGTGGAGTCGGCATCAGCTATTAATGCCCTAAAGGTGACACGAGAGGCTCGCCTTAAGTGTTCCACGACCTTTAAAGCCTGTTCGGCTACGCTTACCAAAGGTCGATGTATGTGCTCGATGTTAAAGGTTGGTGTTGTCTTTGGGGTTAAGACTCTATTGGCAATAGCTGCAAACCTTTGGGATCCAACACCTATTAAAACCTCCGGTAATAATTGAGCAAAGTGCGGTTCAAGTGCTACTAACCTGGCAAAGGACTTCTCTTCTCGCTCAATACGTTCTGCGAAGATTGCAGAGAGTTCTTTAAAGGCTCGGTACTGAAGTAGTCGGGCAAATAAAAGATCGCGAGCTTCAAGTAGAGCAAGATCTGCCTCGTCATCGATTTGTCCGGACGGCAGAAGTTTTGCTGCCTTAAGATCAAGCAAGGTTGCAGCTACTACTAGAAACTCAGTAGTTTTATCTAAATCCCAGCCATTTTCACTGTTTTCTAGCTGTTTTATATAGGAAATAAACTCATCAGTTACCGTACCGAGGGCGATATCGGTGATATCCATTTTATGTCGAGATATAAGTTGCAGCAATAAATCAAAGGGGCCATCAAAATTATCTAGGTGCAGGGAGAATCCAGATACCCGCCCATCCGTAATTGAGGCAGCTGGCACTGGCGTGGCTGATAAATTTTCCTGCGACATGCGCACAAGATACCGCCAGCATCCTTGCCTTTGCACTTGCCCCACCGTAGGTTGCCGACATGGGAAAAAACGCTAGAAAGACTTCTCTATATAACGCTAAATCGACAAACAAACCTGCCCTTTCTAAAACTCGTGAAGAAAGCCTTGCAACTACCTCTGATGTACTTGGTAAAAAACTTCGAAACTTTCCGGAGCCAACTAAAACTCCAGAAGCTGGCAATGCCAGAGTCATCTCAGTTGTAAACCAAAAAGGTGGGGTTGGAAAAACAACTACCGCAATTAATCTAGGTGCTGCCCTTGCTGAAGTTGGCCGTAGGGTTTTATTAATTGATTTTGATTCTCAAGCATCAATGACAACAGGTCTAGGTATTAAAGGAACTGCTCTTCGCGAGCAATACGGTTCAATCTGGTATTTGCTAAATGATTCTGAAGCAAAATTAGAGGATTTCATTCTGAAATCTTCCGTACCAGGTCTTGATTTCATTAGAGGTCATGAAGATCTAGCCGCTGCAGAAGCCGCATTTGTTTCTGAAATAGCTAAAGAGCATAAACTGCGAAAACTATTAGCACCTGTCCTTGATAGATATGATGTCATTTTAATTGATTGCTCACCCTCTCTTGGCACATTAACCGTTAACGCACTTACCGCATCAAATGGAGTGATTATCCCTATGGAGTGTGAGTATTTTGCAGTTCTTGGACTTTCACTTGTAAAAAAGACTATTCAAAAAATTAAGGAGAACACCAATCCCCAGCTTGAGATATTGGGAATTTTGGCAACTATGTTTGAAAAGAAAACTAGTCACTCCAGAGAGGTGCTAGAGCTAATTGATAAAGAGTTCCCAGATGAAGTCTTCGACACCATCATTTCTCGAACAGTTCGATTCTCTGAGTCAACGGTTGCTGGCGTTCCAGTAACTGCTTATGCAAGTAGTAGTACGGGCTCAGCTTCTTATCGTCGCCTAGCCCGTGAATTAATCGCAAGAGGAGGAGCTAAATGAGTCGCAGAGTAAGTTTGCCAGGAGCAGATGAGTTATTTAGAAATACTGCAACACTCAGTGCGGTTCCCTCATCTCGTGAAAATACTGAGGAGATAACCCAAACTCCAGCAGCTGCTGTCACAGCAAAAAATTCAGTAAGGCAAACTCCAAGACGCAGAGTTAACGCTTTTGATCGCGCGCCATCTGGGCGTGAGAAACATGATGAAAAGATTACGGTTTATCTATCCCCCGATGAACTTTATGATTTAGATCAAGCACGTCTCGCTTTGCGTGGTGACCTTGGGCTCGCAGTTGATCGAGGCAGAATTGTTAGGGAATCACTTTCAATAATTATTGCAGACCTTGAAGCTAAAGGTGATCAAAGTATTATTGCGCGCAGATTACGCGGTCGCTAAAACTTACTTCTAGGATGAGCGTTTGCGTAACTCTCACGCAAGTGATCAATAGTTATAAGTGTGTATATCTGAGTTGTAGTAACAGAGGAATGTCCAAGTAACTCCTGCACAACTCTAATATCAGCCCCACCATCTAGTAGATGTGTTGCGAATGAGTGACGCATCGAATGAGGCGTAACTTGATCTGATAATCCAGCCCGCTCCGCCGCCTTTGCCACAAGATTCCATGCACTTTGCCTACTTAATCTGCCACCTCGTTGGTTTAAAAATAATGCTTTCTGAGTACTTACTTTTAATAAAGTCGGGCGAGATCTAACTAAATAATCATTAACTGCTGCAACGGCATATGAGCCGATTGGCACAACCCGCTCCTTGCCACCCTTGCCTTTTAATTTCACAGTTGTTGTGGGCCCAGCTTCAGAATCAAATGTTGAAATGTCTAAGGTATTTAAATCAATTAACTCACTAACCCTTGCGCCGGTCGCATATAAAAGCTCAACTAAGGCTTTATCGCGGCTTGAAATCAAATCAGTTCCTGCAATATTTAGCATGCTCATTACCTGATCAATTGTTAGAGCTTTTGGTAAGCGCTTACCAATTTTTGGTGGTTTAAAATTTGCAGCTGGATTATTAAACTTATGTTCCTTTGCAAGATATGTGAAATAACTACGAATACTTATTACATTTCGAGCAATTGAAGACTCACCGATCTTAAACTCAATATTTTCCATCCCGCGCAGCCAGGCCACATAAGAGGATAATTGCTCTGAGGTTACTTGTTCCAATAAAAGTTGGTTTGTCGATAAATAGTGAAAAAACTTCTCAATATCTAACCGGTAAGCACTTATGGTGTTACTTGCGAGGCCTTTCTCGATTGAAAGGTAATTAAAAAAATCGGCTAAATGATCACTTGCCATGCTTAGCGATCGCCGCCGCAATTAATCCTACAAATAATGGGTGTGGCTTTGTTGGCCTTGAAAGAAACTCTGGATGAGCTTGTGTACCAACATAATATGGATGAGTACTTTTTGGTAGCTCAACAAACTCAACTAAATGCTTATCCGGAGATAAACCTGAGAAAACTAATCCAGTTGCAGTTAACTGATCTCGATATTTATTATTTACTTCATAACGGTGGCGATGACGCTCACTTATTTGAGCTTTTCCATAAACATTTGCTACCACCGAGTTTGCAAGTAAGTCCGCTTTATATAAACCAAGTCTCATACTTGCGCCCATTTGCCCATTACCAGCAACAATTTCTATTTGATCACTCATGGTTGAAATAACAGGGTCACTTGTTTTCTCATCAAACTCAGATGAGTTAGCATTTTTTAATCCAGCTAAATTCCGGGCCGCCTCAATCACCATGCATTGCAAACCCAAACAAAGACCTAAGGTTGGAATTTTATTCTCGCGGGCATATTTAAGTGCGCCTAACTTTCCTTCAATTCCCCGAACACCAAATCCACCAGGCACGCAGATTCCATCGACATCACCTAGGTTAAGAGCAGCATCTTTATCACTGGCACAACTATCACTCGTTACCCACTTGATATTTACCTTTGCATAATTGGCAAAGCCACCAGCCCTAAGTGCTTCAGTTACTGACAGATAAGCATCCGGTAAGTCAATGTACTTTCCAACTAGTGCGATTGTTACCTCACATTTTGGTTTATGAACCTTATTTAAAAGATCTTCCCATTCACCCCAAATGACATCAGTGCATTTAACTCCTAGTCGCTTAACGACATAACTATCTAAGCCCTCTGCATATAGCACTTTAGGTATGTCATAGATTGATGCTGCATCAACTGCAGCCACCACACCCTCTAAATCAACATCACACATTAAAGAAATCTTTTTCTTAACAGCATCGGGAATTTGGCGATCACTTCGAAGCACAATTGCATCTGGGGTAATACCAATAGATCTAAGAGCGGAAACGCTATGTTGAGTTGGTTTAGTTTTAAGCTCACCAGCAGGTCCCATATAGGGAACTAATGAAACATGTAAATAAAAAACGTTATCGCGGCCTATATCTTGGCGAATCTGCCGAGCTGCCTCAAGAAATGGCAATGATTCAATATCTCCAACTGTGCCACCGATCTCGGTGATGACTACATCAACTTCAGGCCCTGCCATGGCCTTCATTGCATCTTTTATTTGATTAGTAATATGTGGGATTACCTGAACTGTCTCACCTAAATACTCACCGCGACGCTCTTTTGCAATCACTGCTGAGTAGATTTGACCAGTTGTTATATTCGCTGATCCATGCAAGTTTGTATCTAGAAAACGCTCATAGTGGCCGATATCTAAATCAGTCTCTGCTCCGTCATCGGTTACAAAGACTTCCCCATGTTGAAATGGATTCATCGTTCCTGGGTCAACATTTAAATACGGATCGAGCTTTTGCATAGTCACTCGAAGCCCACGAGCACGCAGAAGTCTTCCTAAACTTGATGCAGTTAATCCTTTGCCTAAACTTGAGGCGACGCCACCTGTAACAAATATATGTTTACTCACATGATTGGCGGTCATGGAAGACTAG